>OLRW01002123.1_pt1 | contig 11461 bp, 9 predicted proteins | sample 1672701 | NCBI WGS metagenome assembly OLRW01 (sample SAMEA3136715, study PRJEB25190) | human gut metagenome | biome: human gut; feature: human-associated habitat; material: faeces | place: Austria | collected 2013
GGCACCGCAGATTCGAATTTCTCGACTCTGTCCTTGTGGATGAACACACAGGGACAGGGTCGTTTTGTTATATGAGAACAAAAGCCCGTCCCGCAAGTGGAGCGGGTTTTTATTTTACATGCCGCCCGCTCCAGGGAAGGAGCAACCGCTATGAAAACCATGAACATGATCTCCCGCCGCAGCTTTCTGAAAGCCGCTATGGCCGCCGCCACTGTTTCCGCGCTGGGTCTGACCGGCTGCGGTTCGTCCGCTTCGAGCACTGCATCCGGCACCGCTTCCAGTGCAGCAGCATCTTCTGCCGCCGCCAGCGAGGCAGGCCAGACCTTCAAGGTGGGCATTGTCAACTATGTTGACCACGCTTCTCTGAACCAGATCGTTGCGTCGGTGGAAGAGCGTCTGGACGAGGTGGGTAAGGAGAAGGGCGTTACCTTCGACTACGCCGACTACTACGCCAACGCACAGGCCGACCAGACCAACCTGAACCAGATCGGCGCCGACCTCGTGGCCGACGGCGTGGACGTCATCGTGGCTGTGGCTACCCCCACCGCCGCTACTATGCTGGCCGCTGTGGAGGACACCGACATCCCCGTCGTCTACTCCGCCGTCACTGACCCCGCCGCCGCAGGCTTTGATACCGAGCCGAACATCACCGGCACTTCCGACGCCCTGAACACCGACGCCATCATGAACCTCATCCTGGCCGTCAACCCCGACATCACCACCATCGGTCTGCTGTATGATCTGAGCCAGGATGCTTCAACACAGGCCATTGCAGACGCCAAGGCTTTCTGCGACAGCAAGGGCATCAAGTACATCGAGAAGAACGGCACCACCACCGCCGAAGTTCAGATGGCCGCTGAGGCCCTCATCGCCGCCGGTGTCAAGGCTGTCTTCACCCCCACCGATAACACCGTCATGACCGCCGAGCTTTCCATCTACGAGACCTTTACCGAGGCAGGCGTCCAGCACTACACCGGCGCTGACAGCTTCGCCCTGAACGGTGCCTTCGTGGGCTACGGCGTCGATTACGTCCAGCTGGGCGAGGCTACCGCCGATATGGTGGCGGAACTGCTCTGCGACGGCAAGACCCCTGCAGACCTGCCTTTCCAGACCTTCGACAACGGCATTGCCACCATCAACACCGAGACCTGCGAGGCTCTGGGCCTCGACCTTGACACCGTGAAGAAGGCCTTTGCACCCTACTGCACCGAGGTCGTGGAAGTGACCACGGCGGAAAACTTCAACTAATATTTATTTAAGGAGCACACCATGCTGGCGAGTATCTTTTCGCTCAACGTCATCCAGACCGCGCTCGAGCTGGGCTGCATCTACGCCCTCGTTGCGCTGGCTCTGTTTCTGAGCTATTCCATCCTGAATATCGCGGACCTGTCCACCGACGGCTGCTTCACCCTTGGCTGCGCTGTCGCCTGTCAGGTGGCGCTGACCGGCCACCCCTTCCTCGCCCTGTTGGCGGCGATGGCGGCCGGTGTGTGCTCCGGTTTCATCACAGCTTTTTTGCAGACCCGCCTCGGCGTCGAGAGCATCATGGCCGGCATCATCGTCAACACCGGCCTCTACACCATCAACCTGGCCGTGATGGGCTTCTCGTCCACCATGTCGCTGGTCAAGACCGATACCGTCTTCTCCATCGCCAAGAGCGCCCTGAGCTTCACGGGCGGCGGGTATAAGCTGGTGCTGGCGGCGGTAGTCATCGCGCTGGCCGGTGCCGCCATGGTGGGCTTCCTCGGCACCCGTCTCGGCCTCTCGATTCGTGCCACCGGCGATAACGCTGCCATGGTGCGTGCTTCCAGCATCAACCCCGCCTTCACCATCACGGTGGGCCTCTGCATCTCGGGCGCACTGACGGCCCTTTCCGGTGGCCTGCTGGCTCAGTACCAGAAAAGCTGCGACATCAACGTAGGCACCGGCATGGTGACCATCGCGCTGGCTTCCCTCATCATCGGCGAAACACTGGTGGGCAAGCGGACGATGGTGCGCCGTGTGCTGGGCGTCGTGTTCGGCAGCTGCCTCTACCGTTTTATCGTGGCGGTGGCCCTCCGCTTCAACGTCCCGGCTGCTGCCATGAAACTGGTCAGCGCCATCATCGTGGCTGTGGCCATCTCGATGCCCGCCATCCGGGAGAAGATCGCCTTTGAGAAGCGCCGCAGTGCGGCCCGTCAGGCACGGAAGGAGCGTGTGTAAAATGGAAATGCTCGAACTTCGTGACCTGCACAAGACCTTCAACCCCGGCACCGTCAACGAGAAAGTGGCCCTGAACGGCGTCAGCCTGACCATGGAAGCGGGAGACTTCGCCACCATCGTCGGCTCCAACGGCGCGGGCAAATCCACCCTCTTCAACGCCATCACCGGCGGCTTCATCGCCGACGAGGGCAGCATCACGCTGGGCGGCGAGGACATCACCTTCGCGCCGGAATATCAGCGCAGCCGGGTCATCGGCCACCTGTTCCAGGACCCGCTCAAGGGTACGGCCCCCAACATGACCATCGAGGAGAATCTGGCGCTGGCCTACCTTCGCGCCGGGACCGCTCCCAACGCCATCTTCTCCCGCATCTCCCGCAAGGATAAGGAAATCTTCCGTGAGAAGCTGGCCCTGCTGGATATGGGCCTCGAAGACCGGATGAAGCAGCCGGTGGGCCTGCTGTCGGGCGGTCAGCGTCAGGCGCTGACCCTGCTGATGGCCACCCTCGTCACCCCGAAGCTCCTGCTTCTGGACGAGCACACCGCCGCTCTCGACCCCGCCACCGCCGAAAAGGTGCTGGACCTCACCAAGAGCATCGTGGCCGAAAAGAAGATCACCTGCCTGATGGTCACCCACAATATGCATCAGGCATTGGAGCTGGGCAACCGCACCCTCATGATGGACGCGGGCCGCATCGTCTTTGATGTCAAGGGCGAGGCCCGCAGCAAGATGACCGTGGACGACCTGCTCGAGAAGTTCCGCGAGAACGCCGGCAAGGTCCTCGACAATGACCGCATCCTCCTGAGCAAGGTGGAAGCCAACAACTGAGCGTAAGCAGAAAGACTGCTGCAAAACGGCTCTCTGAAAAAAACAATGAACAAAACCCGGAACTCCTTCAGAGCCAGGACGGCTTGAAAAGAGTTCCGGGTTTTGTGTTGTTTCTTTCTATCTTACAGCATCTTGGAGAGGAATGCCTTCAGACGCGGGTGCTTGGGGTTGGTGAACAGCTCCTGCGGCGGCTCATCCTCCTGGATCCTTCCCTCGTCAATGAAGATGACGCGGTTGGAGACTTCGCGGGCAAAGCCCATCTCATGGGTGACCACCAGCATGGTGATGCCGGTGTGGGCCAGCTCTTTCATCAGCTCAAGCACTTCGCCGACCATCTCGGGGTCGAGGGCGCTGGTAGGCTCATCGAAGAGGATGACGTCCGGGTCCATTGCCAGTGCGCGTGCGATGGCGATGCGCTGCTGCTGGCCGCCCGAAAGGCTCTTGGGGTAGACGTTGGCCTTATCGGCCAGACCTACGCGGGCCAGAAGCTCGTCGGCGCGCTTGGAGATGGCCTCTTTGTCCTTGAGCTTGAGCAGGCTGGGGGCCAGCTCAAGGTTTTTCTTGACGGTCAGATGGGGGAAGAGGTTGAAGTGCTGGAACACCATGCCCATCTTCTGGCGGACAGAGTCGATGTGGTCGTCGTCCACCTCCACGCCCTCAAATTTGATGCTGCCGCCGGTGGGGATCTCCAGCCGGTTCAGGCAACGCAGGAAGGTGGATTTGCCGCAGCCCGAGGGGCCGATGAGGCAGACCACGTCGCCGCGGTAGATGTCGATGTCGATGCCCCGCAGCACGTCCAGAGTGGGGGCAGCCTGCTTTGCGCCCTTGCGCTTTTCGCCGCCGTAGGTCTTGGTCAGGCCCCGGACTTCCAGGATCTTATCGGTCACTTTGTGCCAGCCTCCTCTCGAATTTTGCAAGCAGCCAGGTAAAGATCATCACCAGCACCAGATAGATCAGTGCCACACCAAACAGGGGGAACATGGCCTCGTAAGTGCGGTTCATGATGCCCTGGGCCGCATACAGCAGCTCCTTGCCGCCGATGACGGTGATAAGGGAGGTATCCTTCAGCAGCATGATGAACTCGTTGCCCAGGGCAGGCAGCACCGCCCGGATGGCCTGGGGGATGATGATGACCACCATGGTGGTGATGTAGTTCAGGCCCAGGCTGCGGCCGGCCTCCATCTGGCCCGGATCCACAGCCATCAGGCCGCCCCGGATGATCTCGGAGACGTAAGCGCCCGAGTTGATGCCCAGCGCCAGTGCACCGACCATCGTGAAGTTGCGGCTGTTGTTGAAGATGACCATGCTCATGATCAGCAGCTGCACCATCATGGGGGTGCCCCGGATCACGGTGGTGTACACCTGGCACACGGCGTTAAAGACCCCCAGCACCGGGTTGCGGCGGCCGGGGCGCTGCTGGTCGTGGGCCACACGCACCAGCGCCACCACGCTGCCCAGCAGGACGCCCATGGCCAGAGCAATGGCAGTGACCAGCAGGGTGGTGCCTACGCCCCCGATGTACTGGAGCCAGCGGTCCTTCAGGACAAAGGCCTGATAAAATTTGTAGAACAGCTCCTGCCCCATGTCCAGCCGGCCGCCGCTTTTCAGCAGCTGGCTCAACAGTTCGTATTGTGCGGCCATTCGCATCCTCACTTTCTTTTCGTCTGTTGTGATCTTGTCAGAATTTTGTAACCTATATCCCTTAAAAAAGGGGAGGTGCCCGGTGGGCCGCCTCCCCTTGAGGGGTCTGTTTACTCAGCCTTGATGTACTTGTCCACGATGGCCTGCAGGGTGCCGTCGGCCTTCAGCTCCTCCAGAGCGGCGTTCACAGCCTCCAGCAGAGCGGTGTTGCTCTTGTTCATGCCAATGGCGTAGTCCTCCTCGGCGTAGCTGGTGTCCAGGATCTTCAGGCCGGGGTTGGACTCCACATAGGCCTTGGCGGGCTCGTTGTCGATGACCACAGCGTCCACCTGGCCGTTGTTCAGGGCCTGTACAGCGGTCAGGCCGTTGTCGTAGGCCACCACGGCGTCCTCGCCAAAGTCGTCGGAGCAGTACAGGTAGCCGGTGGTGCCGCGCTGGGTGCCGATCTTCTTGCCGGCCAGATCGTCCACAGAGGCAATGTCGGAGCCCTCGGGCACGATGACGGACTGGATGCCGGTGGCGTAGCTGTCGGAGAAGGACATCACAGCCATCCGCTCGTCGGTGACAGTGATGCCTGCCATGGCGATGTCGGCCTTGCCCTGCTGCACGCTCAGCAGAGCGGCGTCAAAATCCATGTCGTCGATCTGCAGCTCCAGGCCCAGCTTCTCGGCAATGGCCTGTGCGGTGTCCACATCGATGCCCTCAATGGTGCCGGCGTCGGTGGTCATCTCGTAGGGAGGGAAGGTGGCGTTGGTAGCCATAGTCAGCTTGCCAGCCTCAACGGTGGTCAGCTCAGCAGCGGCAGCGCTGGTGGAAGCAGCCTCAGAAGAAGCAGCAACAGAGCTTGCAGCAGCGGAAGAAGCAGTGGAGGCAGAGCCGCCGCAGGCGGTCAGAGCCAGAGCAGCAGCGGAAACAGCGGCGGCAGCCAGGAAGCTGCGGCGAGAGATCTTTTTCATATTCAAACACTCCTCTTTATGTGCATATCGTTTGCATCTCTCTGCTGCGATGCGATTCATCGAAAAATCAGAGAGCGTGTTTAGTATAGGTTGTACAATTTGAAAAGTCAAGTGTTGTGCAAAAATTCCATCAAATTGAAACCGAATTGCAAACAATTATGCAGAATAAAGCTTGAAAGCAATGTATATATGCAGAGCCTCTCAGTCTGCTTTGCAGACAGCTCCCCTATCAGGGGAGCCATTATACGCTTCTTGCCAGCTCTTCCACGCTCCGCTTCGGCACGCAGTAGTCACCGTTCTCATCGAGGTAATACTTGATGCCGCTCTTCTCCGTCATCGGTACGACTCTGGCGGCGTGAGTGGGGTAGCCAAGAGCTACCATGAACGCCAGCTTGTCCGGCGCGGAGATGCCCAGCAGCTCGCTCAGAGCGGGCTTGTTGATGGCGCCCATGATGCAGCTGCCCACGCCCTTGGCCCATGCGGCGAGGGTGATGTTCGCCAGCGCGATGCCGGTGTCGGTGTTCAGGTCGCCGGGAATGGAGCTGTCCTGCACGACGGCCAGATACATCACAGGCTGCTCGTCGGCTTTGGGAGTACCCTGCTCCGGCGGCAGATAGGCGGCCCACTTGACCAGCGGATGGACCTTTTTCACCATCTCAGGGCTCTGCACAACCACCAGCTTCACGGCCTGACGGTTCGCGCCGCAGGACGACAGGCGCAGGGCCTCCACCATATCGTCCACCACATCCTGTGACACCGGCTTCTGGGCGAAGCGGCGGTAGGTGCGGCGGGTGTTGAGCGTTTCCATAATAGACATCGGCAGACACTCCTTTATATTAAGTATGATTTGATTATAGCACCGGCAAAAGAGCCGCACAAGGAAGGCAGGAATCTATTTCCGCTTCCAGGCGTGGCCGCTGGGCATGGGCAGACCCAGCACCAGCGCGATGCCCACAGCCAGCGTCACGGCCACCTTGAAGGTGGAGATGCCGTTGGCCAGCGAAAGGGCATTCTCGCCCTGGATGAAATAGTAGGCGGTGTAGTAGATGCCCGCGCCGGGGACCAGCGGGAAGATGCCGGTCAGCAAAAAGACCGTCACCGGCGTCTTGAGCAGCACGGCGCAGATACGCGCCGCCAGCGACAGTGGGATGACCGCGATGAGGGAGGCTGCCGCCGCGTCGGCCCCGTATAAGACAGCCAGCTCGTAGACGAACCAGCCCACCGCGCCCACCAGCGCACAGCAGGGGAGCGTGCGCTTAGGGCAGGCGAAGAGGACGGCGAAACTCAGCGTTCCCGCCCCGGCCAGAAAGAACTGTGCCACCAGCTGGCCGATCTGTGTGCTTGTCAAGGTCATCATACCACCGTCACCCCCGTCAGCAGAGAAGTAAGGCTCAGAACAAGGCCGGTGCCGATGGCGATGCTGGCCGCGATGAGCAGGGCATCTATCATCCGGATGGTGCCGGAGAGGTAGTCGCCCTGCACGAAATCCCGGATGCCCATGGTGAAGGCGATGCCGGGGGTCAATATCATCAGGGTGCCGATGATGGCGTGGCTGGCCTCAGTGTCCAGCAGATGACACCCCAGAATGCAGACCAATGTAATGAGCGCTGCCGCCGAGATCTTGCGGAAGCCGTTGGAAAGATTCTTCTTTTCGCACAGCAGCAGATAGCCGCTGACGATGAAACCCGCCGCCGCTGCCGCCAGCGCCGAGCGTATCGTGCCGCCGAAGATGAGCGCAAAACAGGCTGTGCCGCTCATCCCGGCGAGGAGCTGGGTCTTCCCTTTGGGGAAGGGGATGCGCCGGGCATCGGCCAGGCGGTGTTCAGCCTCGTCCAGTGTGACGCCCCCGGCTGCTATCTCGCGGGAAAGGGCATTCACCGCGGCCACCCGGCCTAAGTGAGTCGTCCGCACCGGCACGTTCCGCACTTCGGCGATCTCTGCCGTGCCGGCGCTGGCAAAGATGCCGTTGGTCAGCACGTAGACGTGGAACTCCCGCAGATGGAAGCTGCGAGCCATGATCTCCATCGTCTGCTCCACCCGGAAGACCTCTGCTCCGTTTTCCAGCAGCGTCTCGCCCGCCGCCATGATAAAGTCCATGATGCGGCGCCGCTGCTCGTCGCTGGGATATAACTCTCTGCTGTCCATTCCGGCCCTCCCTGTCATGCCCGCCAAAGGGGGCATATCATCTCATGCTATACTGTATCATAATTCCGGCGGCTTGCAAAGGCGTCTTTTCACATTTTTGCACAACTTCCGTCCTTGCCGTCAGGGGCGCAGTGTGTTACACTGATAACAACTATGAAAAGATCCAGAAACCACAGGAGGAAATGACCGTGAAGCAGAGTCTGAGTTTCGCGCGCCGTCTGGCGGCGCTGGTGCTGGCAGCTGTGATGCTGTGTGTGGCTGTCCCGGCGGCGTTCGCCGAGGATGCCGCACCCGGTGCCACCACCATTGGCGGTGCAAACACCACCCTTATCCCTGAGGAAGAGGAAAATTGTCTGAGCTGGCTCTTCGGCTCCAAAGATAAAATTACACTGCCCTATCTGAACATCAAGGGCAAGGGCCTGCGCCGGAACGTGTCGCTGGACCTCGTGGACTGCCTGGTGGGTATCACCTACACCGAGCTTGGCTCCATCGGCAGCTATGTCAGCGCCAGCGCCGCGCAGGAGGCGTGGAAGGCCCAGGCCGTGGCCATCCACTCCTACCTCGAGTACCATAAGCAGTACGGCTCCTCGGCCAACGCCCTCATCTACACCCCCGTGGAGGACATCCCGTCCTCGGCCCGGTCGGCTATCCGCAAGGCGGTGGAGTCGGTGAAGGATGAGGTGCTGACCTACAACGGCAGCGTCATCGACGCCGTCTGGTCGGCCAGCGCGGGCTACAACACTCAGACTGGCGTCTACGGCACCTGTTCCAGCCTCGACGCCTGGGGCTCGGACGTGCCTTATCTTAAGAGCGTGGAAAGCCCCTATGAGCGTCAGTACCACGAGAAGATGCGCCGCATCATCGGCAAGGATTATGACTATGTCGAGTACAACGACAGCCGCACCGGTGAGCCCTACCAGAGCGCCGACACCACCCACAAAGACCTCGGCGGCTTCGTCCAGTACAACACGCTGGTGTCCAATGGCCGCAGCTACCGCTATATCGGCCAGTTCGTGTCCTCCCGCTACTGCTTCGATTTCAGCACGGATGCAACGGGCGTACCCTGTATGTACTACTACGGCTTCGGCCACGGCGTGGGCATGAGCCAGTGCGGCGCCGTGGGCTACGCCGCCGAGGAGGGGATGGGCTACCGCGACATCCTGAAGCACTACTACTCCGGCGTTTCCATCCGGACGGTGGGCAGCGGCACGAGCTCCGGCGGCGGTCTGTTCGGCTGGCTGCGCCGCCTGCTGGGCATGTAAAAAATCAAAAGGAATTGCACAAAATACTTCTCAAATGAGACGTGATTTGGTATACTGTACACGCTTGTACACAAGAGACAGACTATTTCGCGTTTCACGCTCCAGAGCGGGAGCGATACGATAAAGAACAACAGGTGGAGAGAACGGAATGCAGTTGGAGAAGGAAAAGAAAGAAAAGCGGGAGCGGGAGCGCTGCCGCGCACTGGCGCAGCGCATCGCGGAGGAGGCAAACCCCGCCTCGGCGGCCCTGCTGGGAGAGCAGATGCCCCTGCTGGCCAAGGCCCTGCACCGTGCAGGTGTGGAGGCAGAAGAGTGGACAGAGAGCTCTGAGGCAGAGCTTCTGGTGGTGGCAGACCCCGCGTGGGAAACGCTGCCTGAGACCCTGCCCGCCCGGGTGCTGCTGGTGAGCAATGAGAGCACCGTTATGGCGGGCTGGGCCGAGCAGCTGGCTCAGCGGGGATACTTCCGCGATTTTGGCTGGCGCAGCAAGGGCCGCGCTCAGCCGTCGGCGCTGTTCTGCACCAGCCAGCCCACCCAGCTGAAGATGGTGCGGGGCTACGAGATGGAAATGGACATCCTGCGTGACCGGATGGTGCGCGCTGAGCGCACCAGCGGCGAGGAAGCCGAGCTCATCGCCCGGCTGCGCAGCGACCTTTCGCTCAGCCGCAGCCATGAGCAGCAGCTGGAAAAGACACTGGGCGAGGTGACCGGCTCGAAGTTCTGGAAGATGACCTGGCCCATGCGCTATGTCGTCAGCAAGAGCCGCCAGCTCTGGCACACTCTGCCCTTCTTCGTGCTCCTGCGGGAGCTGCGCAGCGGCGGCATCGAGGGTGTGCGGGAACTGGCTCGCGCCCGCCGCGAGTACGCCGCCCTCTTCCCGGGCAAAGTCATGCGCGCCGACCGGTTCGCACCGGTGGAACTGCTGGTGCGGCAGGCAGGCAATCAGCCTGCAGGCCCCAAGATCAGCATCGTGGTGCCGCTCTACAACACCCCGCTGGACTTCCTCGAAGAGCTGCTGGATTCCGTTGTGAACCAGACCTACCGCAACTGGGAGCTCTGCTGTGTGGATGCCGGCACTGCCCCGGGTGTGGGCGAGATGGTGCAGCAGCGCGCCGCTGTGGACCCTCGTATCCGCTACAGGAAGCTGGAGAAGAATGAGCTCATCCCCGGCAACACCAACAAAGGCATCGAGATGGCCACCGGCGACTTCATCGCCCTGCTGGACCACGACGACATCCTCCATCCCTGCGCCCTCTGGTACGCGGCCAAGGCCATCGCCGAGCAGGGAGCCGACTTCGTCTATACCGATGAGGCGACCTTTGAGGGCAAGGTGGAGAATGTGGTGCTCTACCACTTCAAGCCTGATTTCATGCTGGACAACCTCCGCTCCAACAACTATATCTGCCACCTGACCCTGTTCAGCCGCCGGCTGATGGATGCCGCAGGCGGCCCGGAGCGGATGGAGTACAACGGCAGTCAGGATTATGAGCTCTTCCTCCGCCTGACCGAGACGGCCCGGAAGATCGTCCACATCCCCCACGCCCTCTATTACTGGCGTTCCAGCCCCGGCAGCACGGCCAGCGACATCTCCGCCAAGACCTACTGCATCGACGCGGGCATTGCCGCCCTCAAGGCTCATTACGCCCGCTGCGGCGTGGCCGTGGACGATGTGTCCCTCATCCCGGGTACACCGGGCTACTACAAGACCGATTATACGATCGACCATCCGGGCCGGGTGAGCATCCTCATCCCCACCTGCGACCACATCCATGACTTGGAGACCTGCGTGGAGTCCATCTACGCCCGCACCACCTACCCGGATTTTGAGATCATCCTCATCGAGAACAACAGCAAGGCCCCCGAAACCTTCCGCACCTATAAGCGGATGCAGAAAGAGCACCCCGATAACCTCAAGGTCGTCACCTGGGAGGGCAAGGGCTTCAACTACAGCGCCCTGAACAACTTCGGCGAGAAGTTCGCCACCGGTGAGTATCTGCTTCTGCTCAACAACGACACCGAGGTCATCACCGCCGCCTGGCTGGAAGAGATGGTCATGTATGCCCAGCAGAAGCGGGTGGGCTGCGTGGGCGCAAAGCTGCTCTACCCGGACGATACCATCCAGCACGCCGGTGTCGGCTTCGGCATCGGCGGCGTGGCGGGCCATCTGCACAAGTACTATCCCGCCAGCTCCGACGGCTATATGGGCCGCCTGAACTATGTGCAGGACGTCTACGCTGACACCGCCGCCTGCCTGCTCATCCGCAAGGAGATCTACGACGAAGTGGGCGGTCTGGACGAGAGCTATGCCGTGGCCTTCAACGATGTGGACTTCTGCGTCCGCGTCCGTCAGGCAGGCTACACCAACATCTTCACTCCGTTTGCCCAGCTCTACCACTACGAGAGCAAGAGCCGCGGCATGGAGGACAACC
>OLRW01002130.1_pt1 | contig 11436 bp, 8 predicted proteins | sample 1672701 | NCBI WGS metagenome assembly OLRW01 (sample SAMEA3136715, study PRJEB25190) | human gut metagenome | biome: human gut; feature: human-associated habitat; material: faeces | place: Austria | collected 2013
AAGATCCAAGAGGATAAAAACCACAAAAAGGGGCAGTTTCCTGCCCCCTTTATCCAACTCTTAAAAACACATTTAATACGCAATCATCGGAATGATTTCTGTCTTTTCATTTGCAGGCTCTTTTATGCCATAGCTTCCTCAATCGACAGACGAATCGTTTGAATCTGAAATGCACCAAACTCAAGCTCTAACATGCCGTCTTTTATTACTATCTCCTGCTCTTTATTTTCCAGCATATCACAAAGCCAAGCCTTCTTTGCATCAACATTCAGCAAAATCTGTGCTTTTCCCGCTGCCTTTTTGGACTCATACAAACGAAGTATCAGATCACCGCTTCTGTCTAACGCCGGCTTTATAGTATCTAAGACAACTGTGCCGCTCTTTACAGAAGCCATGCTAAATGTCGGCACACATCCCGGCACCAGTCTTGGCTTTTCATTTAGTTCATAGCCCTGCTTTACCACATCACATCCGGCAAAATCACCTTCCCAAGCAGTAAACGCGTATGTAAAATGATGAACCTGATTATCTGCACGCATTTCTGGCGCTGCTGCTGCACGAAGAAGAGTTAGTTCTAACGCATTTTGATTCATGCTGATTCCATACTTGCAGTCATTTAATACGGCTGCACCGTGAGATGCATCGCACAGCGCACTGTATCTGTGATTGCATACCTCAAAACGATCTTTTTCGTATTCTCTTGAACGATGAGTTGGGCGCATTACATAGCCAAACTGCATCTCATTGATTCCATTTTCTGCATAAACCGCTACTGGAAATGAAGTCTTTAGCAGGCGATGTAGCTCTTTCCAGTCAATCGTTGTATCAAATTCGAGACGTCTGCTGTCCTTTGCCAGACGAATATACTGTGTATATGAAGAATTTCCAATCTTTCCTGTAACTTTAATGACTGCTTCTATTCCATCTGCCACAAGCTCAGTACACACATCAAATGCTCCTTCAAGCTCCTGCTCCCTATAATTTGAGTCGATATCCCATGCATCAAACATGCGTGGTACATCCTTATAAAAATGGAAACAATTCAAGGCATCTGCTGCAAACTCACGTCCTGATTCCTTTAGGACAAAGCTTGTCACCTCGCCTTTTTTGTTTATCTTGACGCGTACCTGTGAATTTTCAAGCGCAATGCCGTCCGTGGTCTTTTCTGCTGACACAGCCTTTTGCTCCACATTTTTCTTCTTGTATGGAACAAGTGTAACAGCTCCGCACGGTGGGATTGTTACCCATGCCTTAACGCCAAACGGTGTCTTCTCAACAAAAACTTCCTCTCCTTCAAAGGTTTTTGCACCGTCTGCAAATGCTTCTGGAAGCTCTACCACTGTCTTTCTCTCAAAACCAAATGAGTTAAAGAGCGTCACATCATTTTCATTTTCATTTTCTTTTGTTACAAGCTGACTCATATATATATCTGCCTGTTTATTTGCTGTCTCAATTACACCGCCAACAGCTTTCCTTGCTTCCTCGTAAACTCTTCCAATCGAGGAGCCTGGAAGAATATCGTGAAACTGATTTAACAATAATTCCTTCCAGAGAGCATCAGCCTTCTCACTGTCATATACATTTCCCTTACAAAGACCAAATGCTCCCCACATCTCCATCTCGCGAAGTGCAAACTCAGCACGTCTATTATTTTGCTTTACTTTTGCCTGAGAGGTGTAGGTTCCTCTGTGTGCATTAAAATACAGCTCACCTACATAAGTATTGACTGGTCCACCCGCTTCTTCCATTTTCTTGAAAAAGCTCTTCGGATCAGACAGTTCAACTCTCGGTGCACCCTCAAGATTTTGTTCTCTTTTTGCATACTCAATATCGTCTCTTGTTGGACCACCGCCGCCATCGCCATAGCCAAACGGCAGCAAAAAGGCATCCAAATCCTGAAGCTGACTTCTGTTTTTCCACACTTCTTCAAGTTGCTTAGGATTAGTCTTATAAGTATAGCTTGTCGGAAGAAATGACACAATCCTACTTCCGTCTATGCCTTCCCAGTTAAAGTAGTGATACGGGAATTGCTCACCCTCGTTATATGACCAAAAGATCTTCTGTGTTACCAGATAGTTGACCTTGCATCCCTTTAAAATCTGTGGCAATGCCCCTGTGTAGCCAAACGTATCTGGAAGCCACAGCACTTCACTGTCCACATCAAATACGTCCTTATAATACTGCTTTCCATACAGCAGTTGACGAATCAGTGCCTCACCACTTGCCATATTCGTGTCAGGTTCCACCCACATGGCACCCTCTGCAATCCACTGTCCTTTTTTGACAGCCGCCTTGATTCGCTCAAAAAGTTCCGGATACAGTTTGCGGCACATCTCATACTCTGCTGGCTGGCTCTGAATAAATTTATATTCTGGATATTCCTCAATCAGACGAAGCTGCGCCGCAAATGTACGCGCGGTTTTACGACCGGTTTCCGCAATCGGCCACAGCCAAGCCAAATCCAAATGAGCATTTCCCACTGCATAAAAGACTGGCATTGTCGAACCATTCTCGGCCTCTAGCACTGGCTTTAAAGCTTCACGCGCTTTTTTATAGGACTCAATTCTGGCATCCCGTTCCTGCTCAAAATCAACAATCAATGTAAACTGTTCCAATGCCTTTGCTATTTTTGCCGTTCTAAGGCTTGTCTTGTCAAGCACTTCAAGTAAACGTCCAAGTGTATCTACATCCATAAAAAGTTGGTAAGCATCTTCATTCCAAATTCCGTAAGTGCAGCGTCCTAATGTACGTCTCTTTCCCTCTTCTAATGGGTCTGTATAGGATCCCGGAAGCACTGGACCTGTCGCACATCCTCCTGTCGGTGCCTCTGGATAATAATGACCAGCATAGACCTCCATCATGATATCAAACTGCTCGTCTCCCTTTGCACAGCGACTTAACACATTGTCTACAATATAATGATGCGGCTCATTAACCCAAGACGCACGGTATGTACCAAAAGCCTTATCATTTACAAACAGTGTTGCCTCACCATCTGGCTTCAAATTCATCACAATACGTTTGCCATTAGCTTCCTCACTTAGCTGAATGTGTCCCTTCATCCAACAATATTCATATGTATTTCCCCAAGTAAAACCTGGCTTTACCGAAACAAACTGCTCTTTTTTTGCCTCACCAAGTGAGAGCTGTTCATTTGTGCGAAATGCCTCCCATTGAATCTCACCAAGTGGCTGATAAAAATCATCTTTGAGTGTGCGCACCCAATGACCGATGCGGTCTCTCCATTCGGATTTCATCAATTTATTCATAATACTATTTCCTTTCCATATATGCCATATGCCTAACAAAAATTTAATGAAAAACAATTGCAAATTTAATACGCAATCATCGGAATACTTTCTGCCTTTTCATCTGTAGGCACCTTTGTGCCATCCGCAATCTCATACATGGCTTCGCTGCACTGCTTTACATAAGACGCCATATCCTGATATGGACGTGAGCAGATGTCAAACAATCCAATGTTATAATTTTCTCCGTCAAAACGACCAAGAACAAACTGATCATAGCACTGGAAATAGTGGCAGCCAACACCATTTGGATGAGCTGCTACACGCTCGCAATAATAGCGGTAGGCTTTTCCACGATCTTTTTGTGTCAGTACACCCTCAAGTCCTGTTGCTGATAAACCTGTATCTAGTGCTCCAAAATGAAATTCGCCAATCATAACAGGCAGATCTACACCAAGCTCTACCACATGCGAGATTGCTTCTGTTGGATCGACTGCATAACAGTTAATGGAAAATACATCAAAATTCTCCCATCCCGTTGCAAGATCTGGATCGGAAATCCATGCCCATCTCATACCAAGAATCATATGATTTGGATCGACTTCTCGACATGCTTTTGACGGAATCTCAACATAAGCGCGAAGCATCTCTTTTGAGAATGTTTTCTGATCTTCTTTTGCAGCCTCAGATTTAGCTGATGCATCACGAATCGGCTGATACAGATCGTCAAAGTCATTAAACTTTGTGTTCCATGCTGTGTTTAATGCCTCCACAGTCTGATATTTTTCCTTTAAAGCCGCAATCAGCTTTTCCTTACATACTGTGCGCTCCGGATTATAGAGTACCTCGTCTGCCAGCACCAAATTATCCACAAATGCCCAGCTTGGCTCATTTCGAAGGAAATAGCCGATCATCATCGGATCATCCTTCCTTGCTGCAAGTGCCTTTGCATTATTTTTCGCGTTTTCTTTATACTCATCACTTAATACATCTGGAAAATCACGGAAAATTTTCTTTTTTGTCTCCGGAAATTCTGGAAGTGAAGTTACATATGGTATCGGTGTATTTTCAAAAAGGCGCTGATCACTCCAGTTGCCAAGCGTATTCATGCCCATCTGCATCAGCTGTCCTGCCATCATCTTCTTCCAGATCTGATACCAGTCTTCACCAAACACACGATATAAATTGGCACCTGCATAGGAAAACATCTTTGCATTTCTTTTTCTATCCTTAAATACGCGGTCTGGTGAAAACATTTCTGCATATGCCGGTTCTTTCTCATCTGGCAGCCAATCCAGCCATTTTTCAATTCCATCAACACGACAGTCCACTGGCACATTCACGCAGTCTGGTCCTGCACTAAAAAACGCATAACCGTCTGGATCTGCAAGCCACCACTTGCCATCTGCCTTATATTTTGTAAAAAAGCCTGTGCCCTTGGCCAGCTTTTTATTTTTCCAGCCGCCCCATTTTGACCAATTTTCAAATGGATAGCCTTCTTCGCCGTCTTTGACTTGTTTTTCAAGAATGCTTTTTAACGACTCAATATCCTTTGTCTTGCCTGACCATTCCTTTCGCTTATTCTGTCCAAGACTATCGACAAGCTTAACATTCAAAAGCTTAACATCTTCTGGGTATGTATCCGTTAATGCCATGTTGCTGATACGCACGGTAATATCATGAAATACTGGAATAGTCTTCATCTCAATACGTGTAATTTCTTCTGGCACAATTCGTCCACCATGGCAGACAATCTTAAGCTCACCCGGAAGTGCCTCTGGAAACAGCACACCTGCTTTAAACCACTCCTTATCCAAACAAATCTGTGTTGTAATCTGCGGAAGAATGCCAAAACGAATCGTCATCGTTGGCTCATCATCCTTGCCATACACATACACATTGAAAGCATCACAATGTTCCTCAAGTGTCTCAATCTGAAACATAAAGTAGCGCTCATTTTTCATTACATCCCACGGCAGCACAATACCCGCTCCATCCTTTGACAGCTTCAATAAAGCACTGTCTTTCTCCTGCTCTAAAAGGGATGCCCCACTTGTTAACATCTTCACGTCAAATGGAATCTTCATCGCTTTTTCTCTCCTTTTTCTCTCGTCAAATTTTTTCTAGCACCAGATTCATTCTCAATGTTACAAGGTTCACTTTACGCTTTTTCACAAAAAAAGGCAAGGCTTTTTTCGCCTTGCCAGATGTAAAGTTATTCTAATTTTATATATTATTTTTTTCCCTACTTACACCACAACTAATGGCTCCTGTTGGACAAGCCTGCTTACAGCGTCCGCAGCGAATGCACTCTAGGCTGTTTGCGTTTACAACAGGATCTACCTGCATACGACAAACCTTTGCGCATTTTCCACAGCCAACACATTTTTCTTTGTTGACACGATATTTGAAAAACGATACTTTGTTGAAAACGGAATAAAATGCTCCAAGCGGACAAATATATTTGCAGAATGGTCTGTAAATTATAATTGAGAGAATGATTGTTACAACCAAAATCGCATTCTTCCAAACATACAGAGCACCAAGTGCACTGCGCATTGATTTATTTAACAGTGCAAGCGGTATACCGCCCTCAAGCGTTCCAGCCGGACATATAAGCTTGCAAAAATATGGTGCGCCCTGTCCCATAATGTCCACCAAAAACATAGGAAGCAAAATAACAAACACAGCAAATATTACATATTTCAGCTTGCGAAGCAGCTTATCTCCCTTAAAGGTACGAATTTTTTTCGGAAAAGGAATTTTATTTAACAGATCCTGTATTAGTCCAAATGGACATAAAAAGCCACAGATCAGTCTTCCAAAAATGGCTCCAATAAAAATCAAAAAGCCAACAACATAATAAGCCATCTTAAAATTCCAGCTGCCCACAACAGCCTGCAAAGAACCTATTGGACAGGCTCCGACAGCTCCTGGACAGGAATAACAGTTGAGTCCAGGTACGCAGACATTTTTTAATTTTCCCGTGTAAATTTTTCCTGTTACAAAGCCTGATACATGGCTGTTTGTCAAAAATGCCCACAATGCCTGAATGCCATGGCGCTTTGCATCACTTACTTTATTCGTTTTTTTCTTACTTGTTTTTTCCTGAGCCATTTTCTTATCCAATTCCTATACACTCCATACAAATATTAATCGCCTTAGTAAATACAACTGCCATCTCACCGCGAAAAATACCAAACGCCATCATCAACAGTCCGACCACTGCCAGACAAAGTCCTGTCCATTTGGAGTCTAGGGCTGCATTCGCCCTAGACTCCATTTTATTTTTCATTATTTTCATATCAATTCTTTTCCTTGATTGCGCTTAACTCTTTTTCCACAATTTCCTTCCAATCTTCAAGCGTATGGCTTCCAGAATATGTTTCACCTACAATGTTTCCATTTTTATCTACAAAGAAGGTTTCTGGGAATGCAGAGATGCCCTGAAGACGTCCATTCATCATATTCTTATCCGGAATCAAGAATGGATAGGTAGCCTTTGTCTTTTCCTGAAGAAGCTCTGCCTTTTTGATAGCCTGCTCATCCTTATTGCCTTCGCTGTCTGTCGTATCTAATACAACACCTGTTACACCAACGCCCTTATCCTTAAGCTCCTGATACAGCTTCTCAAGCTCTGGAATCTCATTAACACATGGAGAGCACCATGTTGTAAATACATTTACAAGCGTAAGATCATACTCACTAAACATATCCTCAGTATAAGTTTTCTTATCAATACCTGTCATCTCAAACTTTCCAACATTATCGCCATCCTGCTGCACCATATCAATTGGCTGATCGAATGCGGACATCTGCTGAAATTCTGCCATGTCAGTCAGCTCTGTCTTTGTCTTTTCTAATTCCTTTTTCAGCTTCTTATCTGCATCCTTACTAATACTTAAATAGTACTCATATTTTCCATCACTGCTCTCGCCAAGCTTTGTGTGCTCTGTGCAGCCAGTCAACTCATCCAACTGATCTGTCACATCTGTGCTGTATACACCAAGTGTTCCAATCTTTCCAAGACTCTTTAACCAGTCATCATAGCCAGTTCCCATTTTCTCAATGACAGCATCACGCTGCTCTTCTGTCATTGTATACCAGCTAAAAAATGCATAAGAAATTGCATTGCCTTCCTCATTCCAGTTCTCATCTGTCAGCATTGCAACCTTTCCATCTTCCATCTGCTTTAACAGCTTATCTGTTAATGTAAAGTTCAGACCCATGAATGGAAACTCATAAGAATCCTGAACCTTCCAGGAAATCTCAGATGGTGTAAATGTTCCAGAAATCATATCGGAGGAAATTGCCTCTCCTTCCGGAACTGATTCTCCTGCTGGGATTGCTTCTCCTGCTGGGATTGCCTCTCCTGCTGGGATTGCTTCTCCAGTCGTTGTCTCCTTGCTGCTATCATTCTTTGCTGCAAATACAGGCGCTGCAAATGCACCTAAGGATGATACTCCAATCACACCTGCTGCTAAATATGCCTTTACTAACACTCCAATATGTAATCTATTTCTTCTCATTTCTTATGATCCTTCCTTTCTTTGTTTTGATCTGAGGCGATTATAACATACGCTGTATAAAATCAGTGTTAAGAAATTTTATTTTTTTACAACTATTTTATTATTCGTATGATATACTTAAAAAAAATAACTATTTTTGAAAGGGAAATGAAGATATGCATATTTTAGTAATCGAAGATGAAGCACAGCTTTGCAGCTCTATCGCTGAAGGACTTCGCCTTGATGGATACGAGGTGGACACCTGCATGGACGGAAATGAAGGACTAGATCTTTGTCTGACAGAACCATTCGATCTTATTTTGCTTGACCTTAATCTTCCAGGAATGGACGGTCTTTCCATTTTACAGCAGCTTCGCGCTGAAAACTCATCCACACCAGTTATCATCCTTTCTGCCAGAACTCAAATTCAGGATAAGGTGGAGGGACTTGATCTAGGTGCAAATGATTATCTTACAAAACCTTTCCATTTTGAAGAGCTTGAGGCCAGAATACGAAGCCTCACACGCCGCAAATTTATTCAGGAAAATATCTGCCTAACTTGCGGCCGCATATCATTTGACACAAAAACAAGACTTGCCCAGATTGATCATATGCCACTTTCCCTCACGCGAAAAGAAAGCAGTCTGTTAGAATATTTTCTTCTTCATCCAGATCAAGTGATCAGTCCAGAGGAATTGATTGAGCATATCTGGGATGGAAGTGTCAACAGCTTCAGTAATTCCATCCGTGTTCATATCTCCTCGCTTAGAAAAAAGCTTCGCGCAGCTCTTGGATACGATCCTATTCAAAATAAGATAGGCGAAGGATATCTGCTTAACGCAGACTGCTGTAATGATTAAACATTTAAATAAGGAAAGGATTCTTATGACTCACACACAAAAAAAAGCGCCTCTGCGCTCCTTCTTTGCAAAAATGCCACTTCAATGGCGTCTTACTGCACTGACAACACTTCTTGTCACAGTTGCCTGCATTTTTATGTATTTTTTTATAAGTCATTCTGCCGTCTCTGGAATGGATGATCTGCACGATTACGCGATCCATATTGATCAGAATGACTCTTCCCCTATCACATTTCAGGTTGATCCATCTATGCTATTTCCACAGATTAATGATCAGCTTGCCCATACAAAGCAGCTTTTCATGATCAAAAGTCTTGCTGTAACCATTGTTGTTATTTTAATAAGCAGTCTTTCAACTTGGTTTCTTACACGTAAAAGCCTTGCTCCGCTTCGCAGCCTCAGTAAAAAAATTTCTGATATTCAGGCACAGAATCTTTCTATTTCCATTGATGTTCCAGAAAGCCATGATGAAATTTCTAAGCTGACAGAAGCCTTTAATCAGATGCTTGCCCGTTTGAATAACGCATTTGACGTTCAAAAGCAGTTTTCTGCCAACGCAGCCCATGAGCTTCGAACTCCGCTTGCTGTAATGCAGACAAATCTTGAAGTATTTTCCAAAAAGAAAGAACCTTCCGTTTCAGAATACCAGACACTTTTTTCCACGATTCTTGAGCAGACAAACCGTCTTAGCCATTTAGCTTCGATTTTGCTTGATATGACTGGAATGCAGCGTGTAAAGCGCTCTGATACAATAAGCCTTGCAGCACTCGCTGATGAAGTTCTATGTGATCTTGCACCAATTGCTGATCAAAAGCAGATTAAGCTTTCCCAATCTGAAACAGACTGTATCGTCACTGGAAGCTATCTTCTTCTCTACCGTGCTGTTTTTAATCTTGTTGAAAATGCAATCAAGTACAATCATCCCGATGGAAGTGTGTACATTGATATAAAAGATGAAAATGGATTTGCCTTAATTAGCATCAAGGATACAGGAATTGGCATTGCTCCTGAAAATCAAGAAAAAATCTTTACACCTTTTTTCTGTGTTGATAAATCAAGAAGCCGCACAATGGGCGGTGCCGGTCTTGGACTTGCACTAGTTGCCGAAATTGCACAGCTTCATAATGGAACAGTTTATGTAAGCGAAAGCGACAGCGAAGGAAGTACTATCATCCTTAAGCTGCCGCTGTAAAAAATCATCGCTGATTATTATTAACTTTTCCTATCTTTTCTCCCTGTCTTATACACGTTTCCTCTACTCTGGCGCTTCGGTACAAAATATTCTTTCTTGGAAGAACAGCACCTTTTTGCGTCAGAAGTATAATGGTAGAGCCGCCAAATTCAAAATATCCTTTTTCCTCGCCGCGAGTCACATAACCTGGCTCTGCTTCATGGTTGGTAATTCGTCCAACCATCATTGCACCGACTTCCATCATTAAAATCGTGCCAAATTCCTTCGTCTTAATAACACAATACTTTCTGGTGTTTTCCTTATATACTGGGCAATGTTCAAGCGCAATCGGCTGCACCGTATGGAAAACACCATTAATTGTGCGCTCATGAGAACGTCTGCCGCTCACTGGATAAATATAGCGGTGATAATCATCTACACTTAAGCGAAGCTGCCACAAAATACCGCCTTCAAACTGTTTTGCCAGTTTTTCATCACGAAGCAGACTCTGTACTGTATACTGACCTTGTTTGATCAAAAAGCGTGAATCATTCGTGATTGGAAAAATCGTAAGCTTTGCATCACATGGACTGATAAGTATATCATCTCCCTGCGCCAGTAATCTTGCATCTGGTTTTAGCTTTCTTGTAAAGAAATCATTATAGGAAGAAAAACTTTTTTTTTCAAACTCTGACACATCAATATTTTGTGACTTTATAAAGCCAGAAACAGCAAGTAAAGATAATCTGCTGTTCATCACACATCCTGCCGCCTTCGATACTGCCGGACTGACAAGAATACGAAGAAGCCTATTTCCAACTGATGTTGTATATAAAAATGTTAAAAGTCTGCTTGTTTTTTCTTTCATAATTTTGTCTTATCCTTTTTTGTGTTTCCAGAACATTAGATCAGATAAATTCCAGCCATAATATTCCTTCCAGTTAAAGCAAAACAGAAGGTACAGAACAACTGCTGCCACAACAATGATCAGCACAGTAAGCTGTTTGTTGTTCGGCTTTGGAAATTTAAAATTAATTACAAATAAAAGACCGGTAAGCAGCATCGCAAGACTCAGCACGATCTCAAAATTATCCTGACACAGATTTGAGATTGCATACAAAAATGGTAAAATGACTGCAATAGAAGTGATCGGAAGCCCCTGATAATACTTTCTCTTTTCATCAGTCTCCTGCTGACGCTTCTCTTCCATTACATTATAATATGCCAGACGAATCAATCCCGCCAGACAATAAAAAATCAAAATTGAAACTTCCCACGGTGTCTGCATTCCTGAAAACCAACAGATAATTACAGGGCAGACGCCAAAGCAGACAATATCACAAAGCGAGTCTATCTGAATGCCAAAGCGTTTCTGATCCTCTGTTCTGTTTTTCTTTGTTCTGGCTACCTTGCCATCAAATGTATCAAGAAGACCAGACATACCCAGAAAAAAGATTGCCCAGCCTATTCTTGTATAGCAGGCACTGATCATTCCCAAGATTGATGATGCCAAGCTTATGTATGTCAATATTACTGTATAATCATAAAATCCTATCATTGTATCCCTCATAATCCATCCTGTGAACTGCCAGTCAAGCGGATATTCGCAATCCGCTTCGCTACTTGCTCATAACCAAATAACTGCTCCG
>OLRW01002132.1_pt1 | contig 11431 bp, 8 predicted proteins | sample 1672701 | NCBI WGS metagenome assembly OLRW01 (sample SAMEA3136715, study PRJEB25190) | human gut metagenome | biome: human gut; feature: human-associated habitat; material: faeces | place: Austria | collected 2013
GGAAAAAGATGAAAAATATAAAGCAGAACTTCTGATAGCTGCAAAAAAGGCAGAGGCTGCCAATCGGGCGAAGACGGAATTTCTCCAGCGGATGAGTCATGATCTCCGGACTCCGATCAATGGAATCTGCGGCATGGTCAATATGGCAGACCATTATGCAGATGATATAGAGAAGCAGAAGGAATACAGGACAAAGGTGAAAGAGGCATCCAATCTGTTGCTGGAACTGGTAAATGATGTTCTGGATATGAGTAGGCTGGAGTCGGGAGAAGTCGTTATGGAAGAAATTCCATTCAATCTAAGTAGTATTTCCAAAGAAGTGCTTATTGTGATCAAGCAGATTGCCGCAGAACAGAATATCCGAATTGTATGGGAGAAAAAAGAAATCATACACCGAGAGCTTATCGGAAGTCCGGGGCATGTGAAACGGGTGATGATGAATATCCTGTCGAATGCAGTGAAATATAACAGAGCAAACGGGTATATCTATCTCAGCTGCCGGGAAATTCCATCAGAGCAGACAGAAATGCCGACGATGGAATTTGTCTGCAGGGATACCGGAATCGGAATGACTGAGGAATTTCAGAAATATGTTTTTGAGCCTTTTGCACAGGAACATACAGGAAGCCGTACAAAATTTGCCGGAACAGGCTTGGGAATGGCGATTTCAAAGAAGCTGGTTGAGAAAATGGGCGGAACAATTAACCTTGAAAGTGAAAAGGGTGTAGGGACTACATTTGTGATCCGGGTTCCATTTCGGATTAATACAGACAGGAGCGGCAAAGTTGAAATCGAAAAAAAATCAGAAGCTTCTATACGGGGACTGCATATTCTTCTGGCAGAAGATAATGAGCTGAATATGGAAATTTCTGAATTTGTGCTTCGAAATGAAGGTGCTGACGTGACCAAAGCATGGAATGGGCAGGAAGCTGTTGAACGATTCAGAAAAAGCAGAGTTGGTGAATTTAATGTCATTCTTATGGATATTATGATGCCGGTCAAGAATGGATATGAAGCAGCAAGACTGATCCGGTCTTTGGACAGAGAGGATGCAAAGACAATACCGATTATTGCAATGACAGCAAATGCCTTTACGGAGGACAGAATAAGAGCAAAAGAAGCAGGAATGGATGAGCATGTTGCGAAGCCTGTTGATGCAGAATTACTGGTAAAAGTAATTCATAAATTGGCAGGTAGTTGAACGCAGATAAGCATTCCCCCGCTTTACAATTTAAAGGAAGGTGGAAAATCGTGATTTACATCACAGGAGATACCCACGGGAAGTTTGAGCGGATTGAGCAGTTTTGCGGCAAATTCAAAACAAGCCGTGAGGATGTTTTGATTATTCTTGGGGACGCAGGTATTAATTTCTTTGGATGGGTAAAAGACCATGTAAAGAAAGAGTTTCTGGAAACCCTACCAATTACATTTTTTTGTATTCATGGAAATCATGAGCAAAGACCGCAGACGATAGGAAGCTATCAGGAAAAATTATGGCGTGGCGGTGTGGTTTATTATGAAAAGGAGTATCCGGATTTGCTTTTTGCAAAGGATGGAGAGGTTTTTGATTTTAATGGAAAGCAGACTATTGTAACAGGCGGTGCATATAGTGTCGATAGAATGTACCGATTGATTCATGGGTATGGCTGGTGGCCGGATGAACAGCCTTCTGAGGAAATCAAGCAGAACGTGGAACGGAAATTGAATGAACTCAGCTGGAATGTGGATGTAGTGTTAAGCCATACCGTACCGTTAAAATATGAACCGACGGAAGTCTTTTTGGAAGGATTAGACCAGAGCAAGGTGGATAGAACAACAGAGGAATGGTTGGATAAAATTGAGGATAGACTTAATTATCAGAAATGGTACTGCGGTCATTATCACACAGAAAAAAAGGTGGATAAGATAGAAATTATGTTTGAAAATATTAAAAAATTTTTAGAATAGGAAGAAAGAAAAGCTGGATTTTTATTGCTGAAAATGATAAAATGAAATAATGTTTCGGGATGGCATATCTCAGTCGGAAGCCTGGCTTTCGACTTGAATTTCATGGAGGTGCAAAATTATGAAACCTGTGTATTTGTCAATTCTGCAAAAAGAAACCGGCACACGCATCAAGACACTTCTTAAAGAAAAGGGATACACTGTGAAAGATATTCAAGAAGCAATGGGATTTGAATATCCACAGGCCATTTATAAATGGCTCTCAGGAAATTCCCTGCCAACTCTGGATAACTTTGTTATTTTAAGCAGAGTATTAAATACCCGTATAGAAGATATCCTCGTCATTGACGAGGATATTGTTTTTTATCTACTATAGAGCAGAAAATCCTATCCGACGAGTCGGTTGGGGGTTTCTGCTCATTTTTTTTGTGCCCGAACACAAAAAAAGAAATTTCATTCTAGTTCCGAATTTGACAAAATCAGCGATGGAATCAATCAAAAAGGACGAGCCGAAAAAGAAACAGATTGTTATAATGAAGTCAAAATTAGACAGATACAGTCTGCGTATAGGCAGGATAAAACTCTATGCAGAAGGGAAGAAAAGACTATGAAGAATCGAAAAACGCAGTTTCAAAAGCTTGGAATTGCAGTATTCGTGATTGCAGTCACAGGAATTGCCACGTGTGCCGTCCAATACAATAATCACAAGCAATTCGATTTAACGGTTGGAGAACATTCGATTGGTAAAGAGGAATATCTAAATTGTATGAAATCCGTAGAGTATGATACCAAAATGCAGATTCAACAAGATTACAATGCAATTTATGAAGAAGATTTCTGGGAAAAAGAGTATGATGACAAACACGGTTATGAAATTTTAGCGGAAAATACCGTAGAGCAGCTGAAATATATTCATGCGGTGTATGATCTTGCAAAAGAATGCGGGGATGTATCCGACAGCAGCTATGAAGCTTTGGATCAGCGTTGGAAGGACGAAAACGCAGAACGAAGCGAAAAAGTTGCAAAAGGCGAAGTAATTTATGGACTCAAGGAATATACATTCCAGCTATATTTGGATTATGAAATCAGTACCTTGAAGGAACAATACTGCAATGATCTCACTCGTGAGGGGATGGAGCTGACAGAAGCCGAGATTTTAGAATGTTATGAAAGTCGAGACTGGATTTTTGGAGGAAGCGAGGAAAATGCGGATCTCGAAACCGCAAGAATTGCAGTCGAAAGGGAAGTGCGTGAACAAAAGTATGATGAAAAGATCGCACAGATTGAAAATGATTCTCAAGTAAACGGAGATATGGAGCAAGTCAGCCGGTTTACTTTGAAGAATATAGAATAATATGGAAGGAGTAACAACATGAGAAAAAAATGGATGAGTAGTACTCTGGCGCTGGTACTTGCCGGAACAACAGTGGCATCAATGATGCCGGCAGTTCCTGTTAGTGCAAAGGGAGCAGAAGCTGCATCAGGAACAACGTATTATGTTGATTCAAAAAAAGGAAAAGATAGCAACGCAGGAACTTCAGAAAGCGAAGCATTTCAGACATTGGATAAGGTAAATGAGCTTGACCTTAACCCGGGGGATACCATTCTTCTGAAAAAAGGCTCTGTATTTGAAGATCAGGCGCTTAAATTTACAAAAGAAGATAGTGGTACAGCAGAAGCTCCGGTAAAAGTATCTACTTACGGAGAAGGAGACAGACCACAGATTAATACAAACGGTCATGGATTATGGGAGTTAAACTATGGTACTCCGCTGGATAACCAGAATCATAAATGGAAAGGTACTGTATCTTCCAGTATTTTGATTGAAGATGCTGAATACCTTGAAATCGAAGGACTTGAGCTGACAAATGACAGAAACAGTGCAACCGATACCGAAAAAGATAAAGCATATAATGATGCATATGCAATGGATCGAACCGGTGTTGCCGGAGTTGCAAAAGACAGTGGAACCGTAGATCATATCGTATTAAATGATCTTTATATCCACAACGTAACAGGTAACGTTTATAACAAACACATGACAAACGGTGGTATCTATTTCATCGTTGCAAAGCCAACAAATGAAGGAGAAACCGGAATCGCAAGATACAATGATGTCCAGATTAGAAACTGTTCTCTGGATACAGTAAACCGTTGGGGAATCGCAGTAGGATACACTTATCAGTGGAGACAGTTCACAACAGGTGCATTATCCGATGCAGTGATGGACAAATATGCGTCCTCTAATGTTGTAATTGAAAACAACTACTTAAATCATGTAGGTGGCGATGCTATTACAACCATGTATCTTGACAGACCGTTGATTCAGTACAATGTAGCTGAGAATGGTTCAGAACAGATTAATACCACTGACTATTCACAGCAGCAGCCAAGACTGGATGCAAATGGTAATGAAATCGGAAAACAGCATGTTGGAGCAGGTCGTGTGGCAGCAGGTATCTGGCCATGGAAATGTAAAAATGCGATTTTCCAGTATAATGAATGTTTTACAACATTGAATGCATCAAAAGGAAATGGCGATGGACAGCCATGGGATGCTGACTATGGCGATGGAACAAACTATCAGTACAACTACAGCCATGGAAATACTGCAAGTACAATTATGTTCTGTGGTCCGGAATCTATCAATAATACATTCCGTTATAACATCAGCCAGAATGAAGATATGGGACCTTTAGACCCGGCAGGAAACTCCGGAAACTGTCAGGTTTACAACAACACATTCTATATTAAAGAAGGAATCAATACAATCTGGCACTATACTCATGGTAATGGTGGTCCGGTAGATATTGAAAATAATATCTTCTACTTTGCAGGAAAAACACCGGCTACAGTAAGTAACTGGAACATCAACGGAAATAAAACTTACAGCAATAACTTATACTACAATGTAAGTACTTATCCAAACGATGCAGCTGCTGTAAAAGTAAATGAAGGTACAAAAGTACTGGTTGATGCAGGTTCCGGTCCGGATTCTGTAGCAGCAAATAAAAAAGCAAGAACACATGAAGATCCAAATGCAAAGACCGTATTTGATGGATACAAACTTGCAGAAAACTCTCCGGCAATCAATGCTGGTAAAGTAGTGGTTGATAGAAATGGTTATACAATCGATCACGATTTCTTCGGACATACAATCACAGCAGTACCGGAAATCGGAGCAGCAGAAAGTGATGCAGTAGCAGCACTTGTACTGAGATCCAATGTGTATACTGTTTCCGGAACAAACGTAAGTGATCTTCCGAAAAACACAACCGTAGCAGATTTCCTTAACAACGTTATCGTAGATGCAGGCGTTAAAGTTACCATTAAAAATGGTGAAAACGTACTTGGCGATTCCGATATCGTAAAAGGCGGAGCTACTATCGTGCTTTCTTATGAAGGAATGGAAGATGTAACTTATACAGTAGTTGCAAGTTCTGATAAAGAACTGAAAGATTGTTATTATGAAGTGAAAGGTACAAACCTGAGTGTTCCTTACACAGAAAACAATCCGACCACTGTAAAAGAAGTGAAAGAAAATATCACTGTAGCAGATACCGCAACTGTTTCCGTATTAAACGGAGAAACAGAGCTGGAAGATGGCGCTGCAGTAGAAGAGGGAATGACACTTCGCATTACTGCAGAAGACGGAACTAAAAATGACTATACAGTGAAACAGAAAAATACATACAACTGGACATTAGATTATGTTGGAAGACAGCAGGGAAATGTATGGTTTGGACAGATGAAGAGAGGCGACGGCGACTGGGCAAATATGACCACATATGATAGTGATGGATGGCCAAACTGGGCAGTAAACACTTATTATGGTCCAGGTCTTGATGCACCACAGGGTACAGTGACCACAACAAATCCAGCCGTACACGGTCTGCTTTCTACACCGCCAAACTCCGACATTGTAACTGCAATGGCATATCGAGTACCGAAGAGCGGAACCGTTACATTCAACGTAAAAGATGATGAACCATATCTTCGTCAGTCTGGAAATGCAAACGGAACTGTTACCTTAAGTCTCTTTGTAAATGGCACAGAGAAGAAGAGTGTAACGCTTGTAAATAGTAAAGAGAAAGTGGGAGACTGGGAAAAAGCGGAAGAGCTTGAAGTAGCTCAAGGCGATATGATCCGTGTCGTAGCAAAGAATAGCGGAAACCCAAGCAAACCATCTGCGCATATCACACCGATTATTACATATGTAGACAAAGCAGTAGCAGATACCGAAGCACCAAGTGTTCCGGCAGAAGTAAAAGCAACAGATGTAACCGAAACAACCGCTAAGCTTACATGGAGCGAAGCAACCGACAATGTAGGGGTAGCAGGATACAACGTATATGTAAATGAAGCAAAAGTAAATGACACACTTGTAACAGGTACTGAATACAGTTTAACAGACCTTACCGCAGCTACAGAGTACAGTGTAACTGTAACAGCAGTGGATGCCGCAGAAAATGAATCTGCAAAATCCGAAGCAGTGGTATTTACAACAGAAGCAGAAAAAGATACCGAAGCACCAACTGCACCAACAGAAGTAAAAGCAACCGAAGTAACTGAAACAACTGCAAAAGTTACATGGAGCGAAGCAACCGATAATGTAGGCGTAGTTGGATATAACGTATACTTAAATGAAACAAAAGTAAATGATACACTTGTAACAGGTACCGAATATGCTTTAACTGAGCTTACAGAGGCAACCGAATACGCAGTGAGAGTAACAGCAGTGGACGCAGCAGAAAATGAGTCTGCAAGATCCGAAGCTGCTACATTTACTACACTGAAAAAAGAGGAACCAAAAGATACCGAAGCACCAAGTGTTCCAACAGCTGTAGCAGCAGCTGACATTACACAGACAACTGCAAAAGTCACATGGGATGCATCTACTGATAATGTAGGCGTAGTAGGATACAATGTATATGTAAACGAAGCAAAAGTAAATGCTTCTCCGGTAACTGTTACAGAGTATGACTTAACCGGACTTACAGAGGCAACCGAATACACAGTAAGAGTAACCGCAGTGGACGCAGCAGAAAATGAATCTGCAAGAACCGAAGCTGTTACATTTACCACATTAGAAGCAGAAGAAGAAACAGATACCGAAGCACCAACTGCACCAGCAGAAGTAAAAGCAACCGAAGTAACCGAAACAACAGCTAAGCTTACATGGAACGAAGCAACCGACAATGTAGGTGTAGCAGGATACAACGTATATGTAAATGAAGCAAAAGTAAATGAGGAGCTTGTAGCAGGTACTGAATTTGCACTGACAGACCTTACAGAAGCAACCGAATATACAGTAAGAGTAAGCGCAGTCGATGCAGCAGGAAATGAATCTGCAAGATCGGAAGCAACTACATTTACTACATTAGAAAGTGAAAAACCGGCTCCGGAAAAACCAGCCGCTCCTACTAATGTAAAAATCTCTGAAATTAAACATACGAAAGCACTGGTTACTTGGGATCCGGTTCTCGCAAGAGCAGCAGTAGAAGGATATAATGTATATCTGGATGGCGAAAAAGTAAATGCGACACCGGTAAAAGAAACAAGATATGAGCTGACTGGTCTTAAAGTAGGTACGAAGTATAATGTTGCTGTAACTGCAGTAAATGAAGAGGGTACTGAGTCTGAGATCACAGAAGAAGTAGAAGAAACATTTATAACCATGGCAGATATGGAAAAACTGAATAAAACTGCAGAAGATGCAAAGAAAGCATTAGAAGAGAAAGAAAAATATACAGAAGAATCCCTGAAAAAACTGCAGGAAGTTTACGAACAGTATCAGAACGTACTGAACGGTGAAAATGTAACTCAGGAGCAGGTAGACGAAGCAAAAGCAGCAATCGAAAAAGCCTTCAAAGATCTGAAAGTAAAAGAAACAGCGGATGACAAGAAGGATGACAATAAAAAAGACGACAATAAAAAAGACGACAATAAAAAAGACGACAACAAGAAAGATGACAACAAGAAAGATGACAACAAAAAACCAGCAGCAGGTGGTGGAAGTACAGGTAGCGGAAGCACAGGTGGCGGAAGTACAGGTAGCGGAACTACAGGTTCCGGCTCTGCTGGAAAAGGAAGCAGCTCTATCACTTCTCCGAAAACAGGAGATACAATGAACGTAACAGCATGGGCACTTGCATTTGCAGCGTCTGCAGCGGCAGCAGGAACTGTTGTAGTAAAACGTAAAAAAGAAGACTAAATTTAACCAAATCAAGGAAGTCCCCTGCTTCAATTGCAAAAAGCAATAAGCAGGGGTGGGGACTTGCTTGTATCAGAAGGTGGGGAACCCCTTCTGATAAGCTGCGTAGCAGCTATTTGGTTATGAGCAAGTAGCGAAAGTGGATTGCGAATATCCGCTTGACTAAAAAAATGAAAGATAAGTGTTGACAAATCAAAAAAAGAGGTATATGATGTAAAACATAGAAAACATATTAAAAGAGTATGTTAAAGGGAGTTAAGCTTAGCGATAAAAAAATAAAAAGAATTGTTATGGAAAGGCGGAAAGAGTTATGTCAAACATTTATAAAGGAACATTAGGATTAATTGGAAATACGCCACTTGTAGAATTTGTAAACATTGAAAATGCATTAGGTCTGGAAGCAACCATTCTTGGTAAAATGGAATATTTTAATCCGGCAGGAAGTGTAAAAGACAGAATTGCAAAAGCAATGATTGAAGATGCTGAAGAAAAAGGAATATTAAAAGAAGGTTCTGTTATCATTGAGCCGACTTCAGGAAATACCGGTATCGGTCTTGCAGCAATCGCAGCAGCGAAAGGTTACCGTATTATCTTAACCATGCCGGAAACCATGAGTGTTGAAAGAAGAAACATCTTAAAAGCTTATGGTGCAGAACTGGTACTGACAGAAGGCGCTCAGGGTATGAAAGGTGCAATCGCAAAAGCAGATGAGCTTGCAAAAGAAATTCCGAACAGCTTCATTCCTGGACAGTTTGTAAACCCGGCAAATCCGAAAACACACAGAGAAACAACCGGTCCTGAAATCTGGAAAGATACAGACGGAAAAGTGGACTTCTTTGTAGCAGGTGTCGGTACAGGTGGAACACTGACAGGAACAGGTGAATACTTAAAATCTCAGAATCCGGATGTGAAAATCGTAGCAGTTGAACCGGCAAGCTCTCCAGTCCTTTCAGAAGGAAAAGGTGGTCCTCATAAGATTCAGGGAATCGGTGCAGGATTTGTACCAAAAGTATTAAATACTGATATCTATGATGAAATTATCAAAATTGAAAATGACGATGCATTTAAGACAGGAAAACTGCTTGCTAAGAAAGAAGGAGTTTTAGTAGGAATTTCTTCCGGTGCAGCACTGCACGCAGCAATTGAACTGGCACAGCGTCCGGAGAATAAAGGAAAAACAATCGTAGCATTGTTACCGGATACAGCAGACAGATATTACTCTACACCACTGTTCACAGAATAATTTAAATAAAAAAGAGAAGAAGAGGATATTAAACTATGAGTGAAAAAATTACAAGAGAAAATAGAAAATTCAAATTTGAAACATTACAGCTTCACGTAGGTCAGGAAAAACCAGACCCGGTGACAGATGCAAGAGCAGTTCCGATTTATCAGACATCTTCCTATGTATTCCGCAACTGCGATCATGCAGCAGCAAGATTTGGTCTTGCCGATGCAGGTAACATCTATGGACGTTTAACAAACCCGACAGAAGATGTATTTGAACAGAGAATGGCAGCACTGGAAGGTGGTGTAGCAGCATTAGCAGTCGCATCCGGAGCAGCTGCTATCACATATACAATTGAAAATCTTGCACAGAATGGTGACCATATTGTATCAGCAAAAAATATTTATGGTGGTTCTTTCAACCTGTTACTGCATACTCTGCCACAGTACGGTGTAACAACAACATTTGTAGATATTTTTAACTATGATGAAGTAGAAGCTGCAATTCAGGAAAACACGAAAGCAATTTATATTGAAACACTTGGAAACCCGAACTCGGATGTTGTTGACATTGAAGCTCTGGCAAATATTGCACACAAACATAAAATTCCGCTTGTTGTAGATAATACATTTGCAACTCCATATCTTGTAAGACCAATCGAATACGGTGCAGATATCGTTGTACATTCTGCTACGAAATTTATCGGTGGACATGGTACAACAATCGGTGGTGTCATCGTAGACAGTGGTAAATTTGACTGGGAAGGTTCAGGAAAATTCCCATCTTTAACAGAGCCAAACCCAAGTTATCATGGAATCAGCTTTACAAAAGCAGTAGGACCGGTAGCTTTCGTTACAAAAATCCGTGCAATCTTACTTCGTGATACAGGGGCAACAATTTCTCCGTTCCACTCATTTATTTTCCTTCAGGGACTTGAAACATTATCTCTTAGAGTAGAACGTCACGTAGAAAATGCATTAAAAGTAGTAGAATACTTAAATAATCATCCACAGGTAGAAAAAGTACATCATCCATCGGTATCTGATGATGCAACACAGAAAGAACTGTACGCAAAATACTTCCCGAATGGCGGTGGTTCTATCTTTACATTTGAAATTAAAGGAGATGCTCAAAAGGCAAAAGACTTTATTGATAATCTGGAATTATTCTCCTTACTGGCAAACGTTGCTGACGTAAAATCTCTGGTTATCCATCCAGCAACAACAACACACAGCCAGTGCACAGAAGAAGAACTGTTAGACCAGGGAATTAAGCCAAATACAATTCGTTTATCCATTGGTACAGAAAACATCGACGATATTATCCAGGATTTGGATGAAGCATTCAAAGCTGTACAGGACTAAGAATGAGCTTTTCTAAAAAGACCAGATATGGTTTAATTTCGTTGATTGATTTGGCAGTGAATTCCCAAAATGGACCAGTTTCTCTGGGAAGTATTGCGAAGAGAAATGGAATTTCACAACAGTTTTTAGAACAGATTTTTGCTGCCTTTCGAAGTGCCAGAGTTGTGCGGAGCGTAAAAGGTCCACAGGGAGGTTATCAGTTGGCAAAAAGTGCAGCTGAAGTTACAGTGGCAGATGTCTTACAGGTTTTGGAAGGAACATATCACTTAGATAACCAGGTAGCCCAGCCAAACAGTGAGTACGTGGGAATTGCAGATACGATTCAGCGTCTTGTGATTGACAAAGTGAATCATGAACTGGATGAGATACTGGAAAATCTGACAATCTCACAACTGGTCTTGTATTATTCTGAGCACTATGACAGGCAGGAAATGTATTATATTTAAAAAGAGCACCGGAGAGTTTTCTTTTAAGAGAACTCTTCGGTTTTTGTTTCCAAATCTCGTAGCTTGTGTCGCTTTCTTGCCTTGAACGCAGATAAGCATTCCCCCGCTTCAAGTGCGCAGAACACTAAGCAGCGGGTGATGGGGATGCTTATGTCAGTGGGAATTGAAAGCTCCCACTGACAGATCGCGAAGCGACTGCGTTCATGAGCAAGTAGCGAAGCGGATTGCGAATGTC
>OLRW01002133.1_pt1 | contig 11426 bp, 9 predicted proteins | sample 1672701 | NCBI WGS metagenome assembly OLRW01 (sample SAMEA3136715, study PRJEB25190) | human gut metagenome | biome: human gut; feature: human-associated habitat; material: faeces | place: Austria | collected 2013
CGGCTCCGCTGCAGCGCGCGCCCTGCGTCTGAGCGCCGACCGCTACGAACGTGCGGCATTTACGCTCAACAACCTGATCGCACCGATGGAAAAAGCCAAATCAACAACCGACAAATCCGCCGAAGCGCCGCGCTACACCGGCGATGAGCTGCGCCGCGCCCGTCTGGACGACCAGACCTTCTCCGGCCTTTGTGACGCAGCAGAGGGCATTACAGGCCGCGCATTGACCGAAGGTCAGCTGCGCTGTCTGCTGACCATTTACGACTATCTCGGTCTGGACGCAGGCGCAACGATTGAGCTGCTCAGCTATCTGAAAAGCGAAAAGGGCACGGTCCGCACGACCGATCTGCGCCGCGAAGCCAATCAGTGGGCCGATATGGGCATTGTCACCGCGCAGGCGGCCCAGCAGTACCTGACACGCCGCGCGGATGAAAAACCGCTCAGCGAGGCGATCTACCGCGCACTCGGTGCAGATGCCGAGCAGCCCGCGCCCAAGGAGCAGCGCGTCTGCCGCTTTGCACTGGCGCACGGCTTCCCTGCCGACGCGGTGGAGCTGGCGGTGCACCGCACTGGTCAAAAGCAGGGACACAAAAGTCTGGATTACACGCTCGGCATTCTGCGCCGATGGGACAATGCGGGCGTACATACGGTCAGCGAAATCACCGCTCTCGAACCGGAAACCCGCACGTCTGCCGTGTCTGCCGTGCCTGCCGCCGTCGGTCAGACACCCGCACAGCCGACCGACAGCGCCACACTCGCCGCTTGGGAGCAGGACTGGGCTGCACGCGTGCGCAGTCATCGCCGCAACACGGAGGAATAACCTATGGCATACGATAAAAAACTGCTCGCCGCCGCACGGCGCGAGCTGGAACGCGAGCGCACGGCTCACACCGAGGAGCTGGAAGCGCGCCGGCGTGATATTTATACACGCGAGCCGCGTATCCGCGCAATCGACCGCGAGCTGAGCACCACGGCAGCGTCCGTTCTGCGGGCCGCAATGGAGTCCGGCGGAGACCCGACTGCTGCAATCGAAAAGCTGCGCGACCGCAATCTCGGTCTGCAAGAGGAACGCGGCGGCCTGCTCCGGCAGCTGGGACTTCCCGCCGATTATCTGACCGACAAGCCGCTGTGCTCAAAATGCGGCGACACCGGCTATGCCGGCAGTGCGACCTGCGAGTGCGTCAAGGCGCGCTATGCTAAGCTGCTCAAGGAGCAGCTTTCCTCGGTGCTGCCGATTGCCGACCAGAACTTTGCCAAATTCGACATGAGCTTTTACTCCACCCGCCCGGATGGCCGCAGCGGTATTTCGCCGCGCGAAAATATGGAATATAATCTGGGCGAATGCAAGGCTTATGCCGCAAAATTCAGCAAGGATTCCCCCAATCTGCTGCTGTTCGGCTCAACCGGTCTGGGCAAGACCTTTCTCTCTACCTGCATTGCCGAGGCGGTCTCTGCACGCGGATTTTCCGTGGCCTACGACACCGCCATCAACATTGTGGCCGCGTATGAGACCATCAAATTCGGCTCCGGTGACGGCGAAGCCGCCGCAGAACGCGCTGCACGCTACGAGCGCGCCGACCTGCTCATTATCGACGATATGGGCACCGAAATGGGTACTGCCTTTACGGTTTCCGCGCTGTACAACCTGATCAACAACCGCCTGATGGCTAGGCGCCCCATGATCATCAACACCAACTTGCTGCCGGAAACGCTCAGCGAGAAATACTCGCCTGCCGTGGCCTCCCGCCTGCTCGGCGAGTTCCTGCCGCTGCGGTTCTTCGGCGATGACATCCGGCTGCTGAAAATGCGCAGAACATAAATAAATCCCTCTCTTTTGCGAGAAAGAGAGGGATTTTTAGGTAACACCGCATAATTGAACAAGAGCGATTTGCGAGGAATTTTGCGTGCTGATTAGGCGCGGCTTTGCAGCAATACTTTGTGTATTACAAAAAGATGCGGCAGCGCGACCGGAGCCTGCGCAAGGAGCCGCAGTTTAATTGTGCGGTGTTGCCTCAGATTTCGGATTGTTTACCGAGCAGCTTATCGCGCCAGCGACCGAACCGATGCGTAATCATGCGCAGCTCGATACCGACAAGCAGCGCCGCGATAACCGTACCGATGCCGACGCTGCCCAGTCCGTGCAGAAAAATCAGGCAGGTGATGAGCGAAATGATGACCATGGACACGTCAAACGCGATTTTGACGGTCGGGAACGGCTTGCCGGTCAGCGTGGAGATGGCCAGCATAGCGCCTTCACCGGCCAGCGGCATAATGTCCGCCGGAACGTAGAAAAAGATGCCGATTGCAACGAAAACAGTGGCAATCCAGCACATCAGCAAACGGATAATCAGGTTGTCCGTCGATGGAAACATCGCCGCGAGCGTGTTGCAGGTGGTCGTGAATGCGCCGAACACCATGCCGACCGGAATCTGCAGCAGATTTTTGCATTCAAAGCGGCGGCGCATCAGCAGCATTTGCAGGATGACCAGAATAACGTGGAAAATGACGGTCGCAACACCCATCTCAATGCCCCAGACGCAGGTCATGGTGTATGGAATGGAGCTGACCGGCGATACGCCGAGATTGGACTTGACCGACAGTGCAATGCCGATAGTCATGACGAAGAAGCCGCCGAAGTAATACAGCAGCCGAATACCGAGTTTAGAGCCTTTCATGCCTATTTTATCCCCTTTTAGTTGTTTAGATTGCGATAAATACGCTCGAGCAGGGTCTGTACCTGCTGCATCTCCTGCGGTGAGAAGCCGCGCAGCGCCTCCTCTTCTGCGGCTGCAAAGATAGCATTCAAGCGGCGGCACTGCTCCCGGCCGAGGTCGGTCAGACGGACATACACCGTACGGCGGTTTTCGTCGCGTGTGCTGCGTTCAAGCAGTCCGGCGCGTTCCATTCCCCCGAGGATGGTAGAAAGCGAGGACGGCTCGATATGGCAGCCCTTGGCGATATCCTTTTGCATGGCACCGTCGTGATCCTGCAGGAAGTCCAGCACTTTTGGCTGTCCAGTGGTCAAACCGAGCGGTTTGATGCGCGACATGACAAGTTTCTGCAGCATGGTATGGTCAGCCATGAGCAGGTAATGAGTGGAAAATTCCATTGCATTCTCCTTTGTTCTAATTCAAACAGTTAGCTTTCTAATTATATACTTATGAGTTCGGATTGTCAAATTGCATTTTTATACTCTTTGTTATATTTTCTTTCTTTATTATAGATTACTCATTGTTATATTATTATTAGTTATAACTTTACGCTGTCTCTTTAACGATTCTGCGCCTGCGCGGCGCAGGCGTACAAGAGGGTAGCTGCCAAGGTTTCTTACTCCGAATTTTGAAGCATTTTCGGTTTCAGAAATCCTGCAGATTCTGCAAAATACCGTAGTTTTCCCGAAACAAGTGTATACTAAAAATGTTCGTTTATTATTGATAAAATAAAACAGGAGCGTATAGCTTGAAATTGCTATACGCTCTTTTTATGGTCTTGCAATCTATTTGAAAAAAGCATGAGTTTTTACACATTTCCGCGGAATTTAATCGTAATATCCGTCATATTCATGCGCACTCTGGGGAACTGGTGGCGCTCGAGGTAGTCGTAGAGCAGGCGGATCGGGAGCGTGCCCTGTGTTTTGACGTCCTGCCCGATGATAAAATCGACCGTACCGTTTTTGACCATTTTGATGTTGCCCTCGGTGATGTCGTGAACGACGATGTGCAGCTTTTCGCTGCGGTCTGCGGCGTGCACGGCGCGGTAAACGCCCTCCCGTCCCGCAGAGGTCAGATAGATGCCGCGCAGCTCGCTGTCCGACTGAATGGCGCGCATAGCGATGCGCTCGGAAAGGCTTTCATCGAGGAACGAGCATTCCGGGTGCAAAACCCGGATATCCGGAAAACTCTCCGCCATTTCGGTGCTGAAGCCGGTAAAACGCTGCGAGTCGGCATAATGTCCGCTGCGCTGACCCAGAATCGGCAGCACGCTGCCGTGCCCCTGCATGACCATGCCGAGCAGCGCGGCGGCGGCACGGCCGCTCGCGATGTTGTCCGCGCCGACATAGGCGATGCGGTTCGCGTCGGTGATATCCGTGTTGAGCGTCACGACAGGGATGCCCTGCTGCTCGCTGAGTGTGTTGATTTTGTCGCGCACGAGCGTGTTCGCGAGCGGCATAAGCGCGAGGCCGTCGATGTGCTCGGTCGTCACCAGCTCATCGATCAGCGTCAGCTGATGCTGCACATCCATGTCCTGCATCGCGCGCACGATGACCGTGATGTTTGGGAGAAGCTCACGCTCGGAAAAGCTCTCGAACAGCTCGCACAGCATCTGCACGAAGGGCGAATGGCCGGAGTGGAGCACCACGCCGATCTTCCACTGCTGCGTCTGCTGCATGACGAGGCGGTTGGAGATATAACCCATTTCACGCGCCGTCGCACGGATGCGCTCCGCGACCTCCTCACGCACACCTTCCTTGTGGTGCGGGGCGCGGTCCACCGTGCCGCGCGACACGCCGCACCGGTCTGCGATCTGCTGCATCGTTACCATAAAATCACTCTCCTGCGTTATCTGTACTTATACTATATCATAAAACACAGCCGTGCGCCAGATGTTACATCTGCACGAAAATGTTGTGCTGCACATTGCCTGTGATACAATGATAGCGCTCTTTTTGTGTATAATACCATAAATACTTGCGACTTTAATATGCATAATCACGAGATAATGCACGAATAAATGATAGTGCGCCCGAGCTATTGCAACCGGAAATCCGCTGTGATATTCTATGATTGTCAAGTGAACAAGGCCGTTCACGAAACCGAAAAATTCCCCAAAAGAGAGTGAGAGAAACAAAATGTCATTTTTCAGTTCCATGATCTGGATCGCGCTGAGCTTCCTGTTTTTCACCGTCATGGTGGCAGTCATTTCAGCGTGGAAGACCAGAGATGACAAGCTCGACACCGCCGAGGGCTACTTCCTCGCGGGGCGCGGACTGCCGGGTATTGTCATTGCAGGCTCGCTGTTGCTGACCAACCTGTCCGCAGAACAGCTTGTCGGCACAAACGGTCAGGGCTGGGCTTCCAATATGAGTCCGATCGGCTGGGAGGTTGGTGCACTGTTCACGCTGTTTGCACTGGCATTGTGGTTCCTGCCGACCTACCTTAAAATGGGCACGACCACCATCCCGCAGCTGATGGAGGCACGCTTCGGCCGCGGCACCAAGCTGATGTTCTCGTTCGTCATCGTTGTGATGTACTCCATCCTCAATCTGCCGGTCATCCTTTACTCCGGTGCAGTTGTATTTGAGAATATCTTCGATATTTCCGGTATCTTCGGCATCAGCAAGTTCACAGCAGTTGCGATTCTGTGTGTCGTCATCGGTATTATCGGCGGCTGCTACGCCATCTTCGGCGGTTTGAAGGCGGTTGCCGTATCCGACACAATCAACGGTATCGGCCTTATCATCGGCGGTCTGATGATCCCGTTCCTCGCGCTGGCGCTGCTGGGTCACGAGACCACCGGCGGCGGTCTGGTAGAAGGTGTCAAGTACCTCGTACAAGCCGAACCCGAAAAGCTCAACGCATGGGCTTCGTGGGATGCTGCTGAACCGGCTCTGCCGTGGCCGCTCATCTTCACGGGCATGTTCTTCAACAACCTGTACTGGTGGTGCACGAATCAGTCCTTTGTACAGCGCGCACTCGCCGCAAAGAGCCTGAAGGAAGGTCAGAAGGGCGCAATTTACTGCGGCTTCCTCAAGACCATCGGTTTCTTCTATCTGGTACTGCCGGGCGTTATCGCCTACCACCTGCCGTCCATTCAGGACAAGCTGGCGGCGGCCGGTTCCTCCGCGATCGACTTCGCTTATCCGGCACTGGTTTCCGCCGTTGTTCCCAAGCCGGTCATGGGCTTCTTCGCCGCTGTTATGTTCGGCGCGATCCTGTCCTCGTTCAACTCGGTGCTCAACTCCGCATCGACCATGTTTACCCTCGACCTGTACCGCACCGCCATCAATCCGAAGGCTTCGGATATGCAGTGTGTCAAGGTCGGCAAGATCTACGGCACCTGCGCCGGTGCAGTCGCTATCTGCGTGGCACCGTTCGTTATGTTCGCACAGGGCATCACGACCTTCCTCAACTCTATGAGCCAGTTCGTTTCCCTGCCGATTCTGTTCACCGTACTCGGCGCACTCATCTTCCGCAAGGCACCGAAGTACGCACCCAAGGTCATCACCGCTGTTCACGTTATCACCTACGGCGCGTTTATGATCCTCAAGCCCTGCTACCCCACCTCGGGTGAGCCGATTCATTATCTGTACGCCATCGCTGTGCTGTTCGTCGTGGAATTTGCCATCATGTGGTATCTGAACAAGTACCGCGGCACAGAGGACTATGTTCCGGCCGATGTCGGCGCAGTCGATCTGACCCCGTGGAAGTATCGCCATATCGTATGTATCATCGGTATCATTCTGGCGATCGGCATCTACATTCTGTTTTCGCCCATCGGCATTGCCGCGTGAGTAGAATAAAGTCTAAGCAACAACCTCATTGAGAAAAGAAAAGGAGAAATTACTATGAAACTCGGATTTAACGAAGCAAACGACCGTTTTTGTGCCAACCACAGTGTTATGATGGACCTCGAGCTGTGTGAGAAGTACGGCTTCGACTGCATCGACATTCAGTCGGAATGCCTGAACCGCGACCTCGAAGCCGGCAAGATCACCCTCGAGGAGATGGGCGCCTGGTTCCAGAGCCACCATCTGAAGATGCTCTCCTACAATGCGCTGTGCTTCTTCAACATGAAGCAGACGCAGGAGGAAAAGGACGCCGTGATGGCTGAGCTGGACGAGATCATCCGCCGCTGCAACATCCTCGGCTGCAAGATGATCGTTGTCGTACCGAGCAAGGACATGAAGGAGCGCGGCCTGACCCCGACCCGCAAGGAAATCCGCGAGGATGCAGTTGCTGTTCTCAAGGAAATGGTCAAGAAGTGCGAGCCGCACGGCATCCGCCTGAGCCTTGAGTTCTGCGGCGAGCCGTCCATGACCATCAACCGCTTCGAGGACGCTTACGCAATCGTTGAGGAAGTAAACAGCCCGCTGGTTGGTGTAACGCTCGATCAGTACCACTTCTACGCAATGGGCTCCGGCTGGGATACCCTCGAAAAGGCGGACGGCAAGAAGATTTTCGTATGGCACCTGAACGGCACCGAGGATATGCCCTGCGGCGCTTACTACAACAACGACGAGAAGCGTCTGTGGCCGGGTGCCGAGGGCGACTGCCTGCCGCATGCACGCTACGCTGATACGCTCAAGAAGATCGGCTTTGACGGCGACTGCTGCACCATCGAGATCTTCCGTCCGGCATACTATGAGATGTCGCAGGAGGAGAACGTAAAGAAGTCCGCAGAAGTCACCCGTGCACACGTTGAAAAATACGCACAGTTCTAATATCGTAAAATCAGCAGTATCTCACAGCATATTCCCCAGCATTTATCACATTTTTTTGATCTGTAAAGGAGAATTTATTATGAGCTATCTGAAGAAAATCGGCGCACTGTTCGTTTCCTCCGCACTGATGGCATCCATGCTCGCAGGCTGCGGCTCGTCCTCCGATTCCACTGGCGGCAACGGCTCTCAGGCCGAGGGCGGCGACGGCAATTACAACATTTCCATCGTGTTCAAGACCACCTCGAACGAATACACCCAGTACATGATGGCAGGCGCGGAAAAGGCCGCCGCTGAAACCGGCGCAGTGCTCGATATGAAGGGCGCGACCTCGGAAACCGCCTATGACGAGCAGCAGAACATGATCGAAACCGATCTGCACGCCAACAAGTATGACGCGATGATTATCGCACCGCTGCAGGGCGATATGGCTTCCACGCTGGTAAGCGGCACGGATATGCCCATCTTCGCAATCGACACGGACTTTAATGCACCGGAGAAGATTTCGTTTATCGGCATCGGCCAGAAGGATGCAGCGGCAAGCGGCGGCGAGAAGGCCGTGGAAGCGGCCAAGGCAGCAGGCTGGGACAAGATCGAAGCAGCGTATATCGCAGGTGTTCAGGGCGACTCCACCGCAGATGCACGCCGCACCGGTTTCCAGGAGGGCATTGACGGCGCAGGCGGCACGTTCCTCGCAGACGAGGTACAGTATGCTGATGCGGTAGCGGACAAGGCAACCGTGTGCATGGAGGGCATCATGCAGAGCCATCCGGAAGGTCTGGCAATCATCGCCTGCCACAATGACGACTGCGCGATCGCGGCAGCGCGTGCAGCAGCGAACAATCCGGCATACGCTAAGACCATCTTCATCGGCTTTGACGGCAATATTACCGCAGCACAGTCCATCCTCGATGGCGGCGAAACCATGACCGTTGCACAGAGCGGCTACGATCAGGGCTATCAGGCGGTTAAGACCGTTGTGGCACATCTGAACGGCGAAAAGGTAGACAGCTTTGTTGACTGCGGCACCAAGGTCATCGACAGCACCACCGCCGAGGACTACATGGCAACCCTCAAGAGCCAGATGGACGGCAAGGCAGTTGCACAGTAAACCGTAATACCATGCGATGCACTTGCGGCAGTAAGTGCATCGCATCTATTAAAAAATCACGTTTCTATAAGGAGAGAAAACCAATGGGCATTTTGAAAATTGGCGTTGTAGGCTGCGGCCGAATCGGCAAGCTGCACATCAACAACCTGATCAACTCCGTACCGGGCGTTCAGGTAGTAGCTGCTGCTGACCCGATGCTCGACAAGTCCGGCGCACGCGAGTGGCTGGCAGAGCGCAAGATCACCAACGTTTCCACCGACTTTATGGACGTTATCAACAATCCTGAGGTAGACGTAGTATTCGTTTGCTCCTCCACTGACACCCACTGCGATGTTTCCATGGCAGCAGTTCAGGCTGGCAAGCACGTATTCTGCGAGAAGCCGATCGACTATGATATCGACAAGATCAAGAAGCTGCTCGCACTCGTTGAGGAGAAGGGCGTTAAGTTCCAGGTAGGCTTCAACCGCCGCTTCGACCACAACCACAAGGCAGTTGCAGACGCAGTTAAGGACGGCACGATCGGCGATCCGCATATCGTTATCGTTTCCTCCCGTGACCCGGAGCCGCCTCCGGCTTCCTACGTTGCAGTTTCCGGCGGTATCTTCTACGATATGATGATCCACGACTTCGATATGGTTCGCTACGTAACCGGTTCCGAGGCTGTTGAGATCTCCGCTGTTGGTTCCTGCCTCGTTAACCCGAACCTGCAGGAAGAGTCCGGCATTCCGGACGTTGACACCGCTGTTGTTACCATGAAGATGGCTAACGGCTGCATCGCTGTTATCAACAACTCCCGTCAGGCAGTTTACGGCTACGACCAGCGCGTAGAGGCGTTCGGTTCTAAGGGCATGGCTTCCGATGCTAACGACCTGCTGAACACCACCACCGTACTGACCAAGGACGGCGCTCACTCCGAGAAGCCGCTGTGGTTCTTCCTCGAGCGCTACAACCAGGCATTCATCAACCAGGTTATCTCCTTCGTTGATGCAATCAACAACGATACAGAGACTGCTGTCGGCGCTATCGACGGCCTGCGTCCGGTTCTCATGGCTAAGGCTGCTACCGAGTCCTGCCAGGCCGGCGGCGTGTTCGTCAAGGTCGGCGAATAACTCTTCTTAGCATTTCTTTCTTCTCTTTCCATATTTCAAATTAGAAAAGCAGCTCCAAATGCTTTTCATTCCCTCAAATACAACAGCAAGACAGTTTTTAAAGTGACCTCTAAAAGTCAGACAAAATTGTTCAAGCGACCGAAAGGGCTTGCTGCCTGTAAATTACAGGCGGCAGGCCCTTTCGCTTTTCCTTTACTCTACACCTTCATCCTATATACAATTCGTTATATTTCATCTATATATAACAAAAGAGTGCTGTTTCCTCAACAGCACTCTTTCCCTTAATACTGATACTTTTTCCGTCCCTTGACGAGAAAAAACACCGAAACCATCACGCCGAGCGCCTCTGCTACCGGAACAGCCAGCCAGATACCGGTTTCCTGCAAAATCAGCGGCAGGAGCAGCAGCATCGCCACGAGAAACACAAGCGTGCGCGAAAACGAGATGATCGCAGACACGAGACCATCCGAGAGCGCGGTAAACAGCGAGGACGCGAAAATACTCGTGCCCATGAGCAGGAAGCTGACCGCATAAATCGGAAAGCCGTGCATGGCAATCTCGTACACACTGCTGCCGCGCGGCGTAAACAGGGTCAGCGCCGGCTCGAGCGTCAGCCACGAGAGCACATATGTGCCGAGCGAGCACGCCAGCACGAACGTCATGCAGATGCGGAAGATATGCCTCAGCTGCGGGATATTTTTCTCGCCGAATTTGTAGCTGATAACCGGTGCAACGCCCATTGAGAAGCCGAAATACACCGCCGTAAACACGAACTGGAAGTACATTGCAATCGTGATGGCGGCTACACCGTCCTCGCCGCGGTAGCGCATGAACAGCGTATTGAACACGAACGTGGTGATGGCGTTCGCAATGTTGCTGACCATCTCAGATGAGCCGTTGCCGCACGCGGCAGCCAGTGTTGCGCCGTCAAATTTGAAGGGCACAAAGTACAAACTTCCGGTACGGTTTTTGGTGAAATACACCAGACCAACGATGGACGGCACGCAGTAGCCGAGGCAGGTGGCAATCGCCGCACCGGCAACGCCCATGTTCATCGGGCCCATGAACAGCCAGTCAAGCACCACGTTTGTGATGCCGCCGCCCACCGAGGTCAGCAGACCCAAGCCCGGCTTGCCTGCGGTGACGAACAATGTCTGGAAGGCAGTCTGCAGAAACAGCATGGGTGCAAACACCAGCTGAATGCGTGTGTAAATACGGCAGTCTGCCCACTGCAGCTCACTCGTGCCAAGCAGACGCAGGATAGGGTTCAGAAACAGATTGCCAAACACGGCGAAAATCAGGCCGATGCCCAACGCAACCGCAATCAGCATGGTGAAGTTGCGGCGCGCCTCGTCTGTGCGTCCCTCTCCCTGCCGGCGGGCGATAATAGCGCTGCCGCCCGTGCCGAGCATGAAGCCCGTGCCGCCGAGCACCATGATGAACGGCATGATGAAATTCAGCGCCGCGAACGGCGTTTTGCCGATGTAATTTGAGACGAAGAACCCGTCCACCACGCCGTAAATGGATGTGAAAATCATCATGGTGATGGAGGGCGCGACGAAGCGCAGCAGGCGCGGATAGGTAAAGTGATCGGAAAGCTGAATGCGCGGATTACTCATGGCTTTTCTCCTTGCCGATGGCGCCAAAATGCAGGGAAAGCGCTTCGTTGTAGCGGCGCGTGAGGGTTAGGAGCTGCGCCTGCTCCTCGACGGAAAAATCGAGCAGCGCTTTTTGCTCGCTCTCGATGACAAGATCGACGGTCTGCTCC
>OLRW01002136.1_pt1 | contig 11419 bp, 5 predicted proteins | sample 1672701 | NCBI WGS metagenome assembly OLRW01 (sample SAMEA3136715, study PRJEB25190) | human gut metagenome | biome: human gut; feature: human-associated habitat; material: faeces | place: Austria | collected 2013
ATACATCAAATTGCTTACTATAATCTTTGTCTTGTTTGTTTCAATATCTTTAGCAACTGATAGAATTGAATCCTCTGTTATATAATAAGCATCAACAGGATTGCCCATACGGTCAGTCATGTCGCAGTCAGCAAAATTTACCTTTAATGACCCGTTTGGGTCATCATTGTACAGACCATAAATCATTCCCTGCGACTCTACAATACGTTTTACAACCATTATGTCATATTTGTATACAAAAACAACATCGTACTTACCATTGTTATCGTTATCCACTAATCTGATATAATCGCAGTTATAAAAATCTTCCTCGTCTAACAATTTTGGCGAAAATCCGTTAAGTATCTCTTTCGCTGATGAATTAAGAGATACTTTTTTTGTTTTATTGTCGCTATAGTATCGTATCATGTTATTTTCAACACTTTTAATATCTTCGCCGTCTATCGTTATTATGCTGTTATTTTTGTGATAAGAGATATATAAAAGAGTATTTCCTCCGGAATCTTCCTTTCGATAATATGCCTCCACCTTACACGCAAGGTAATCATATAAATCACTGCGGTCACTGGCAAGAAGATAATCTCCTATTCTAATACCTTTATATATTGTATCACCACTCGTTATTGCATGCTCTGAAACAGATTCTACAACTCCGGTGATTTTATAAGCATCCTTGAAATACTCTAAAGTATTAATGCTTTTATGACCGTTATTTCCATATGAAATGTATACATCGGCCTTTATAGAATCATTAAGAAGAGATGCCGCATCAGTTCTTCTGATAGAAGCACTTCGGTTATCCAGAAAGTTCTTTGTTATATCATAATTTGCGGCAATTTGTATATACGCATTATCATTGCCTCCATACATATAAGCAATCTGCTTATACCCCAAAGCATTTACAAGTGTTCTGAGTGCATTATCAAAACTTATTTCATCCGTACAATCTATATTGAAATCTACATATCCCATACTTTTAAGCATATCATGGGCTTTTTCCCACATGTCTTCTTTGTTTGCATCTTCGTCATAAAATGAGTCACAGTTTATGTAGCGGCACACTGACAGAAAAAATTCACCTGCCTTGATTGGCTGAAGATATGAACCATCATCAATAGGAACCCACATTTCAAAAGCTGTAAGCTTTTTTACTGTTTCATCATATTCATTCTTACCCATAATGTACGTATCATATTCAATATCCTCTATGTATGCGTCATCGGGGTTATCCAGTTCATGCTTAGGGTGCGAGTCTTGAATGAGAACATTTTGTTCCTCATCGCTTAGTCCCGCATCATTATCTCTGTTGCCGTCATCATCAAAGTTTTCAGCTGAAAACACTGATATTGCCGCTGTAAATATTACACTCAGAGAAAGCATCAACGCAATTATTTTTCTTAATTTATTCATGTTACTTCCCCCTTTATCGTATTACTATTGCCGCAATCGATGGCACATCGTTATGTCTTGAAATAATCACTCTCGAAGCTTTTGCCTCTCCTGCAAGATTAGATGGAATTATATCATCAAGACTTCCCAAATGAACTCCTTCGCGACTGTCCTCCAAAATATATACACGATTATTTTTAAGATTGAAGTATCTTTCGCATTTCAGACTGTTGCTTCCTGCTGTTCCCGGATATGTCTGTATAATCATTGATGAACCTGTTATTGATTTTACAATGCCAAATTCCGTTGAATATTGAACACCGGTGAACCAGTATGGATTTTTGCCTTGCCATATACGTCCCGATACAACATCGGTATCAGGATTAGCAGCCATGTCATCAAATGCGATAAGTGTCTTTGCAGAACCGATATATGACTTTGTTTCTCCGTATTCATTGCCTCTGATTACCACATCGGGATTATCATTGTTATCAAAATCAAATATTTTATGATAGTCAACAATTTCATTATTAGCATTCGTTGCAATCCTTATAAGGTCTCCCTCGTCAATGGTTGATGTAACAGGTCCTTCGCTGCTATTATACTGTCTTTCAAGTTCTACTCCCTCAGCGGTCACAAATTCCTGTTCTGTACCATTGTATAAAAGAGTTAGTAAATAACGCTCGTCATCATCAACAGAAGTGAGCGAAACATTCTTAACCGCCGCCATAACAGAACTGTAAGTGAGCTCATTTCCTCCTGCATTATCCGAACGTATTACGGCAATTCCCGCTACCATGTCCTTAGACATATTATATAGTTCCACCGTACCAAAAGTTGCAGACTTCAAATCTTTAAATTGCTTTATCTCATAATATTGGGAGTCGTCCATTAATGATTTGCTCGCCGGAACATACATTATTTTTGTCTTCTCCGAAAGTCTTGCATAACCCGGGAAACTCCTATAGTTTGCATTATAGTATGTGTCAGAAAGGTCTGTGCTGCGGGTGAATACACTTGCCGTTGTATAAAGCTCGTCAGCATCTACATATTGTGCAGTTTTTACTGACTGAATTTCACCATTATTATTCAGCTTGTATCTTATAAGCTGATTAACTGAATCCGGGTCTGTATTTACATCCTTGAATAGCTTTTCAATGTCTGTATATTCATTTACTTTTTTGTTATTTACCTTTGCATTCCGTGCGAACTCTAATGTTTCCATATTTCCGGATGTAGTATATACTTTTAGGTATGGTCCATCGCTATGCTCTGCCGGAAAAGCTTGTGCAAGATATGCAAAGTTATTTACCTCATCATTGTCATCAAATTCGGCATATGCTATTCTGCCACGATGGTCAAGCAATACACTGACAGCATTTCCTACTGACAATAATGAATATGTTGTATTTTGTGCCGCAAGAATATCTGTCAAGTCATACTCCGCATCATCAATACTAACTGTTAAATTCCCGTTGTTTCGAGCAGTCCTCTTAACAACTCCGTCAGCTTCTTCCCTCGATATGTAAATTACAGCATTTTCTTTTTGTTTATCCTCGATAACTGAAAGAATATCATAAATCTTTAAATTTCCTATCGATGTAAACTTTTCGTCAGTGTCATATACAATTACAGTTTCCAAATCATTAAGTTTTATCGACGGCTGATTATAATAATCATATAATGTATTTTCATACGGTGTAAGCTGATTTATACAGTATATTGCTTCTCTGATTACATTTACTGTATCATACATTCCATCATTGTTACTGTCTATCAGAATAACCTCATCAGCGTTTTTAATGTCTTCTGTATCATATTCAGCAACATAATTGTAATTATACAAGCGATTTATTGTCTTCGGAAGTGTTTCTTTCTTCTCCGAGTTTGTTGTTTCATTTTTATAATATTTCAATACAGAACCATCAAAGTCTGAAATCAAGTCCTGCTCTAATGAAAGGACATTATTTTTCTGGTTCGGCTCAATAAATTTTAGAGTTTCATCATCTTCAACGTAAAAAGCGTTTACTCTGTAACCAAGGTATCTGTATACATCTTTTATATCCGTACTGAAACTATAAGAACCTATTCTCACTTCATCTGCACTAAGACCTCCACTTCCGTCTAATGTGCGAGTTCCACATACATATACTATATCATCAAGAGTAAGTATTCTATGATAATAATACAAAGGTGTTATATCAGAAATAGAGTATATTGACGATTTATCCAAATCATCCACAACCATATATGCCTTGGACGCCGAATCAAATATCTCCAATATATCCATAAAAGAAAGCGTATCATCAATAGTCTTTCTCAAATTCGGAATAATATCGTTGCTTACCGCTACACTATAGTATGAACTGATATTACCGCCGTTCTCGATAGCATAAACATCATATCCCAGTACACGGCACATGATAATAGCAACCTCACCCAGAGTTATCGGATTGTCAGCCCCAAATACTGAGTTGTTCTTATCAATATAACCGTTATCATAAAGAAAACGAATTTCATTGTAATATGTACTTCCGGGCACCACATCACTGAATATGGTCTTGTCATCGCTTTTCTCATAATTTTTAGCATTCACAAAACCTGCCAGATATTTTGCAAACTGACCTTTCGTTACAATACCGTTTTCCTCGTTAGGAAAAGGAATTATATCCAGTGCCATAAACTTTCCGGCAAGAAGCATATATCTGTCACTGCCTGTCAAATTCGTATACGATATGTTTCTTGATTTCATAAACAGAGATACAGAGTAAAGTATCTGAGCAGTCTGTGCTCTTGTTGCATTTGCCCTCGGCATAAAGCTTCCATCACCCATACCGTTTATAAGTCCAAGATTTTTTAGTGCATACACGCTATCTTTAGCATAATCAGAAATATCACCATCATCTGTAAAGCTATCTATCGCAGCACCGTTCAATTCACAGTTTTCTTGCTTAAGATATCGTACTATAAGAACTGACATATCTTGACGTGTAATTTTTTCTCCCACACCGAATATATCTTCCTCAATTCCACTTACGATACCCATATCGGCAGCAGTATTTAAATATGGAGCATACCACTTATTCTCATCCACATCACTGAACTTATTATCAACATTTTCCGTTTCCTTTCCGAAAATTCCAAGAAGCATCTTAACAAACTCCTCACGGGTTACGGAATTATCTGTGCCAAAGCTTCCGTCTCCGCGTCCGCTGATAACTCCAAGATTTTTTAATGAATTTATCGCAGTATACGCCCAATGGTTCGTATTTACATCTGTAAATATTTTATTGTCTTTTTCAGATGACACAGTATCATTTCCGGTCACTTGCGAAACTATCATAGATGTACTGCCTTTTCCCGAACCGTTTCCTGATACTGAGCCTATCCCGTTCGTTTTATTTGGATTTTTACTGATAGAATTCATGTACTCATCAAGCAATGTCCCTAAAGATGACAACGACTCCACTCTTTTTTCAGTTACATATTTATAATATCCTGTACGATTACTGGCACTAAGTCCCTCAAGGCTGCTATAACTGATATAAGGTGCAAGTATATTCTTATTTTCTGAAATAAGATTGTCAATCTCACCATAACCATTTACGCATCCAAAAGCCACAAGCAGAGCATTTTCATTAAATGCACTTCTCAACGATTCTATAGAATCATAATCATTTTTTGCCGTAGCCGAAAGAACATTGCTGAGTAAACTATCAGATGTTATATACTTTTTAAAATAATCGGTTCCTCCGTCAAGTTCAGCCAAGTCATTATATGAGGAATATATCTCTTTTAAAGTTTGAATTGAATTTGTTTTGTTTAAAAGCTTAACTACAAGTTCTTCACCGATGTTTTTTCGTATATCGCTTACTGCTGATACGTTTCTGTCGGCAACCGACACGGCTTTTGCAATTTCAGACAATGTTAATTCCTGTGACAAATAATTGTCAAGATTTATTATTGCCTTATATTTTTCAAAATAATTTGCACAATCAGATTCGGTAGTGCCGAGAGTTTTATACTCGCTTATACATGAGTTTATTTCTGTCTGCGAGGCATTATAAAATTTTCTCGATACTGTATTTCCATACGATAAAACCGCATATATTTGTCCATATGCCATTCCACCGGTATGAATAGCACTGTTTATTGTATTATTTTCAGAATTAATAGTATACGCACCTATATATTTATCATCTTTTTTAAACACAACAAATGCAGTTCCATCTCCTGTGACGGTTCCGTTTATGTTTATAGTTTCACCACCGTCAGAAGCTATTATATGACTTTCAAAAATCGTTCCGGAAGGTGCAGTGTATTGCATTACTCCGCTTCCCACTTCTATAGGCGGGCATAAGAGTTTATAATCGGTTTCATTATTAAAAATGTATATCTCTACCGAACTATCACTTTCTTTTTTGATGTTAAAATTAAATGTTGTTGTATCACCCGCACCAATACTGCGTTGCTCAGCAAAAGACGCACTTGTACATACTCCATCGTTGTTTTTTACAACTGCGAGAGCACATGCTTCAACGGAAACACTCGATGATTCATTTGTCACCGGTACACTTATATTATTTCCGTTTTCTTCAATATCGCTCACTTCCGGTTGTATACCGCTTCTGGCAGTGAAGTTTACATTATATGTTTTCTTTACTTTTCTGCTGCCTGAAGTGATTGTAATCATTCCGTTTCCGGGAACAGACTCAGGAGCGGTTATTTCATATGATGCACCCGTAAGTTCTTGGCGTGTATTGGTCTTTGGAATAGTAGGTGTCTCAACATCTACGGTTACATTTTTCTTAATATCCTCCGCAGTATATGACGCCGGCACAGGAATATTATTTGATGACGCGTTTTTGTCAAAGTCCTCGACTTTTACTCCCTTTACAATAACTTCTGAAATATTTGCATTTTCAAAATACGCTTCTTCTCCGGTTGACGGCGGGGTTATTGCCTTTACTTCATCTGTAGAACGGTCAAAAAGTATTTCGTCAATCTTCAATGGTTCTTCCCACGGTGTTTCAAGTGTATCTGAAGTCGGATTAGCACCAAAATAATCTTTATACGGGAAAATTATTGTCATTTGATTAAGTGCCGTATAAATATCGCTCTGTATTCCTTGGTCCATCGTTACTGACCCGGACTTAAACGCAGATGTCGGTATTGTTATGTATTCCCATTCGCCGTTGTTTGGAAGTTGGAACTTTTTTGAATACTTCTTGTTCCCCTCTGTACTTGAATACTCCATGGCGATTTCAAGAACACGATGCTCTGCTGCACCATTCCCGTGGTCAACTGTCTGAGGTGTATGTACCCACATGGAAATATTTTTTGTATCTCTCATAAGGTCAAGCATTGAAATACTTTCATTAGCAAGTTCTATCGGCTCGCTCTTAAACTGCATTACAAAGCCATTGTATCTTTTTGACGGGTCGGAAATCTCATGTCCCGGATATGTTATCTGCATAGCATTTCCATACTTACCTGATACATAGCTTTTTTTAGTGCTTATAGTACCTCCGTTATAACTGTAGACCATACGAAAGTCAGAGTCACTTTCCATTGAAAGCTTATAGTTATATTTGATTTGTGATTCTGTATCCTGTGCGGTTACAACAATGTTTACACCACCAAGAGCAATTACAGCGGCACATATAACCGAACAGATTTTTTTAATCATCCTCATTCTCTGCCTCCATTCTATTTTACTATCAGTTTATAGGTCTGCGGCTCAATACCGTTATTCGATACATCCGATACGGTTATTGTATATTCTCCCTTTTTATCCTTAGGAATGGTAAATTTAAAGTTACTATACGAATAATTTCTCCACGGCCAATGCGGATATGAAACCCATTTCGGATAAACCTTGTAAAGTGCATTATCAACATTGTCAACAGGCAATCCCTCAACCTTTAGTTCACCATTTAGCTCATGCTCCGTTTTATTCATAATATGAATTGAAATATGTTCTTCAATTCCTGCCTCAACCTCAAATGTCTTTGGAATTTGAATTGCTTTGTTTGCAGGATATTTTGTAACCAGTTCACCTATCGGTTCCGATTTGACCGGCGTTGCATGGCTTACTGATTGTCCTGTGAGTTTATCACCAATATTCGTAAAAGCAAAATCGTCAATCCAAAGTCGTCCCGAAGAGTTTAGTGTCATATTAAAAAGACTGATATATCTTACCTTGTTAAGATGAAGCATATCGCTCATACCGAGGTCGCTTATCCTAAATTTATACTGTTTCCATTCCGTGCTGTTGACATCGAATGCGATACAAAATCTTTCAAACTCACGTTTCTTGAAATTTGAACGCTGTTCATTTTGATTTGTACCTTTTTCCTGTTCAAAACGCAGTATAAAGCGTTGCTTAGAACCATCGCCCTTTGCCCAAAATGTAAAATATTCAGCATCGCCTATATCCCAAGACTTAGGGATTGTTGCCCTCGCCTGCCCTCCATACGAACCTTCAGGGCAATTATAGCTAAACATAACAGGATTCGAGCCTTGTCCCCTGCTTTCTTCAAGAGACAAAGACCTTGTAACATCAAGCTCTCTGCGGTACCACTCTCGTTGGCGTGCTGTGCACACCCTCTCACGGGCTTCCAACAAAGCCCTGCACGGTAACGGCTGCAACCGGCGCTGCTTACAAGGGTTTTGCACCCGTTGGGCAGGCTGCTCCGGGATGATTTTCCGCACGAAACGCTGACTGCCTTGCACCAGACGGCAGCTCTCTGAACAGTGGGGATCGTGTGGTACTTTTTCCCATCTGCGCATTTGTTGATGTAAATTATACTATAAATCGGCCTTTTGTCAATCGACAATTTGTAACCTGAATCACCCCAAACATGAAGTTAATTGAACACCTCTTGCGCCATGGCACAATGCGCTGTATACTTCTGATATGCGCGCCTGCGCGTTTATTTATCACACGCTCAAATCAGAGGGACAGGAATATGAAACTGAGAGAATGGAATGCCCGGCTGCACGGGCTTGTTGTTTTCCGCAGCCTGCTGGACGACCCCGTTGTGGCAAAGCTTTTGGACCTGACCGACCGCATGGAAGCCGGTGCGCCCGGCTATGGCCCGGTGTGCGACGCTGTGGCCCAATTTGAAGCCGCACTGTTCGAGCACACCACCAACTGGGGCAGCTACCTCAGCGCCGCTGTGCTGGAAGCCGAGACCGTCTGCGTGCGTCAGGCTGCATCGGGCACCCTTGCCCCTGCACTGCAGACCGCTCTGGACAGTGAACTGGCTTTTCTGCAGGCTCTGTGCGGCCTGACGCTGGACGAACTGCTGGCCGCTGCCGGTTCTGCCACAGGGCAGGCGCAGGAGCTGGCTTTCCTGCCCCGGTGGGAGACCTCCAGCATCGACCTGCCTGCCGCCTACGCCCAGCGCATGAGCGAGGTGGGAAAAAAGGGCTATGGCATGTTTGCCAAGCACCATGTGTTCACGGTGGAGAACGGCCAGCTGGTGCCGGTGAAATACCCGGACCCTCAGCGCCTTTCCGAGCTGCCCGGCTACGAGAAGGAGCGCGAAAAGGTCATTGCCAACACAAAGGCCCTGCTGGCCGGGATGCCCGCCAACAATGTGCTGCTGTACGGCGATGCAGGCACCGGCAAGTCCAGTGCGGTGAAAGCCATTGCCAATGAGTTTGCGCCTGAAGGCCTGCGGCTGGTGGAAGTGAAGAAGAACCAGCTCTACCAGATCCCGGATCTGATGGACAAGCTGGCCGCGAACCCGCTCAAATTCATCCTGTTCATCGACGACCTGAGCTTTACCGCCAATGACGACAACTTTGCCGCCCTGAAGGCCATTCTGGAGGGCAGCGTAGGCGGCCGGGCCAAGAACATTGCGGTATACGCCACCTCCAACCGCCGCCACCTTATTAAAGAAACACTGACCGACCGCACCGGCGACGACATTCACGAAGCCGATACCCGGCAGGAGCTGATGAGCCTTTCGGCCCGATTCGGCCTGACGGTCACCTTCCAGCGGCCGGAGAAGGCCCGGTTTGAGACCATTCTGGCCGAACTGGCAAAGCAGCACGGCATCGACATGCCGATGGATCAGCTGCTGGTCAAAGCCGAAGCCTTTGCCATCCGCGCCGGCGGCCGCAGCCCCCGCGTGGCAAAGCAGTTTATTGAGCAGTGTGAGGCGGGCGTGCAGAAGTAATTAGTTTGTCTTTATTTTAACATCAAAGTCTCTGACAAATCTTTCACAAAATGCCGAGAAGTCGTGAATTTTTTCACCTTCTCGGCATTCTTTGTCTATTTTTTATTTATCGGTAAAAAGCCTTGCATTCTATGGAAATTCAGGCTATAATATGGCCAACATCAGCCAATTGAGCACTTCTGGAGGGCAACTATGGGCTTTTTAACGGGTAAGACCGCTATCATCACCGGCGCAGGCCGCGCCGTACTTTCCGATGGCAGCTGCGGCTCCATCGGCTATGGCATTGCCACCGCCTTTGCAAAAGAGGGCGCAAATCTGGTCATCACTGGCCGTAATGTGAAAAAACTGGAAGAGGCAAAAAACGAGCTGGAAGCCAAGTATGGCATCCGCGTTCTGCCGGTGCAGGCAGATGTGTGTGCAGGCACCGACAACGAAGCCACCGTGCAAAATGTCGTCAATCAGGCTGTGGATACCTTTGGTGGCATTCAAGTGCTGGTGAACAACGCACAGGCATCCGCTTCCGGCGTGCCGCTGGCAGAGCACACCACCGAGCAGTTTGATCTTGCCCTTTATTCCGGCCTGTACGCTACATTTTACTATATGAAGGCCTGCTATCCCTATCTGGCTAAGTCCAAGGGCAGCGTGATCAACTTTGCATCCGGTGCAGGCTTGTTTGGCAACTTTGGCCAGTGCTCCTACGCTGCCGCCAAGGAGGGCATCCGCGGCCTGTCCCGCGTGGCCGCTACCGAGTGGGGCAAGGATGGCATCAATGTCAACGTGATCTGCCCGCTGGCCTGGACCGCCAAGCTGGAGCAGTTCCAGCAGGCATACCCGGATGCGTTCAAAGCCAACGTCAAGATGCCGCCCATGGGCCACTATGCCAACCCCGAGACCGAGATCGGCCGGGTATGCGTGCAGCTGGCCATGCCGGACTTCAAGTATCTGTCCGGCGAGACTCTCACGCTGGAGGGCGGCATGGGTCTGCGCCCGTAATTGCTGTTCTCATTCTTCCTCACACATGCAAAAGGGGCTGTGCCAGCGGCACAGCCCCTTTTGTGTTTAGGCCTGATCATTCGCGCACGGCGATGCACTCGATCTCCAGCTTTGCGCCCTTGGGGATGGCGGCCACCTGCACGCAGCTGCGGGCAGGGAACGGCTCAGCAAAGGCCTTGGCATACACGGCATTCACAGCGGCAAAATCGTTGATATCGGCCAGAAAAATGACAGTTTTGACCACATTTGCCATGGAAAGGCCAGCCTCGGCCAGAATGGCCTTGAGGTTTGCAAGGCTCTGTGCAGCCTGCTCTTCAACCGTATCGGCCATCTTGCCGGTAGCAGGGTCTACCGGGATCTGGCCGGAAACAAACACCATATTGCCCAGATCGATCGCCTGGCTGTAAGGGCCGATGGCTGCGGGTGCGTTGGAAGTGGAAACGACTTTCATGATAAAACGTTCCTTTCTTTTTTCTTCTATTATACTCTTTCGCTCACAAGCTGGAAACCCTCTTTTGCAAGCTCTGCGCGGATCTGCTCGATCTGCTCGGCATCGCGGGTCTCAAGGGTGAGCTTGAGGAAGCAGCTGGAAATGGGCATGTTGGGATCGGAGCCATCGTGCTGCACCGACACCACATTGCTGCCGCAGCGGGACACGATCTCGGCCACCTTCTTGAGCTGGCCGGGCTTGTCCTCCAGCGCAATGGTCATGTTCGCCTTGCGGCCGCTCATGACCAGACCACGGGTGATCACGCGGTTGAGGATGTTCACATCGATGTTGCCGCCGGAGACGACGCAGGCCACCTTTTTGCCCTCGACCGGCAGCTTGTGGAACAGCACTGCAGCCA
>OLRW01002140.1_pt1 | contig 11390 bp, 11 predicted proteins | sample 1672701 | NCBI WGS metagenome assembly OLRW01 (sample SAMEA3136715, study PRJEB25190) | human gut metagenome | biome: human gut; feature: human-associated habitat; material: faeces | place: Austria | collected 2013
TGGTAAATGTCTCACTTGTCACATACAGGACTTTCTTCGATGGTTCCCGGTCCAGTATGTAGTGTGCGATCGAATGCATCAGATGGGTCTTGCCAAGTCCTACCCCACCATATAAAAACAGAGGATTGTAAACCTCACCGGGAGATTCGGCAACTGCCAGTGATGCGGCATGTGCAAAATTATTATTCCCTCCTACCACAAAGGTATCAAACGTATACTTCGGATTCAGATTCGCTTTTTCAGCTATCGGGCTTACCTCTTTATGCTTATGTGTCTTCTCTTTTACGGGCACAGTCTTCTCCAGATATCTGCGCTGCTGCTCGCGCGGCAGATCTCTGGGAATAAACTTAATCTGATACTCTGTCCCGGTAACTTCCGCGATGCATACTTTAAGCGGAAGAAGATATTTATTCTGAATGTGTTCGATGCTCGCCTTAAAATTAACGGTAAGATACAGAGTGTTGCCTCTGATCTCATATACCTCCAGCGGGCGTATCCACGTTTCAAAAGAAATGTTCGATAGAAAATATTCTACTTTCAGCTTTTGAATGATCTCTTCCCATTTTTCTTTTATGACGTCCATATTCCTGCCCCATTCATCTTCAAAATAAGCATAATCATACTCTTATATTCTACCTTAAAACGATTTCAGAATCAATCAAAAACCATAAACTTATTCATAATTTCCTTAAAATAAGGGTCGAAACTTTATTAAAACTGCTTGACGGAGACAGCTTTTTTGATTATAATGAAGTACGATGTCTTAAAAACGTAAATAAGCTTCTATTCATATAAGAAGGAATCGATAGGAGGTGGATATCAATGAAGATGACATTCCAGCCAAAGAAACGTTCCAGAGCGAAAGTTCATGGATTCAGAGCAAGAATGGCCACAGCAGGTGGAAGAAAAGTTCTTGCAGCAAGAAGAGCAAAGGGAAGAAAAGTATTATCAGCATAGGTCACATATATGTGGCCTTTTCTTCTATGCAAATTTATGTAAATCGGGAGAATAAAGTATGAAATTTTCCGAATCATTGAAGAAAAACAGGGATTTCCAGTCTGTATACAGAAAGGGAAAACCTTATGGCAACAAGTACTTTGTAATGTATCTCCTGGCGAATGATCTCGGACGCAACCGCGTCGGAATTTCCGTCAGCAAAAAAGTTGGGAACAGCATCATAAGACATCATTTAACAAGGCTGATCCGTGAGAGTTACAGGTTACACGAAGAACAGTTCCAATGTGGATATGATATCGTGATCATCGCAAGGACGACCGCCAAAGACCGGTCATACCATGAGATTGAAAGCGCTCTCATCCATCTGGGCAAACTTCATCACATTTATTCGGACTGCAATTAGCCAGTTCAGTATATCGAGAAGACGGATATACACTACGAGGCACTGAAATTATGAAAAAGATATTATTATATTTGATTCGTTTTTACAGAAAATATTTATCACCTATGAAGGTATATACCCACTGTATTTACATTCCAACCTGCTCAGAATATGCTTTGGAGGCCATTGAAAAATACGGTGCGTTTAAAGGAGGCCTTCTGACCGTATGGAGAATCCTCAGATGCAATCCATTCGCCAAAGGTGGATATGATCCGGTGCCTTAAACCTATAGGCCGTCCAAATACCGGGACGGAAATGTTTATGGAGGAAAGGTTATGACAGGAATTTTAATGACACAGGTCAGCACACCAATCATCGGACAGGCTGCCTGGCTGCTCGGTAAGATCATGGATGGTATTTACCGGGTAATGGATTTAATCGGCATTCACAACCTGGGTGTATGTATTATTCTTTTGACAATTGTCATCTACACTTTACTGATGCCGCTCACCATCAAGCAACAGAAATTTTCCAAGATGTCCGCTGCAATGAACCCTGAGCTCCAGAAGGTTCAGCAGAAGTACAAAGGAAAAAATGATCAGGCTTCCATGCAGAAGATGCAGGAAGAAACACAATTGGTTTATGAAAAATACGGAGTATCACCGACCGGCGGATGCTTAAGTATGTTTATCCAGTTCCCAATTCTCTGGGCAATGTACTATGTAATCCGCAACATCCCTGCTTATGTTGGGCAGGTTAAAGCGGTATACACACCGCTTCTTACCTCTATCATGGCACAGGATGGATGGCAGAAGGTCATGGAAAAGATCGGCGAAGCAAAACCGATCCTTATGTCCGCCTCCAAATATGATTACTCTGATAAAAACGTACTGATCGACGTACTGTACAAATTCCAGACTTCAACCTGGGAAACTCTCGGCAAGAAGCTTCCGGATCTGCAGTCTACGATCGACAGCACCGTCGATACATTAAAGTCCATGAATAACTTCCTTGGACTTAACATTGCGGAAACTCCTATGAACCTCATTAGCAACGGTGTAAAAGCCGGCGCATGGGGAATTGTGATCATGGCAGTGCTGATTCCTGTCCTTTCAGGACTTTCCCAGTACCTGAGCGTGAAGCTTTCTCAGCAGACAACTGCAGTTACGAACAATCCGCAGGCTGACCAGATGGCTTCAACCATGAAGACAATGAACGTTACCCTTCCTCTTGTATCTGTATTTATGTGTTTCACATTACCTACAGGTCTTGGAATCTACTGGGTTGCAAGTGCCGTTGTCCGTATGGTACAGCAGTTCTTTATCAACAAACATCTGAATAAGATTCCGATGGATGAACTGATCAAAGAGAATATGGAAAAAGCTGCTGAAAAACGCAAGAACAAAAACGAAGTGGATGCAAGCAATGTAAACAAAATGGCTCATAAGAACGTGAAAAACATTCATGAGCCGGTAAGAACAGCTGCTCAGACAAAAGAACTTGAAGAAAAGCTTGAAGAAGCCAAGAAGAAAAATGAAAATGCAAAGGCAGGAAGCCTTGCAGACAAAGCAAACCTTGTAAAGCGCTTTAACGAAGGCCAGAAATAGGGGGACAAGTCAAATGAATGAGATTACAGTATCAGCAAAAACTTTAGACGATGCCATCACAGAAGCTTCTATCCAGCTTGGCGTAGCAAGTGATCAGATGGAATATGACGTAATTGAAAAAGGAAGTGCAGGCTTCCTCGGAATCGGAAGCCGTCAGGCAGTTATCCGTGCCCGTATCAAAAAAACTGTAACAGAAGAAATCAAAGCCGAAGAAATCAAACCGGAAGAGATCAAAAAAGAATTCAAGAAGGATTTCCGAAAAGACCGCAAGGAATTCGTTGGACACAAAGAACGTAAAGAGTACAAAGAACACAAAGAATACAAAAAAGATTCGAAAAAGGACTTCAAAAAAGAGCCTAAGAAAGAATTTGTAAAAGAAAACAAAACAGAAACAGCCTCTGCCGTAACAGCAGCAGCTCCGGTTTATGAAGAAAAGAAAGAACTTCATGTAGCCGTTGTAACAGAAGCGACACAGAAGATCTGTGAGAAATTCTTACAGGAAGTTCTTCAGGCAATGGGAATGGGCGAAGTAACTATCGTATCCTCCATTGATGAAGAAGGTGCTCTTGCAATTGAGATGAGCGGTGACAACATGGGTATCCTGATCGGTAAGCGTGGACAGACATTGGATTCTCTCCAGTACCTCACCAACCGTGTAGCCAACAAGTCACAGGATGGTTATGTACGTGTCAAACTCGACACAGAAGACTACCGCAAGAGAAGAAAACAGACTCTTGAAAATCTCGCAAAGAATATCGCTTACAAAGTAAAACGAAGCAGAAAGCCGATCTCACTGGAGCCGATGAATCCTTATGAAAGAAGAATCATCCACTCAGCACTTCAGGGAAACAAATTTGTTGAGACAGTCAGTGAGGGTGAAGAACCTTACCGTCACGTAGTTGTAAAATTAAAAAGATACTAATATGTGATTTTTAAAAGATGTTATTCTAGGTGAAAGCGTGAATAACACGTGCTTGACGTGTGCTTTTTACCTTGAATAACATCTTTCTTTTTCAGGAGGAAATATGGACGCTACAATTGCAGCAATTTCTACAGCTATGAGTGCTTCGGGTATCGGTATCGTCCGCATCAGCGGAGAAAAAGCAATGGATGTGATTGCGAACATTTACCGTTCCAAAAACGGCAAAAAAGATATCCGTGAAGCAGGAAGCCATACGATACATTATGGTTTTATATATGATGGAGAAGAAGTCGTAGATGAAGTATTAGTTATGATAATGAAAGGACCTCACACATATACAGGTGAGGACACTGTTGAAATAGATTGTCATGGCGGCGTATATGCCATGAAGAGAGTTCTCGAGACGGTACTGAAAAACGGTGCCATCATCGCAGAACCGGGAGAATTTACAAAAAGAGCATTCTTAAACGGAAGGCTGGATCTTTCGCAGGCGGAGGCAGTAATGGATGTTATTCAGGCCAAAAACTCAATGGCACTGAAAAGCTCTGTTGAGCAATTAAAGGGTTCTGTGCAGAAAGCAATCCGGGAGATCCGTGCAAGACTGCTGCATCAGATTGCTTATATTGAGACAGCACTTGACGATCCGGAGCATTTTGACCTTAACGGGTATCCACAGGAACTACTTGAAATTGTGGAAAAAGAGAGTGAAAATATAAGTGACCTGTTGAAAACTGCCGACGACGGAAGAATGATTCAGGAAGGAATCAAGACGGTTATCCTCGGAAAACCAAATGCGGGAAAATCATCGCTGCTTAATTTTCTGGTAGGGGAAGACCGTGCAATCGTTACAGAAATCGCAGGAACAACAAGAGATATTCTTGAGGAATATATATCACTGAATGGCATTACACTTCGAATGATTGATACGGCAGGTATCCGTGAGACAGAAGATATTGTGGAAAAGATTGGCGTCGGTAAAGCAAAACAGATGGCTGAGGATGCGGATCTGATCCTTTATGTGGTGGATTCTTCGCTTCCTCTTGATGATAATGACAGAGAAATCATGGAACTTCTTTCCGGAAGAAAGAGTATCGTGATCTACAATAAAACCGATCTGGAAGCCGCAGTGAGTATTGAAGAATTAAAAGAAAAAACAGGTAGTCCTGTCATTCCGGTATCCGTTGTGGAAGAAACAGGACTCAGACAGCTTGAAGATGAGATCAAGCGTATGTTTTTCCATGGAGAACTTTCTTTTAATGATGAGGTATATATTACAAATGCCCGCCATAAAGCAGCACTTGAAGAGGCGAAAGAAAGTCTGAGGCTGGTAAAAGAAAGTATTAACATGGGAATGGCAGAAGACTTTTTCTCCATAGATCTGATGAGTGCATACGAAAGCCTCGGACGCATCGTAGGCGAGTCAGTAGGAGAAGATCTTGTAAATGAAATATTCAGCAAATTCTGTGTAGGGAAGTAAGAAGGGAAGATAATAATGGAGAATAAAACACTGGAAAAAACCTGTGATATCGTAGTAGTAGGTGCAGGACATGCCGGATGTGAAGCCGCACTGGCCGGTGCACGTCTGGGACTTGATACAGTGATGTTTACGGTAAGCGTAGACAGTATTGCACTGATGCCGTGTAACCCGAATGTAGGCGGAAGCTCAAAGGGTCATCTGGTAAAAGAGCTGGATGCTCTCGGTGGAGAAATGGGTAAAAATATTGACAAGACATTTATTCAGTCAAAAATGTTGAACAAGTCCAAAGGTCCTGCTGTGCATTCCTTAAGAGCACAGGCAGATAAACAGGCATACAGTACAGAGATGCGAAAAACTCTGGAAAATCAGGAAAATCTGACCATCAAACAGGGAGAAGTAACAGAACTTCTTGTCGAAGACGGAAAGATCACAGGTGTAAAACTGTATTCCGGAGCCATTTATCACTGTCAGGCAGTTGTACTCTGTACAGGAACTTATCTGAAAGCAAGATGCATCTACGGAGATGTCAGCAATTATACAGGCCCAAATGGTCTGCAGGCAGCCAATTATCTGACGGATTCCCTGAAATCTCTCGGAATCGAAATGTTTCGTTTCAAGACAGGAACACCAGCGCGAATTGCCGGAAATACCATCGACTATTCCAAGATGGAAGAACAGTTTGGTGATGAAAAAGTTGTGCCGTTTTCCTTTTCTACGGATCCGGAGTCGGTACAGATTCCGCAGAAATCCTGCTGGCTGACTTATACAAATGAAAAAACACATGAGATTATCCGTAATAATCTGGATCGTTCTCCATTATATTCCGGAATGATAGAAGGAACAGGACCGAGATATTGTCCATCTATTGAGGATAAAGTAGTAAGATTTGCGGACAAGAACAGACATCAGGTATTTATAGAGCCTGAAGGAATTGATACAAATGAAATGTACATCGGAGGTATGTCCAGTTCTTTACCGGAGGATGTCCAGTATGATATGTATAGATCTGTTGCAGGTCTGGAACATGCCAAGATTGTAAGAAATGCATATGCAATTGAGTACGATTGTATAGATGCAAGACAGTTAAAGCCATCACTGGAATTCAGAGAGATTGAAGGGTTATTTAGCGGAGGACAGTTCAATGGAAGTTCCGGTTATGAAGAAGCTGCATGCCAGGGATTGATTGCAGGTATCAATGCAGCAAGAAAGCTTCAGAAAAAAGAAGCAGTTGTACTGGATCGCTCTCAGGCATATATTGGCGTTTTGATTGATGATCTGGTGACAAAAGAAAGTCATGAACCATATCGTATGATGACATCCAGAGCGGAATACCGGTTACTTCTAAGACAAGATAATGCAGATCAAAGACTGACTGAGATAGGATACGAAATCGGATTAATTTCACAGGATAGATATGAACGTTTAAAATTAAAAGAAAAACTGATTGAAGAAGAAGTATCACGTGTAGAGCATGTGCATGTAGGAACAAGTGAAAAGGTTCAGAATTTACTTGCGCAGTACCAAAGCACACCGTTAAATTCCGGAATTTCACTGGCAGAACTTATCAGAAGACCGGAATTAACTTATCAGGTACTTGCTACAATCGATGAGGCAAGACCGGAATTTCCAAAAGATTTGTCAGAAGAAGTCTCTGAGCAGGTAAATATATCAATTAAATATGATGGATATATTAAACGCCAGAAAAAACAGGTAGAACAGTTCAAAAAACTTGAAAATAAGAAAATACCAGAAAATATAGATTATGATCAGGTGAAGAGTCTTAGAATCGAAGCAGTTCAAAAATTAAAAGAATTCCGTCCGGTTTCTATTGGACAAGCTTCTAGAATTTCCGGAGTATCACCTGCAGATATATCTGTATTACTTGTATATCTAGGCGGCAGGTAAAATAATTCGAGATCAGTATATTGTGCGTATTTTGCAAAAAGAATGCCGAGAATATTTTTAAATTAATATATGAAGAACTGAATTAATATGGATAAATAGAAGAATATAGAAGAATGAAAATAGTTAGGAACGGATATGAAAAATAAAGAACAGAGATTAATCGAAAATATGAAAATGATATCTGTAGAACTTACGGATAAACAGGTATCTCAGTTCATCAAATTCTATGAAATGCTTGTAGAGTGGAATAAGGTTATGAACCTCACAGGAATTACAGAATATGATGAAGTAGTTATGAAACATTTTGTGGATAGCTTGTCTATTGTAAAAGTAAATGGATTTGATAATGTAACGTCTATTATTGACGTAGGAACTGGAGCAGGATTCCCGGGTATTCCACTAAAAATAGTATTTCCAGAGATAAAAATCACATTATTAGATTCATTGAACAAGAGAATTAGGTTCTTAAATGCTGTTATAGATGAACTTGAGCTGGAAAATATAGAAACAATACACGGAAGAGCAGAGGACTTTTCGAAGAAAGAAGATTACCGTGAACAATATGATCTGTGTGTTTCCCGTGCAGTAGCAAATCTGGCGACTTTATCAGAATATTGTCTTCCTTATGTAAAAGTAGGTGGATGTTTTATACCTTATAAATCCGGAGAAATTGATGAAGAGTTAAACAACTCAAAAAAAGCAGTACGGATATTAGGTGGAAAAATCGAAGAAGTGGTAAAATTCCAGTTGCCAGATACAGATATCGGAAGATCATTTGTAAAAATAAAGAAGAACAAGAATACTGCAAAGAAATATCCACGAAAAGCAGGCTTGCCGGCGAAAGAACCATTATAAGATTGAGATGTTTCACGTGAAACATGAAAAGAAGTGAAGATAAGAACGTCCATCTTAATTCATTAGTGCGTTGTATAAATTATATCAAAATTAAATTCGTCTCAAAGAGACTCAGACGATAATTTTTGATATAATACTATACTTGTAATGAATTAAAAAAACAACATATGTTTGAGAACTCTCTTTTATATAAATATGTTTCACGTGAAACATTGAAAAGAAGTGAAGATAAGAATATTCATTTCAATTCAGTGTTAAGTCGTATATGATTATATCAAAAACAAATTCGTCTCAAGGAGATTCAAACAGTAATTTTTGATATAAAACTATACTCACAATGAAACGAAAAACAACCAGTGTTTGAAAAAGTCCTTTTTCTATTATATATCAGCCACTGCTCTTACATATATAATATGTTTCACGTGAAACATTAAAAAGAGTAAAGCACAGATTCGTTATTCTTGATACGAGAATAAAAGTAATGGGAGCGTAGTAGAAGTATGTCATGCAATTGCATGACGCGCACCTCGCAACAAGAATGCCGAGGAATTCTTGAATCTTATATCCTTATTTTCACAAATTCAGACAAAAAACTATGTTTCACGTGAAACATTTGTGGTATACTATAACTTGTAACGAAATGTAGAATGAAAGGTGAATTAATAATATGGGGAGAATTATTGCCGTAGCTAATCAGAAAGGCGGAGTTGGTAAGACTACCACATCTATCAACCTTGCAGCTTGCCTTGCTGAAAAAGGGAAAAAGGTTCTTGCTGTTGATATGGATCCACAGGGAAATCTCACCAGTGGTCTGGGTGTAGATAAAGATTCTGTGGAAAAGTCTATTTATGAACTGATTATTGGAGAAGTTGATATCAAAGAAGTAATTAATAAAGAAGTTCTTGAAAATCTTGATATTATTCCGACCAGTATTGATTTGTCAGCAGCAGAAATTGAATTGATTGGTGTAGATGATAAAGAATATATTCTTAGAAATGCAATTGATCAGGTAAAAGATCAGTATGATTTTGTAATTATAGACTGTCCACCATCTTTGAGTATGCTGACGATTAATGCTATGACTACGGCAGACTCTGTTATTGTACCGATTCAGTGTGAGTACTATGCGCTGGAGGGATTGAGCCAGTTAATACATACAGTTGAACTGGTGAAAGAAAGATTGAATCCAATTCTGAAAATAGAAGGCGTTGTATTTACAATGTACGATGCGCGAACGAATCTTTCACTTCAGGTTGTAGAAAATGTAAAAGAGAACCTGCAACAGAACATCTATAAAACGATTATTCCTAGAAATATCCGGTTGGCAGAAGCACCAAGTTATGGAATGCCGATCAATCTGTATGATCCAAAGTCTACAGGAGCAAGCGCATACCAGAGACTTGCTGATGAAGTGATGAATAGAGAGTAACTAAAAGATGTGATGTAGGAGGGAACGAATGTCAATTAAGAAAAAAGGTCTGGGAAAAGGTCTGGACAGTCTGATCCCAGATAATAAGAGCATAAAGTCTGTAACACCTGACAAATCTGCTGAAGCAAAGAAAGAAGCAGAAGAAAAAGCAGGCGTGCAGACGATGAAGATCAATGAGGTTGAGCCGAACAGGGATCAGCCGAGAAAGAATTTTGATGAAGATGCTCTCCTTGAACTTTCGGATTCCATCAAACAGTTCGGTGTATTACAGCCGCTGCTTGTTCGGAAAAGAAAGGATTACTACGAAATCATTGCCGGTGAAAGAAGATGGAGAGCTGCAAAACTTGCCGGGGTAAAGGAAGTTCCTGTAATTGTAAAAGAATATACAGATCAGGAAATTCTTGAAATCGGCCTGATTGAAAATATCCAGAGAGAGAACCTGAATCCAATTGAAGAAGCAATTGCATTTAAGAGACTTCTGGAGGAATTCAATCTGAAACAGGATGAAGTTGCAGAACGAGTATCGAAGAGTAGAACTGCGGTAACAAACTCTATGAGACTGTTGAAGTTAAGTGATAAAGTACAGCAGATGATAATTGACGATATGATTTCTACAGGGCATGCGAGAGCGCTTCTCGCAATTGATGATCCGGAACTTCAGTATACACTGGCAAATAAGATATTTGACGAGAAACTCAGTGTGAGGGAGACTGAGAAGCTTGTGAAAGAGATCAAGAATCCGAAAAAACCAAAAGAGAAGAAGGTAATGGAGAATGCGTTCATTTACCAGGATCTGGAAGAAAAGATGAAAGGTGTATTCGGAACAAAAGTCAGTATAGCATCAAAAGGAAAGGGAAAAGGTAAGATAGAGATAGAATATTATTCAGATGACGAATTAGAACATCTGTTCGATATGATGATGAGCATTAAAAGAGGAGAGTAATTGAATATGGATAGCAAAATACTGAAAGCACTTGGTATCGATCCGGCATTGATATTTTTATTTTTGCTGGTACTGATTGTTATATTATTCGTTCTGTATGTAAATGTAACAATGAAGTATAATCGGTTGAAAAGCAGCTATACGACGTTTATGCGTGGGAAAGATGGAAAGACACTGGAAGAAAGCATGATGTCAGGATTTTCGGATGTAGAAGCAATTCTGAAATACACAAAGCAGAATCGTACAGACATCCAAAAGCTGAACAAGAAGATGGAGAAGTCTTACCAGAAGGTTGGTATTGTCAAGTATGATGCATTTAATGAAATGGGTGGAAAGCTCAGCTTTGCACTTGCAATGCTGGACAATAATAATACCGGATGGATCCTCAATGCAATGCACAGCAGAGAGGGCTGTTACACTTACGTAAAGGAGATTGTAAAAGGGGAAAGCTATGTAGAACTTGCTGAGGAAGAAGCAGAAGCACTGGATAAGGCTATTTTCGAAGATGGATATGAAGAAGAAGTCAATAAGGCTGTTGCTTCTGTAACAGGAAGTATGAAAATGGCAAAATCCGGTCCGGCAAAGAACGGAAATCAGAAAAACAGTAATGCAAGAAGTGCAAAACAGGCATCTGGAAAGGCAAATAATGGAAAAATCCTGAATACAAGAACCAGCAGTATGCGTCCAGATATGGCAAGACCTGAAAAAAATAGAAAATAGCAGATCATATAACAGATATGAGAGCAGGAGGAGTTTAGAAAAATGTTAGATATCAAATTTGTAAGAAATAATCCGGATGTGGTAAAACAGAACATCAAAAATAAGTTCCAGGATGAGAAATTACCTTTGGTAGATGAAGTAATAGAACTGGATCAGAAGAATAGAGATATTAAGGGAGAAGTAGAAGCACTCC
>OLRW01002145.1_pt1 | contig 11362 bp, 6 predicted proteins | sample 1672701 | NCBI WGS metagenome assembly OLRW01 (sample SAMEA3136715, study PRJEB25190) | human gut metagenome | biome: human gut; feature: human-associated habitat; material: faeces | place: Austria | collected 2013
GTGAACGTTTCTGGGCAAAAGGCATGGAGCAGGATAAGATCAATGCTTACATGACTCTGTACACCGCACTGGTGACCGTTGCAAAAGCAGCAGCTCCGATGATTCCGTTCATGACAGAGGATATTTATCAGAACCTCGTAAAGAGCATCGATGCAAGTGCACCGGAAAGTATCCACCTGTGTGACTTCCCGGAGGTACATGAGAACTGGATCGATCCGAAGATGGAAGAGGATATGGCCGACCTGCTGGAGATCGTCGTTATGGGACGTGCCGCAAGAAACACCGCCAATATCAAGAACCGTCAGCCGATCGGAACGATGTATGTGAAGAGCGAGTTCCAGCTTTCCGAATTCTACAAAGAGATCATCGAGGACGAGCTGAATGTCAAAGAAGTTGTATTCAAAGATGACATCGCAGATTTCATCAGCTACAGCTTCAAACCGCAGATGCGTACCGTAGGACCAAAATACGGAAAACTCCTGAACAAGATCAAAACCGTACTGTCCGAGCTCGATGGAAACAAGGCAATGGCAGAGCTGAAGAGCACCGGCGAACTTAAACTTGACATCGATGGACAGGAAATTGTATTATTAGAGGAGGATTTGCTGATCGACATGGCACAGATGGAAGGCTATGTTTCCGAATCCGACCATACAATCACTGTTGTTCTGGATACCAATCTGACTCCGGAACTGATCGAAGAAGGCTTCGTACGTGAGCTGGTAAGCAAAATCCAGACTATGCGTAAAGAGGCAGGCTTTGAGGTTATGGACAAGATCCGTGTATACGCAAAAGACAACGATAAGATTGTAGACATCATGAAAAACCATGGTGATGAAATTAAATCTGAAGTTCTGGCAGAAGATATCGTGACCGGAGAGACAAAGGGCTATGAGAAGGAGTGGAATATCAACTCCGAAAAGGTTACCATGGCAGTAGAACGTATCTAAGATTATTTTTGGATGTGTTTTCACGACGATCATTAATATGAAATTGGCCTGCGAGCGGGGAGAAAAACAAGCTCTCCGCTCGCAGACTGCTATTAAGGAGGACGCAGATGTTAAACGCCGAGTTCAAAAAAGAAACTTTTAAGAACAGTGTGAAAGAAAATGTAAAAATGCTGTACAGAAAGAACCTGGAAGATGCTTCCCAGCAGGAAATTTATCAGGCAGTCTGCTATGCAGTAAAAGATGTTATTATTGATAACTGGCTGAAAACCCAGAAGGCAATGGAAGAACAGGATCCGAAGATTCTGTACTATATGTCCATGGAATTCCTGATGGGCCGTGCACTTGGAAATAACCTGATCAACCTGACTGCATATAAACAGGTACAGGAAGCTCTCGAGGAAATGGGACTGAACCTGAACCTTCTGGAGGATCAGGAGAGAGATCCGGCTCTTGGAAACGGCGGTCTTGGCCGTCTGGCAGCATGCTTTCTGGATTCTCTGGCTACTCTTGGATATCCGGCGTACGGCTGCGGTATCCGTTACAAGTACGGTATGTTCAAACAGCAGATCCGCGACGGTTATCAGGTAGAAGTACCGGATAACTGGCTGAAAAACGGCTATCCATTCGAGCTGAAACGTCCGGAGTATGCAAAAGAGGTAAAATTCGGCGGATATGTGGCGCAGGAGTACGATGAGGCTACCGGACGCGTAAACTTTGTGCAGAAGGATTACCAGTCTGTCAATGCAATTCCTTACGACATGCCGATCGTAGGATATGACAACGACGTTGTAAATACTCTGACTATCTGGGATGCAGAGGCTATTCAGGACTTCTCATTGGATTCCTTCGACAAGGGTGATTACCACAAAGCTGTTGAGCAGGAAAACCTTGCAAAGACCATCGTAGAGGTTCTGTATCCGAACGATAACCATTACGAAGGAAAAGAGCTGCGTCTGAAACAGCAGTATTTCTTTATTTCTGCAAGCGTACAGAGAGCAGTTGCAAAATATAAAAAACAGCACGATGATATTACGAAGCTGTATGAGAAGGTTACCTTCCAGCTGAATGATACCCACCCGACCGTAGCTGTTCCGGAGCTGATGCGAATTCTGATGGATGTGGAAGGCCTTGGCTGGGATGAGGCATGGGAGATTACGACAAAGACCTGTGCATACACGAACCATACGATTATGGCAGAGGCACTTGAAAAATGGCCGGTTGACCTGTTCTCCAGACTTCTTCCGCGTATCTATCAGATCGTAGAAGAGATCAACCGCCGCTTCCTGATCCAGGTAAGAGAGCAGTACCCGGGTGATGAGGAAAAAGTCCGCCAGATGGCAGTGATCTATGACGGACAGGTTCATATGGCTCGTCTGGCTATCGTAGGCGGATATTCTGTCAACGGTGTTGCAAAGCTTCATACCGAGATCCTGAAAAAACAGACCTTAAAAGACTTCTACGAGATGACTCCGGAGAAGTTCAACAATAAGACGAACGGTATTACACAGCGTCGTTTCCTGCTTCACGGAAATCCGCTTCTGGCTGACTGGGTAACTGAGTATGCCGGAAATGGCTGGATTACTGACCTTCCGAAGATCGAAAAGATCGCTGAGCTTGCAGATGATACACAGGCACAGAAGGAATTTATGGAGATTAAATACAAAAATAAAGTTCGCCTGGCAAAATACATCAAAGAGCATAACGGCATTGATGTAGATCCGAACTCCATTTTTGATGTTCAGGTAAAACGTCTGCATGAGTACAAACGCCAGTTTATGAACATTCTTCATATCATGTATCTGTATGACCGTCTGAAAAAGAACCCGGATATGCCGTTCTACCCAAGAACCTTCATCTTTGGAGCAAAAGCTTCCGCAGGCTATGAGCGTGCAAAAGCGATCATCAAACTGATCAATTCCGTTGGGGATGTCGTAAACAACGATCCGACCATCAAAGGAAAGATCAAAGTTGTATTTATCGAGGATTATCGTGTCAGCAACGCAGAGCTGATCTTTGCCGCTGCTGATGTTTCCGAGCAGATTTCCACCGCAAGTAAAGAGGCTTCCGGTACCGGTAACATGAAGTTCATGCTGAACGGTGCCCTGACTCTTGGAACCATGGACGGTGCAAACGTAGAGATCGTTGAGGAAGTTGGAAAGGAGAACGCCTTTATCTTCGGACTTTCCGCAGATCAGGTTATCGAATATGAGAACAACTACACCTACGATCCGATGAGCTACTTCATCCACGATCAGGACATCCACAACGTAGTGATGGATCTGATCAGCGGAAGATACTCAAACGGCGACACCATGATGTTCCGTGATCTGTATGACTCCCTGCTCACACCGAAGAATGCTCCGCGCCCGGATATGTACTTTACCCTGGCAGACTTCAAGTCCTATGCGGCAGCACAGGAGCGTGTTGAGGATAAATACAGAAATACTTCTGCATGGGCAAGAAGCGCGATCCTGAATATCGCACACAGCGGCAAATTCACATCCGACCGTACCATCCAGCAGTATGTAGATGATATCTGGCATCTGGACAAGATTACTGTCAGAAAGTAATCGGAATCAAATATAAGTAGTTAGGGGACACCTGCTTTTCCGGGAAAAACCGGAGGGGCGGGTGTTCTTTTTTTAATGCCTGCTGGAAGGATTTGCATCCCGAAAAATGCCTGCAAAACAGGCATTCTTTTGACATTCTACGGGGAGTGTGGTACACTGTTCGTGTCTATGAACTAAAACAATCTGAAATGTATTGAGGTGAAAAGATTGGATAAAGCTGAATATCAAAGCCGGCTGGAAGAGCTGAACAGTCTGGTAAAAAAAGAGGACTATGAGGGGGCACTTGCAGTTGTAGAAGCCGTTGATTGGCAGCGTGTCAAGAGTCTGCGCACGCTCGGCATGGTAGCGGATGTCTATGAGGCGAACAAACGATATCCGGAGGCGAAGAAGATTCTGCTGATGGCGTATGACCGTTCTTCCATCGGAAAGGGCATTCTGTACCGCCTGGTAGAGGTCTCCGTAAAAATGAAAGACTTTGATGAGGCGATTGACTTTTACAACGAGTTTGAAGCAGTCGCACGTCACGATAATTCCCGGTATCTGCTGAAATACAAGATTTTAAGAGGACAGAAAGCGCCGCTTGAGGAGCAGATTTCCCTTCTGGAGGAATACAAAGAGCGGGAATTTACCGAGAGATGGGCATATGAACTGGCAAACCTTTACAGCAAAGCCGGAGAGACGCAGAAATGCATCGATGCCTGTGATGAGCTGATCCTGTGGTTCAGCGAGGGCAAATATGTGACAAAGGCAATGGATCTGAAAATGAAGTACGAGCCGCTGTCACCGTCCCAGCAGATCAAATACGAGCATCGTTTTGACTACAAAAAGAATGAAGAGCCGTCCGAGGATCCGGAAGCACTTGAAGTGCGGTTAGCCGGAGAGAGCGGAGCCGGTGAAATGGCTGCGACGAAAGAGCCGGCAGAGACGCCGGAAGTAAAACCGGTAAACGGCGGTGTGATGAGCCAGTATGTGGCCGGTGAAGAAGAAAAAGAAGCCGGTTCGCCGTACGAAGCATATGAGAAAACACAGCAGGCCGAGGCAGATGCAGAGCAGGTGCAGGAGTACGAAGCACTGCAGCAGACAGAGGAGCCGATCGAGGAGATTCCGGAAGAGCAGGCGTATGCAGACAGCACGCCGACGTACCTTGGAAATACGATCGATCTTCACGCAGAGCTTGCAAAGAGCATCCGCGATGTCTTCTCCTTCCGCGGAAAGAAACAGGAAGAGACGGCAGTCGAGGAAGAGACAAGCGAAGAGCCGGTACAGTACGAAGTAAAAGATCTGGAGCCGGAGCAGCTTGATGTAAACGTAGAGGTATCCCCGGATGCCAACACGACAATCAAGACAAGACCGCAGCCAAAACCGAAGGAAAAAGCCGAGCCGGTAATGCCGAAAGCACCGAAGCCGGAGAAGAAATACGAAGAGCCGGACCTCGAAGCACTGTTCCAGGAGACCGCAGCAAACCTGTCGGAGGAAGTTGCGGAGGAAGAAGCAGAAGAGCCAGTGGAACCGGCAGCAGAAGCCGAAACCGCAGAGCAGCCGATGGATCCGGAGTCCGAGGCAGAGGCACGGGAAGCGGCTGAGGAGCCGCAGGCGGAAGCTGAGCCGGAAGAAGCAGCAGAACCGGCAGATGAAGCGGAAACCGAAGAGATCACAGAACCGGCGGATGAGGCTGAAACCGAAGAAGCTGCAGAGCCGATGGATGAAGCTGAGATCGAAGAGATTATAGAACCGGCAGCCGAGGCTGAAATCGAAGAAGCAGAAGTTACAGAACCAGCAGTGGAAGCTGAAACAGAAGCAGCCGAGAAGGCTCAGGCGGAAGCCGAAATTGAGGAAACCGTAGAACCGGCGGAGACGCCGTCCATGGATGCAACGGTTGTCATCCCGGATCTGAAACCGGCAGAGGAGACACGGCCGACCATCGATTTTAGTGAGCTTCAGGCAGCGCTGAACGCAGAAGTGCAGGAAGCTGAAAAAGCATCGGAAATCGAACTGCCGGACGAGCCGGAAAGCGAAACAGAGCCGGAAACCCCGGCCGAGACTGAGCCAGCCGATCCGTTTGAGCCGGCAGGAACCCAGCCGATCGAGATTACCCCGGAGGAAATCGAAATCGAAGTTCCGACCGAGCCAAAGCGTGAGCGCGTATCCGATGCGACGATCAACATGAGCATCGAAAAAACAACGGATGCCACCGTTCAGCTGATCCGCGACAACATTCCGGAAGGAACTGTTGCGAAATCGATTGAAGAGGTGCTCCGCGAGGAGACGCCGGAGGAGGCAAGACTCCGCATCCTGAACGACACCCAGCCGGATAAGCTGAGTGATGAGCAGAAAGCGCTGTTTACTTACTTTGCGAAAGTTCCAGGCATGGATATCCAGATTCTGGATGCAATGCATGGTGTTTATCATTACGCAGGCGACCGTACTTCCCGTCATGGAAACATTGCCATTATGGGCGGATACGGTACTGGAAAAACGAAGCTGTCGGAGGATCTCGTCCGTGCAATCTGTGCTGACTTAAAACTTCCGGCAACGAAGATGGCCCGTCTGGATGCATCTGTTCTGAACAAAAAGGACTGTGCGCAGATTGTTTCAAAGCTGGCGGGAGGTTTCCTCCTGATCGAGCGTGCCGGTCTGATGTACCCGGAGACGATCGAGAAGCTGTCGCAGGCAATGGATTTCCGTACCGACAGTCTGGTTCTGATCATCGAGGATGAGAAGGTCAGCATGAGAGGTCTTCTGCGGAATTACCCTGATTTTGCGAAGAAGTTTGAGACGGTCATTTCGATTCCTGTTTTCACAAACGACGAGCTGGTTACGTTTGCCCGCACGTATGCGCGTGAGAATGGATACAAGATGGACGAGATGGGTGTGCTTGCTCTGTATACACAAATTGGCAATAATCAGAAGGAGGGCGAGCCGATGACGATTTCACAGGTCAAAGATATGGTGGATCGTGCCATCGCCCATGCAGAAAAGGGAACCCGTAAATTCGGAAGACGCATGTCCAGAAAGCATACCGATGCGGACGACCGCGTGATTCTTTACGAGAAAGACTTTGAGTTCTAAATACATGGAGAATTTATGGAGAAAGTAAAACCGTGGCTCGGGGAGCCGCAGAATACAATAGCCGTACTGCAGAAGTACGGCTTTGTATTTCAGAAAAAGTATGGTCAGAATTTTCTGATTGATCCACATGTGCTGGATAAGATTGTAGCCGCTGCAGGTATCGGACCGGACGATTTTGTTGTGGAAATCGGACCTGGTATCGGTACGCTGACGCAGTATCTTGCGTATGCTGCGCGGAGTGTGTGTGCGGTGGAAATTGACAAGAATCTGATCCCGATTCTGGAGGATACGCTGTCGGATTATGATAATGTTGAGGTTATCAACAATGATGTTTTGAAGGTGGATCTGGCGGCGCTGGCGAAGGAGAAGAACAACGGACGGCCGATCAAGGTTGTGGCGAATCTTCCGTATTATATTACGACGCCGATTATTATGGGATTATTTGAGAATCATGTGCCGGTGGATTCGATTACGGTTATGGTTCAGAAGGAGGTTGCGGACCGGATGCAGACGGGGCCGGGATCGAAGGATTACGGGGCGCTGTCGCTGGCGGTGCAGTATTATGCGGAGCCGTATATTGTGGCGAATGTGCCGCCGAACTGTTTTATGCCGCGGCCGAAGGTTGGAAGTGCGGTGATCCGGCTGACGCGTCATGAGGTGATGCCGGTGGAGACGAAGAATGAGAAGTTGATGTTCTCCATTATTCGGGCGTCGTTTAATCAGAGACGGAAGACTCTGGCGAACGGACTGAAAAATTCGGAGCTGCTGCATTTTTCGAAAGAGGAGATTGAGGCTGCAATCACAGCCTGCGGCTGGCCGCTTACGATTCGTGGGGAGGCATTGAGTTTACAGGAGTTTGCGCGGTTGACGGATGAATTGTATAAATAGAGGGGACGCCTCACCGCCGCCCGTCCGCCCTTGCGTGATGCGCATGGCAGCGGTGGAAAAGCGGGGGAAAAACGTAGAAAAAATGGAGGTCTTTCGACAGACACCGGCATTATTCGCCAGGAAAGCCTGATGCTTTCCCAGCTCAGAATGCCTTGAAATCTGGTGTTGAGCACCAGATTTCAGTCTCTCGAAAGGCCTCCATTTTTTCTGGTTTTTCCTGCCCGCTTTTCCACCGCTGCCATGCCGCATCACGCAAGGACGGACGGGCGGCGGCGAGGCTGGTAGTGGGGGCGGGAGGGGAGGTCTGGATCCGCCCGGATGGGCGGATCGGCGTGAGATTGTTGTGAGGAAGATGGGAGAAAATGAGAAAAAGGCATGAAAAAAAGCACCGTTGGCGAAACAGTGCTTTCTTTCATTTTTATTTTTAAAGGAAGGAGAGCCGATTTTCTAATCGGCAATATGAAAAAGAAAATTGTGTAAATAATGTTGGCATTCATTATTTATGCTTTTAGTATACGGGTAAATTATGTTGAAAGCGTGTTCATGTTGTAAAAAAATCATGAACAAATTGTGACTATTCAGAGCCATGCGAAATTTCAGAACAAATTGCGAATCATGCTTGCATGAATGAGCACTTTTTTCTGAAATTTCATATGGCGAGAAGCCACATCAAGATGCAGCGCAGCGGAATCGAGATGGGGCTCTGAATAGGGACTTATTTCTGAGTTGTGTTCGCAATTCATGTTTCTATAGCAATCCCCGAAAATAATGCAAAAAATTCAGCACCGCAGAGCGTGAATTACTGCGTCACAGATTTTCGTCGTACCCCGGTACGCCTTCAAATTTGTTCCTTGCAATTCGCGCTCTGCAGCACTGTCTTTTTTGCATTATTTTCGGGTCTTGCTATAGGTTACAGGTCCAGCAGCTTAAAGGTGGAAATTCCGAGGAAGTTTCGGGAGCAGAGGCTGATTCCGCCCATGAGGACGGAGACATCCTGCAGGTGAGCCGGGAGGACGTGGAGGTACCAGCGGAGGCGGTTCTGGATTCCGGAGGTGATTTCGTCGATCAGACCCGGGATGTAGTTGGTGAAGGAGCTGTTGATGACGATGACGTCCGGGTTGAAGGTGTGGAGAACCGTGTTCAGGCTGATTCCGATGTAGTGGGTGAAATCCTGCATTACTTTGCGGGCGTTGGGGCTGCCTTCCTGGTAATACTGGATGAAGCGTTCGACGGAGACGTTTTCTAGGCCTTCAGCGGCGGCGAAATCGTTCAGGACGGCGGCTTCGGAGATGTACTGTTCGAGGCAGCCGTGGTTGCCGCAGGGGCAGGGCCGGCCATCGGGGAAGAGGATGGTGTGGCCGAATTCGCCGGCGTAGCCGTTCTGGCCGGTGTAGAGTTCGCCGTCAATGAGGATTCCCATGCCGACGCCTTCGTGGATGTTCAGGAAGATCATATTTTTAAAGTGCTCTGCGCAGGCGGCTTCGCCGATGACGGAGAGGTTGGCTTCGTTTTCTACGATGACAGGGACCTGAAATTCTTCTTCGAGGTAGTTTTTCAGGTTGGAGTGTTTTAGATCGTAGTAGGGTGTGAATAAAACGAGGTCGTCGCAGACGACGCCGTAGATTCCGATGGAGATTCCGACGAGGCCGCACGGTGTCTTGGGGAGGTCGGATTTGGTTTTGTGGAGGAGGGAAATCAGGTATTCCTCCAGGGAGAGGGATGGATCAATCGGGTATTCTTTTACAGTACATGATTTTCCCTTCAGATCTCCGGTGAGAATGGTGATCTTTTTTACGCCGAGATCGACGGCGATGATGGAACCGCAGCGATTATTAAAAGTAAGCAGAATCGGTTTTCGACCCATGGAAGTTTTTTCGGCACTGCCGAGTTCTATGACGAGCTGGCGGTCGAGCAGTTCCTGGACGATGGTGGATACGGTTGCTTTTGTCAGATGCAGCATTTTCGCCAGATCTGCGCGGGAAAGCGGCGGATGGTTGGCGATTGCCTCGAGAACCAGGGCGCGGTTCATGTCTCGTATATATTCCTGATTTCCGGTACTCATAAAAAATCCTCCATTCTGCCGCATTGGCTGTACATCAATCTTAACATAAATGAGAGAGAAATGACAGGGAAAATCGGGGATGGGCAATACGAATAGAAAAATTAACGGAGAAAAACGATTTCTAGACAGAGTAGAGAGTAAGGGACAGAATTAGAAATAAAATATGTGATAAATACACAAAGAAAGTATAAAATAATTCTAAAAAATGTACAGATTCACAGAAGATTCACTGCACGTTCATAATCTGTTCATAATTAATTGGTATAGTTATCTCAGTTCCAAAGGAACAGCGTGTATGCAATCACTACACAATTAAGATTTTTTCATAATAATAGCCCAGGCGCCGAGAGGTTCCTGGGCACTCCTCGTTTTTGGGAAATTTTTGATCTTGGGACAGACGGAAATCTGTGTAGACAGGGTAGTGATCTTTTTCTTGACTTTTGCGAGAAGCAGCCTTATAGTATAAATATAATAACAATTACTGTTATCGAAAGATACGAAAGGAAAAAAACTATGTCAACACTCAAGTATAGCAGACAAAGAGAAAGCATCAAAGTCTGCCTTCAGGGGCGAAAGGATCACCCGACCGCAGATATGCTCTATACCGATGTACGGAAAGAATTTCCCAATATCAGTCTTGGCACAGTATACCGGAACCTGTCTCTTCTTTCTGAATTAGGAGAGATCAAGCGTCTTACAACAGGAGATGGCCCGGACCGGTTCGATGGAGATACTTCCACGCATCACCATTTCATTTGCAGAAAATGTCACTGCGTGACAGACCTTACAATGCGTGACATCAGCGAAATCAAGAACGTAGCAGCGGAAAATTTCAGAGGTACGATCGAAGATTACTCTGTGAATTTTTACGGCATCTGCGAGAACTGCAAAAATCACCCGGGGAACGTATAGCATCCCCAGGAAGAAAGAAAAAATTAAAAATAGGCATTGACAAAAAGGGAAGCTTATGCTAAAGTAATATCAGTAACAGTTACTAATATTAAAAATAAAAAACTGTTATAAAACACAAAATTGGAAATCCTAAAATTAAATACACAACAAAAAGAAAGGAAAGAAAGACTATGAAAAAATTTGTATGCAGCGTATGTGGATATGTTTATGAAGGAGCAGAAGCACCGGAAGTCTGTCCGATCTGTAAAGCACCGAAAGAGAAATTTATCGAGCAGGGCGAGGATCTGACCTGGGCAGCAGAGCACGTAGTTGGCGTAGCATCCGATGTTCCGGAAGATATCAAAAAAGATCTGAGAGCCAATTTTGAGGGTGAGTGCTCCGAGGTTGGTATGTACCTGGCAATGTCCAGAGTAGCATTCCGCGAGGGATATCCGGAAGTAGGTCTGTACTATGAAAAAGCAGCTTACGAAGAAGCAGAGCACGCAGCAAAATTCGCAGAGCTTCTCGGCGAAGTCGTAACCGACAGCACCAAGAAAAACCTGCAGATGCGTGTAGAAGCAGAGAACGGAGCAACCGCTGGCAAAACAGATCTTGCAAAACGTGCCAAAGCCCTGAATCTTGATGCAATCCATGACACCGTGCATGAGATGGCAAGAGACGAAGCTAGACACGGAAAAGCATTCGCTGGTCTGCTGGCTAGATATTTCGGTAAATAATCAGGAAACCTTTTTGGGGGGCGGAATAAAATCTGCCCTCCTTTTTCCGTTGTTTACAATTTTTACTTGGGATTGCAAACTTGTTTCGAATTACCTGTTGTTTACAAATGAACATAGAAAGAAAAAGCGAGGTTTTCACCATGGAAAAACAGACAGGCTGTGTCCACATCTACTGTGGGGATGGAAAAGGAAAGA
>OLRW01002147.1_pt1 | contig 11356 bp, 8 predicted proteins | sample 1672701 | NCBI WGS metagenome assembly OLRW01 (sample SAMEA3136715, study PRJEB25190) | human gut metagenome | biome: human gut; feature: human-associated habitat; material: faeces | place: Austria | collected 2013
ATGAGCCTCTTTCCAACCTGGATGCTAAACTTCGTGTACAGATGCGTATCGAGATCTCCAAGATCCATCAGAGACTGGGCGCAACAATCATCTATGTAACACATGACCAGACAGAGGCTATGACACTTGGTACCAGAATCGTTGTTATGAAAGACGGTGTTGTTCAGCAGGTTGATACACCTCAGAACCTCTATCAGAAACCGGGCAACCTCTTTGTTGCAGGATTCATGGGATCTCCGCAGATGAACTTCCTTGATGCCCAGATCAAAGAAAAAGGTTCCGACATTGTTGCAGTTATCGGAAGTGATGAACTCGTTATCCCGGCAGCTAAAGCTAAAGCACTCAAAGATGGCGGTTATGTAGGAAAGACCGTTGTTATGGGTATCCGTCCGGAAGACGTTGCAGATACACCGAACGGCTCCATGTCTTCTACCGTTAAAGTTTACGAGCTTCTTGGTGCAGAAGTATTCCTGTACTTCGATGTGAACGGTACACAGATCACAGCTCGTGTTGATCCAGGTACAAAAGCAAAAACAGGTGATCCGGTTAAATTCGATTTCAACATGGAAAAAACACATTTCTTTGATAAAGATACAGAACTGGTTATCACTAACTAAGATTCAATCAGAATATCAGACCCGGGGCAGTTTACCCCGGGTCTTTTTTTCAGAAAGGATGATTTGATTTCATGTCTGTACAACGTACACTTCAAAAATATATGGATAACTGGAAACGCATCAGCCATCTCGACTTCTGCCTGCTTCTGGAGGACAATTCCGTTTTCGTTACGACCTGCGAAAAAAGACTTCCATCCGCAGCAAAACTTGATGACTTCCGCCAGAGCACCGCACTCTGTCTGGCCAATACAACCTGCTGCCTGTACAAAATTACCGAAAAGAGCGATGTTCCCTATCTTCTCGTCGTATGGGGAAGCGATGCTTCTGTCTCAACGATTGGTGAACTGGCTGTCTGCCAGATTCAAAGCATCCTGGAAGGTTTTTCCGAAAAAAATGACAAAAACTCTTTTATGCAGAAACTGCTTCTGGGAAACTATACAGAAGTAGAGGCTTTTAACCGTGCGCGCAAACTGCACATTTCCACCACTGCACGCAGGGCAGTCTTCCTCGTTACAACCAGACAGTCGCAGGATGAACATGCCCTGGCAACGATTAAAAATATCTTTTCTGCACGCACGCACGATTTTATCACTGCGATCGATGACAGTGGCATCATCATTGTTCGTGAACTTTCTTCTACGGAAACTTATGAAAATCTCGAAGATACCGCTCATATGCTGGTTGATATGCTCGGCGCAGAGGCCATGACACAGGCATGGGTTGCCTACAGCAATACCGCCGACGATCTCCGTGAACTTTCCAGTGCATATAAAGAAGCACGCACAGCACTCGAAATCGGTAAGATCTTTTATGCTGAACGTGCTGTATTCGGATATCGTACCCTTGGTATCGGGCGTCTGATCTACCAGCTCCCTGTCTCCATCTGTGAGATGTTCATCGAAGAAATCTTCGGTGATGAGTCGCTTGATTCCATCGACGGTGAGACGCTGGCGATCATCCGCACTTTCTTTGAAAATAACCTGAATCTCTCCGAAACATCCAGACAGCTCTACGTACATCGCAACACGCTTGTCTACCGCTTCGAAAAGATTCAGAAAAAATTCGGTCTCGACCTCCGTACTTTCGAAGATGCAATGACCTTCAAACTGGCTATGCTTGTTGCCGGTTATCTGAAATCAAAATCACTTCAGTAACATCAGATGCTCCGGCGGCAGATACAGATATGGCGGCAGATTTTTTTCATGTGGATCCCGGAAGTTTTCTTTCGGGCGCATCCACCAGAGGGCTGCTCCTTCTTCCATTCCCGGATTTCTGACCAGATACTGATGTTCAAATGTTGTTTCCACATATTCCGCTGCCTCAAAGACAATACAGTTTTTACCTGCTTCCTGCACCGGTTGGATCCAGTGTCCGCGGATAGCAACATGCGTCATATCTGCTTTCACCTTCTGTGCAGTATGGAGTGATACACCCCAGTCAAGTGCAAACACTTCATGATCTCCCATTCTCTCAATCCTTGAACTGTTTTTGCAGCCGGTCAGTCTGGAGGCTTCCAGAAGCTGTGGCTGTTCAAATAAATCTCTTGTATTTCCGAAAATCAATGTCTTTCCTTCTCTTAAAAGCATCAATTCACTACAAAAACGAAATGCCTCATCTCTGCTGTGCGTCACCATCAGCATATCTCCATGATACTGTTGCAGAAATTCCTGCATATCTTTCTGTAAAACATCCTTCAGATATCCATCCAATGCCGAAAATGGCTCATCCAAAAGGATCATTTCCGGTTCTCCGATCATCATTCGGGCAAGTGCTACTCGCTGCTGCTGCCCTCCGGAAAGCTGTGCCGGATAACGGTTATCCAGCCCATCAAGCTGATATCTCTTCAGATAGTCACGTACCTTTTCTTCTTTTTGTGATTTTTCTCCACGATAGCCGCAGAGAATATTGTCTTTGACCGTCATTGTCGGAAACAATGCATAATTCTGAAATAGATAACCGATCCGCCGCTCCTGTGGTTTCAGATTTATTTTCTTCTCAGAGTCAAACACCGTTCTTCCATTGATTACAATTTTTCCCTTATCCGGAGTTTCGATCCCGGCGATACAGCGGAGCGTCATACTTTTTCCGCTTCCGGAAGCTCCGAGGATTCCGGTTGACGAAGTAGTGCTCTCAAACGCTGTCTTAAGAGAAAATCCTTTGAAATTTTTTTCTATATTTACCTGTATTGCCATCAGATCCACCTTCTGCTCTTCATGCCTCTGCCTGAGACAATATTTATCAGTGCCACGATCACAAACGATATCAGAACAATCACCACAACCCAGAAACCTGCCACATCATAATTTCCTGCTGCTGTTTCCGCCGCAATCGCAACGGATACGGTACGTGTCTTACCGAGGATATTCCCCGCCAGCATAGAAGTTGCACCATATTCACCGATTGCTCTCGCAAAGGCAAGAACGGTACCGGATGCAATGCCAGGTGCTGCTGCCGGAACGATAACCTTCCAGAAAATTCTGCGGTCACTCATACCAAGAGTCTGACCTGCATAAATGAGGTTTACATCCACCTGCTCAAATGCGGCACGTGCGTTGCGGTACATCAGTGGAAAAGCAATGACTGCTGCTGCGATCACGCAGCCTTTCCATGTCTGAATGACCTTGAAATCAAAGCTTTCCAGTAGCAACTTACCGAACGGTCTGCGCAGACTGAAGATCAGCAGAAGAAAAAATCCTGCCACTGTTGGTGGAAGGACAAGTGGCATCGTAAAAATACCATCCAGAATTGCTCTTGATACCGGTTTCAGTTTCATGATTTTTCTTGCACAGAAAATCCCCAGAAAAAAGGCAATAACTGTCGCCACAAAACCGGTTTTTAAGGAGATCCACAGTGGACTCCAGTTAATTTCCTGTATAAATTCCATCATTCTTTCTAATTCCCCTGTATGCACCAAAAGGGGCTGACATATCTGTCGCCCCTTTTGTATGTAATTTTGATTATTTTGTTTCTTCTGTTGCTTCAGTTTCCTCTGCAGTATCTGCATCAGTTTCTTCTGCAGCTTCTTTCTCATCCTCTGCTTTGTACTGTGCAAATCCATATTCTTCGAATACTTTCATTGCACCATCTGTCTGAAGATATTCTAAGAAAGCTTTTGCTGCTGCAGATTCGGAATCAGATGCTTCAGAATCAACGATAAGCCCTGCCGGATAGAGAACCGGTGTTTCCAGAGAACCAGCCGGCGCTTCTGCGATAATATCTACTTTGTCGGCAACGGAAGCTGCATCTGTTGCATAAACAACACCGATCTCGTTGCTTCCCTCACTTACAGATGCAAGTACTTCCGTAACGTTCTTTCCTTCATTGATCTCCATCTTGTTGATATCATCTTCAATACCAAGATTCTTAAAGATTTCACGGGAGTACTGCCCAACCGGAACATCCTCTCCTGCAAGAGCGATATTCTCTGCATCTGTGATGTTTTCGAATCCGGTAACCTTTGTCTCGCCATCCTTTGGTTTGATCAGAACGACTTTGTTTTCAAGAAGATCTACAACTGAATCTTTGTCTGCAAGTTCTTCGTCTACAAGCGCATCCATCTGCTTGGTAGCTGCGGAAAAGAAGACGTCACATCTTGAGCCTTCTTCAATCTGTGTCTGAAGTGTTCCTGAACTGTCTGCATTGAAGAGAATATTTACATCCGGATATTCCTTATTGAAATCCTTCTGGATATCTTCCATTGCATTGCTTAAGCTTGCTGCGATAAATACATAAAGATCACCACTTGCATCCTCTGCGGCTGCTGCCTGTACGCTGCCTGCACTCATACCTGCCGCCATAGCACCTGCCAGCATGATCGTTAAATTTTTTTTCTTCATGATAAATCTCCCTTCTTTTCTGTACTCTTTCCAATAATTTCATTACTGCGTTGATAATATTTTAACGGTACAGAAAATTTCCGTCAATTTATCCGACTTATTTTGCAATAGAACTTACCAATAAATCTTAAAGAAATTTTTATAGATTAATAATTCCAGTCGCCGCCCTCTTCATCGGTGTCATAACCTTCGTCTACATAATCATCGTAGGAAGAACCGTCAGAGCTTCCATCATCATAGGAGGAATCGTCATAACTGCCATCATCGTAATTACTGTCGTCATAGCTGCCGTCATCGTAGCTTCCGTCATCAGAACTGTCATCAGAACTGTCATAGCTGCTGTCGTCATAACTGTCATCATAGCTGCTGTCATCATAACTTGTATCCTCAGAACTATCGTCAGAGGAAGATGTCTGCTGTGAATTTTCCTTTGTATCTTTTTCTTTCTTTTCAGAAAGACTCATATAACGAAGATATGCAACGGAACTCTCTTCGTCGTAAGCAAGAGAAGCTTTTTCCATATCGCCAAGGTTTACACTGTAGATCTGGTATGCATCACCGGATGCAGTCACAATCTTCATATCATACAGAGCAGATGCACCGGAAGTATCTGTTGTTGAATCTGTGCTTTCTTCACTGCTGTCTGATGCGGAAGAAGAATCTGCTGTGTAATACATCTGCACCTGTTCTGCCGCCTTTACAGAAGATTCTGACGGAATCAGGTTTTTGCCCCAGTCTTCTCCGCCGGATGTCATCAGATAGATTTCTCTGATATCGTTCTGAAGACTGTTGGTCAGGTAGATATATTTTGCCTGAGATGTTTTTACACCAATTACCTTCGGTGCCGGTGTAGAGGTCGGTACCGGTGTGACTGTTACCGGAACTTCTGTAGGTGTCGGAGTTGCTGCCGGTGTCGGAGTTACCTCAACGACAGATCCCTTTGAGCCGCATCCTGCAAGAGCAAGGATCATTGTCATTCCAAGAACGGCGATGATATGTTTTGCTTTCATTATTTCCATCCTTTCCGGTCTATGCTAGACCGTTGATACATTTTCTTGTTTATAAAATCACAGACATTATCCCACGTAATCCGCAAAAAGTCAAATTTCCGGTTTTATCAGAGGAAGTATGTCTCGGGATTTTGTCATATTCATGACAAGACACCTGGCGGAATATTACCTGTGAACAGCAACCGCAAAATAACCCAGCACAAGGATACCAAGGACAATTCGATACCAGCCAAATGCTTTAAAGTCATGTTTCTTAATGTAACCCATCAGGAATTTGATTGCGATAATGGATACAAAAAATGCAACAACAACGCCTGTCACCAGTGTCAAAATCTCTGCCGGTGTGAAAGCGAAACCAAATTTTACAAGTTTCAGAAGGCTCGCACCAAACATTACCGGAATCGCCAGGAAAAAGGTAAACTCTGCTGCTACAGTTCTTGAAGTTCCCACAAGGATTCCTCCGATGATCGTGGAGCCTGAACGTGAAGTTCCCGGAATAACAGAAAGTACCTGAAAGATACCGATCTTGAATGCGGTACCAAAACTTAAATCTTCAAGGGAAGTACATACCGGTTTTCTTCTTTTATTGTAGTTCTCTACCAGAATGAAGATTACACCATATACGATCAGAGCAATTGCAACCACTATATAATTGTTGAATTTTTCTTCGATAATATCATTAAACGGAAGTGCGATCACGATTGTCGGAATGCATGCCACAAGAATCTTGAACCACAGGATCCATTTGGTTTTGTCACAGAATTTTTCGACAAACGTCATCGCCACACGAGATACCGGATTCATGCGATTAAGTTCTTTACGTTTTTTCGTGGAAATCTCTCTTATATAAAATGGCCACAATTTACTCCAGTATAAAACAACAACTGCAAGAATCGCACCAAGCTGAATCACAACAAGGAAAAATTCCTTAAACTGCGGTGTCATTTCCATCTTGATAAATTCATCAACAAGAATCATATGTCCGGTACTGCTGATTGGAAGCCATTCCGTAATACCCTCGACGATTCCGAGTATCACAACTTTTATAAATTCCAGAACACTCATTTTTCTTTCCTTTCTCTGTCTTATTTTCTTTATGATATCTTAGAACTGTCCGTGCACTGCACTTCTACAATTCATACTTTATCAGTATATTACAGTTTACATGGTTCGTAAACCTCTCCGCAGATTTTCATATAAAGTTTAACTTTTGTTTAGCTATTTGCTGTAATTTCTCCTAAAGCAAAAACCGGAGAAACATGTTCGTCTCTCCGGTCATAAAATTCTTTTTATTTTTTATCTGTCTGCAATCGTTGCAATATCGATCAGTGTCAGGTTATGAAGGTCAGTGTTTTCAAGGCTGGTTACAAGTGCTTCTGCTGTATCCAGACTGGTAAGAACATTGACACCTGTCTCAATTGCATTTCGGCGGATCACGAAACCATCTTTCTGATGTTCCACACCCTGCGGTGGTGTATCAATAACAACGTCGATCTTATGTCCGAGGATGAGGTCCATAAGGTTTGGTGCCGGCTGTTCCAGTTTATTGGTACGAATCGCCTTGATTCCATTTTCTTTGAGAACTCTTGCTGTTCCTCTTGTTGCGTAGATACGATATCCGAGCGCTTCAAAACGTCTTGCGATCGGAACAACTTCCTGCTGATCCTCATCTTTGACAGTGATGATCATATTTTTGTACTTCGGAAGTTTGATTCCGGCACCGATGAAGGCTTTGTACAGAGCTTCATTAAAGTTCTCTGCGATACCAAGGCACTCACCTGTAGACTTCATTTCAGGTCCGAGGCTGATGTCTGCACCACGGATCTTCTCGAAGGAAAATACTGGCATTTTGATCGCGATATGTTTTGCTTCCGGCTGAAGTCCCGGCTCATATCCCATGTCTTTCAGTTTGTATCCGAGAATGACCTTTGTTGCCAGCGGCACGATCGGAATTCCAGTTACCTTACTGATGTACGGTACGGTACGGCTGGAACGTGGGTTTACTTCGATAACATATACTTCTTCACCGCATACGATGAACTGAATATTGATCATACCGATTACGTGGAGTGCTTTTGCCAGACGGCGTGTGTACTCTGCAATCGTGTCTTTTGCTTTCTGGCTGATCGTCTGTGCCGGATATACGGAGATACTGTCTCCGGAATGGATACCTGCACGTTCGATATGCTCCATGATACCAGGAATCAGGATGTCATCGCCATCACATACGGCATCGACCTCGATTTCTTTACCCATCAGATATTTATCTACAAGAATCGGGTGTTCCTGCGCAATCTGATTGATGATTCCGATGTATTCTTCTACATCTTCATCACTGACTGCAATACGCATGCCCTGTCCGCCAAGAACGTAGGAAGGACGTACAAGTACCGGATAGCCAAGCTCATTGGCTGCTTTTTTTGCTTCTTCGGCAGTAAAGACAGTATGTCCCTTCGGTCTCGGGATCTGGCACTGTTCCAGAATCTCATCGAACAGTTCACGGTCTTCGGCTGCATCTACGTCTTCTGCAGATGTTCCGAGGATTTTTACACCCATTTTCATAAGTGCTTCGGTAAGTTTGATTGCGGTCTGTCCACCAAACTGTACGACTGCTCCGTCTGGTTTCTCAATATTTACAATGTTTTCTACATCTTCCGGTGTCAGTGGTTCGAAATACAGTTTATCTGCAATATCAAAATCGGTGCTGACAGTTTCCGGGTTGTTGTTTACGATAATTGTTTCGTAGCCCTCTTTTTTGAATGCCCATGTACAATGTACAGAGCAGAAGTCAAATTCGATACCCTGTCCGATACGGATCGGACCGGAACCAAGAACCAGGACTTTCTTTTTATCATGAGCAGCTACTGCTTCATTTTCTGTATCCGGTCCACCATATACAGAATAATAATATGGTGTTGCGGCAGCAAACTCTGCTGCACAGGTATCTACCATCTTGTAAGCGGCTGTGATCTTGTATACCTGACGGAGTGCCTTGATATCGGCTTCTGTTCTTCCGCAGAGGTTTGCGATCACGTAATCCGGAAATTCCATACGTTTTGCTTCCAGAAGAAGTTCTTCTGTAAGCGGCTGAGTCTTAAGCGCCTGTTCCATCTCTACAAGGATTGCAATCTTGTCGATAAACCAGCGGTCGATCTTTGTAATTCTGTGGATGTATTCTTTGGAGATATCTCTTCGGATTGCTTCTGCTATCTTCCAGATACGACGGTCATCTACAACTGCCAGTTCTTCGATCAACTCATCCTCATCAAGACCTGTAAAGTCATAGGACATAAGACTGTCTACATGCTGTTCCAGAGAACGGATGGCTTTCATGAGAGCACCTTCGAAGTTGTGGCAGATACTCATAACTTCACCGGTTGCTTTCATCTGAGTTGTCAGAGTTCTCTTTGCAGTAATAAATTTATCAAACGGAAGTCTCGGGATCTTAACTACACAGTAGTCAAGCATCGGCTCGAAACTTGCATATGTTTTTCCTGTAATAGCGTTCGGAATCTCATCCAGTGTATAGCCCAGAGCAATCTTTGCAGCAACTTTGGCAATCGGATAACCTGTAGCTTTACTTGCCAGTGCGGAAGAACGACTTACACGCGGGTTTACCTCGATAACACAGTATTCAAAACTCTCCGGATGAAGAGCGTACTGTACGTTACATCCGCCTGTGATTCCAAGCTCTGTGATAATATTCAGCGCGGAAGTACGAAGCATCTGGTATTCTTTGTCTCCCAGTGTCTGGGACGGAGCAACTACGATGGAGTCACCGGTATGTACACCAACCGGGTCAATATTTTCCATGTTGCAGACTGTGATACAGTTGCCTGCGCTGTCACGCATAACTTCGTATTCGATTTCTTTCCATCCTGCGATGCAGCGTTCTACCAGAACTTCTCCTACTCGTGAAAGACGGAGACCGTTTTCAAGGATTTCTCTGAGTTCGAATTCATTGTTGGCGATACCGCCGCCACTTCCGCCAAGTGTGTAAGCAGGACGAAGAACGACCGGATATCCTATGGTTCTGGTGAATGCCACGCCGTCTTCTACGGTTGTTACGACTTTGGATGCCGCAACCGGCTCACCGATCTTTTCCATGGTATCTTTAAATTCCTGACGGTCTTCTGCTTTCTTGATTGTTTCTGCAGTAGTACCGATCAGGCGTACGTTGTGTTCTTTGAGGAAGCCTTTTTCTTCCAGTTCCATGGCAAGGTTCAGGCCTGCCTGTCCACCAAGTGTCGGAAGTACGCTGTCCGGCTGTTCTTTCAGGATGAGCTGCTCTACAACTTCTACTGTCAGTGGCTCGATGTAAACTTTATCTGCAATATCCTTATCTGTCATGATCGTCGCAGGGTTGGAGTTCAGGAGAACTACTTCCATGCCTTCTTCTTTCAGAGAACGGCATGCCTGTGTACCTGCGTAGTCAAACTCTGCTGCCTGACCGATGATAATCGGACCGGATCCAATTACAAGAACTTTATGTATATCTTTATTTCTCGGCATGATCTGTTCCTCCCATCATTTTCATAAATCTGTCAAACAGGTAGCTGGAATCCTGCGGTCCGGGGCATGCTTCCGGATGGAACTGAACGGTAAAGATGTTCTTCCCTTCGTAAGCCATTCCTTCGTTTGTACCATCATTTACGTTGATAAATGCAGGTTTGGCAATGCCTTTTTTCTCAAGTGCTTCTGCATCTACCACATAGCCGTGGTTCTGTGAAGAAATGTAAACACGTCCTGTCTCAAGGTCTTTTACCGGATGGTTGCCGCCGCGGTGTCCGTATTTCATCTTGTGTGTGTCACCGCCTGTTGCAAGTGCCATGAGCTGATGTCCGAGGCAGATTGCAAAAATCGGTACATCGGATTCGTAGAGTTTACGGATTTCTTCTATAATAGTGGTACATTCTTTCGGATCTCCAGGACCATTGCTCAGCATGATTCCGTCCGGAGCATCTTTCAGGATCTCTTCTGCCGGTGTCAGTGCCGGATAGATTGTCACCTGGCATCCTCTTTCATTCAAAGAACGGGCGATGTTACGTTTTGCTCCAAAGTCCATGAGTGCCACTTTTGGTCCGTTACCTTTGAGTACTTCTTTTTCTTTGCAGGTAACTTTTTCAACTACTTTTCCTGTTGTATATGCTTTTAAGCGGGGGATTATTTCGTCTAAATCATAATTTTCATTGACAGTGATCATACCATTCATGGTACCTTTTTCACGAAGAATTTTGGTAAGAGCACGGGTATCAATACCGGCAATACCCGGAATATCATGTTTTTCAAGAAAATGCTGAATTGTGTCCACGCTTCTGAAATTGCTTGGGACACGTGATAATTCACGAACGATAAAACCATCAATCCATGGTTTTCTGGATTCCTGGTCCTCATAACAAATACCATAGTTACCAATCAGAGGGTAGGTCATGCAGACAGCTTGTCCTGCATACGACGGGTCGGTCATTACTTCAAGATATCCGGTCATGGATGTGTTAAACACGATTTCGCTGATGACTTCTCTTGTCGAACCGATGCTTGTTCCTTTAAAAACATGGCCGTCTTCTAATATCAGAAATGCTTTCATATAATCTCCCTTTCTCTTGTTTTATCCTAAATCTTCAAGATTGTATCACAAGAGCTTTTGTTTTTCAACAGGTTAAAGTACTAAAAATAATTAAGTTGTTCAAAAAAACTTTGTTCTGGTGATTGATTGAGTAAATTGTTGCTTTTGCAAGTATTATTAAAAAAATTTAATTTTTTTATTTTTTCTATTGACATTTGGGTTTTGTTGCGTTATTATAAACAGGCAGTCGACGAGAGCGACTGATTCATAATGAAATGCAGGAGTGGCGGAATTGGCAGACGCGCAGGCTTCAGGTGCCTGTGGTCG
>OLRW01002150.1_pt1 | contig 11340 bp, 10 predicted proteins | sample 1672701 | NCBI WGS metagenome assembly OLRW01 (sample SAMEA3136715, study PRJEB25190) | human gut metagenome | biome: human gut; feature: human-associated habitat; material: faeces | place: Austria | collected 2013
GCACGCCAGTACGCAAACGGATAACCGTACGCCGGAGAAGGTGAGATTCCTGCAAGAGGCAGGTTTCACGCAAGTCGTATTGGCGAGAGAGCTATCACTGAACCAGATACGGGAGATCGCCGAGCGAACGACCGTGCCTCTGGAGGTCTTCGTGCACGGGGCGCTGTGCTTCTGCTATTCCGGCCAGTGCTATATGAGCGCGCTCATCGGCCGCCGCAGCGGCAACCGCGGCGCCTGTGCGGGTCCCTGCCGTCTGCCGTTTGACGCAAGTGCCGGTTTAAAACCCGGTCAGCCGGGCCGTGCCTGCCATTTGAGCTTAAAGGACATGGACTACATCCCGCACCTGCGGGAGCTGATGGACGCGGGTGTCGCCAGTGTGAAAATTGAGGGCCGCCTGCGCACGCCGGAGTATGCGGCGGCGGTCGTCACGGCCTGCCGTGCGGTCTGTGCGGGCCAGCCCTACGATGAAAAGCTCGTGCGGGATATCTTCTCCCGCTCGGGCTTCACGGACGGCTACCTGACGAACCACAACGACGGCAAAATGTTCGGCGTGCGCACCGAGGCGGACGCCGCTGCGACCCGCGCAGCGACGCCCAAGGCCCGCGAGCTGTTCCGCCGTGAATTGCAGCGCGTGCCGGTGCATTACGAGGTCAGCGGCGGCGTCGAGGACGGCGGCATCAAGCTGACGGCCTGGGACGACGACGGCCATAAGGCGGTCGTGTACAGCGCCGATGAGCCGCAGCCTGCCCAGAAGGACCCGCTGCCCGGCATTGAGCGCGCACTGGGCAAGACCGGCGGCACGCCCTTTGTCATGGCCGACCTGCGCACCGAAGCAGGGGAGGGGGGCTTAGGCTTTCTGCCCGGTTCTGCTTGGAACGAACTGCGCCGCGAAGCATTGGACAAGCTGCTGGAAAAGCGCAGCGAAGTCCGGCCCCACGCCACGCAGGATATCACGCTGCCCGCCTACCCGGCGCACACGGTCGGGCAGGCACCGGCACTGGCCGCGCGGTTTGCCAATGCGGCCCAGTGCCCGGCGGATGCTGTGGAAAAGCTGAAATACCTGATTTTCCCGATTGCCGAGGCCGAGAGCATCCCCGAGGCATGGCGGGAGAAAACGCTGCTGGAACTGCCCCGCGTCATGTTCGGCAAGCTGGAACAAAAAACCGCCGCCCGGCTGGACGCCTTGCAGGATGCAGGCTTTGCGGGCGCGGTGGTCAATAACCCCGCACAGCTGCGCTACACCGACGGCTGGACGCTGTACGGCGGCCTGGGTCTGAACGTGACGAACCCGATGAGCGCCGCGCGGTATAAGAGCCTGGGCATCGAGGGGATGCTTTTGCAGCCCGAGGCCGCACTGACGGCCATGCAGGCTGTGGCTCCGGGCGTGCCCACGGCGGCGCTGTGCTACGGCCACCTGCCGCTGATGCTGACCCGGGCGTGTCCGCTGCGCAACGTGCGGGACTGCGGCAAATGCCAGGGCGGCGGCACGCTGCGCGACCGCAAGGGCCGCGACTTCACCGTGACCTGCTCGGCCCCCGGCGGGGCGGGTGTGCGCACGGTGTACAACCCCGTGCCGCTTTATATGGGCGAGCGCCTGTCCGAAATGCCGGTGGATGTGGCGGTTGCCGCCTTTACCATCGAGACCCCGGCCCGCGTTTCCCAGATTTTGGCGCTGCTTTTGGACGCCCGCCCGTTTGACAATGAGTTTACGAGAGGGCTATACTATACGAATAATTAAATAGATAAAAGATACTAGATAATAAATGATGTGGAGTTTTTGCCTGCGGGGCAAAAACAAAATTTTGAGCGGCGCACAGTGCCGCGAACCACCTGTTTTTTATCTTTTATCTATTATCTTTTTTGGAGGTTCCCATGACCCCTATTGTAAAATATAAAAAACTCGATCCCCGCGCGGTCGTGCCAACCTACGCCACCCTTGGTGCGGCGGCGGCCGATCTGTGCGCGGTGCTGGATGAGCCGCTGACGCTGACACCCATGCAGCGTACCCTCGTGCCCACCGGCCTTGCCATCGAGCTGCCCGGCCCCGAGTGCGTCGCCCTCGTCTATGCCCGCAGCGGCCTGTCCATCAAGCACGGCCTGTGCATGGCAAACGGCGTCGGCGTCATTGACAGCGACTACCGCGGCGAACTCCGCGTGCCGATGGTGAATCTGTCCAATGAACCCTACACCATCCAGCCCGGCGAGCGCGTGGCCCAGCTCTGCATTGCCCCGGTCTGGCAGGCGGCCTTCACCTCTGCCGACGAGCTGACCGACACCCAGCGCGGTGCCGGCGGCTTTGGGTCGACCGGAAAATAATAATTTTCCACCCCCACTTTGCCACACTTCGACATCCAACTCCTACTATAATAAACCAGAAAGGAAGCACCCCATGGCTTTGATCCTTGCATCCGGCAGCCCGCGTCGGCGGGAACTGATGAGCCTTATCACGCCGGACTATACCGTTATCACCAGCGACGTCGACGAGACGAAAATTGCCGCGGACTCTCCGGCACACCTGGCCAAGGCCCTGGCTACCGCCAAGGCCCGCGCTGTGGCCGAGGAACACCCCGACGATATCGTCTGCGGCTTTGACACGGTGGTCGAGTGCGAGGGCGAAGTGCTCGGCAAGCCGAAAGACGAGGCCGACGCCGTGCGGATGCTGCGCGCCCTGTCGGGTCGTGCGCACCGCGTACATACTGGCGTCTGCATCTGCCGGGGCCGCCGCGCTGCCGCTACGGTGGAGACAACATCCGTCCATTTTTCGTCCATCGAGGAGGACGACCTGCGGATTTATGTCCGCACGCCGGAACCCTACGATAAGGCCGGGGCCTATGCCATCCAGGGGCACGCGGCGCTGTGGTGCGCGGGCATCGAAGGGTGCTACTACAACATCATGGGGCTGCCGGTCCACCGCACGGCACAACTGCTGCGCGAATTTCAGTAAACCCGCACAGCCCCGGAATGGGGGAGACTGTATGGGTAAGTTCTGCAACATTTTTACACGCTTTTTCGGGAGAATACACGCTATGTTTACCAAGGATATCGGCATTGATCTGGGCACCGCCAACACGCTGGTCTACATGAAGGGCCGGGGCATCATCATGCGGGAGCCAAGCGTCGTCGCCGTCGACCCGCGCAGCGACGAACTGCGGGTGCGCAGCGTCGGGCATGAGGCAAAGGCCGTCATCGGCCGCGCACCCGGGTCCATCGTGGCCGTGCGTCCGCTGAAGGATGGCGTCATTGCCGATTTCGACATCACCGCAGCCATGCTGCAAAGCTTCATCCGCCAGGCCTGCGGCAACAGCATTTTTGCCCATCCCCGGGTGGTCATCTGCGTGCCGTCCGGCGTCACCGAGGTCGAGCGCCGCGCCGTGCGCCAGGCAGCAGCCAAGGCGGGTGCACGCCAGGTCACGGTCATTGAGGAACCCATGGCCGCCGCCATCGGCAGCGGGCTGCCCACCACTGACGCTGTTGGCAGCATGATCGTGGATATCGGCGGCGGCACGGCGGAAGTGGCGGTCATCAGCCTTTCCGGCATTGTGGCATCCCGCAGCGTGCGCTGTGCGGGCGATGCGCTGGATCAGAGCATTACCAGCTTTATCAAGCGCAAATACAACCTGCTGGTGGGCGAACGCACTGCTGAGCAGATTAAACTGGAAATCGGCTCCGCCTGCCCGCCGGACCCCACCGACACCGAGCATGGCGAAACCACAATGGAGATCAAGGGCCGTAACCTGGTGGATGGCCTGCCGAAAGATATCCTGATCCGCTCTGAAGAAGTGCGTGAGGCAATGAACGAAAACCTGATGCGCATTGTGGAAGCCATCAAGGACACGCTGGAATGCACTCCGCCGGAGCTTTCCAGCGATATCATTGACCGCGGCATCATGCTTTCGGGCGGCGGTGCCCTGCTGCGCGGGCTGGATACTCTGATCCAGAACGAAACCGGCATTGAGGTACACATTGCCGAAGCCCCGCTGGACTGCGTTGCCCTCGGCGCCGGCGCCGTCCTCGACCACCCCGATTTGGCAGGAACCAGACGGGAGGAACTGAGCTACCTGTAAAGGTAGGAGTTAAGTGGCGGTTTGAAAGTTTGCCGCAACCCCATAAAATAATTGTAGGGAACGGTCAAGACCGTTCCCTACATTTTTGTTTTAATATTCAGACAGAATTTTTGGGTACCTGCAGCCCCAAAAACTCCTAACTCCTACTTTCTAGCTCCTAACTTTCCCTCGTCGCTCCCACCGTGCTACCAGGTCCTTGGTCTGAGCTTGCAGGGCTTCGCGGGCGGCATTCAGGGCCTGGGTGTCCTGGGGGGTCATTTTTTCGGGCTTTTTGTGGCGGGTCAGGCGTTCCAGGTTCTTTTCTGCTTCTTTAATGCGGTTTTTGGTGTCCTTATCCAGCTCCTTGCCCTCTTTACTGCCAAGGGCGGAATTGACGCGGTAGATGGCGGCTTCCGCGGCGTTCAGGGCCTCGATGGCGGCTTTGCGCTCCTGATCCTGCCCGGCAAAGGCAGCGGCATCGTCCATGGCGCGGCGGATCTCCTGCTCGCTCAGGTTGGAAGACCCAGTGATGGTAATGCTCTGCTGTTTGCCGGTGCCAAGGTCACGGGCGCTCACCGTCACAATGCCGTTGGCGTCAATATCAAAGGTCACTTCGATCTGCGGCACACCGGCCCAGGCGCGTTTGATGCCCTTGAGGGTAAAGTTGCCGATAAGCTTATTATCCTTGGCGAACTCCCGCTCACCCTGCAGCACCTTGATTTCAACTGTGCTCTGGAACGGCGCGGCGGTGGTAAAGATTTTGGAATACCGGGTGGGAATGGTGGAGTTGCGGTCGATCAGATGGGTTGCCACACCGCCCACCGTCTCAATCGAAAGGGTCAGCGGGGTAACGTCCATCAGCAGCAGGTCCTGCCCGCCAGCAGCCAGGCCTTCGCCGCCAAGGCGTCCGCCCTGCACCGCAGCGCCAAGGGCCACACACTCGTCCGGGTTCAGCGTTTTGGACGGTTCCAGATCGATCATCCGCATGACCTTGGCCTGCACCGCCGGGATGCGGGTGGAACCACCTACCAGCAGCACCTGATCCAGGTCGTTGGCGGCCAGGTGGGCATCCCGCAGGGCGTTGCGCACCGGCAGGGCCGTGCGCTCCACCAGGTCGGCGGTCAGCTCATCAAACTTGGCGCGGGTCAGTTCCGCCTGCAAATGCAGCGGGCCGTTGGGGCCAACGGTGATGAACGGCAGGTTGATTTCAGTATGGGTGGCAGCGGAAAGCTCTTTTTTGGCTTTCTCGGCTTCCTCCCGCACGCGCTGCATGGCAACGGGATCACGGGTCAGATCCACCTGGTTTTCAGCGGCAAAGTTCCGCACCAGCCAGTCAGCCACACGAGCATCAAAGTCATCGCCGCCCAGATGGTTATCACCACAGGTGGCCAACACCTGCACAATGCCATCCCCGATCTGGATCAGCGAAACATCGAACGTGCCGCCGCCCAGATCATACACCATCACTTTCTGGGTCTTGCCGTTATCCAGGCCATAAGCCAGAGCGGCCGCAGTAGGTTCGTTGATAATGCGCTTTACATTCAGGCCCGCAATGCGCCCGGCATCTTTGGTAGCCTGGCGCTGGGCATCGTTAAAATAAGCCGGCACGGTGATAACGGCTTCTGTCACCGGTTCACCAAGATAAGCTTCTGCATCCGCTTTCAGCTTTTGCAGGATCATGGCGCTGATCTCCTGCGGGGAGAAGCACTTGCCGTCAATGGGAATGCGCTCATCACTGCCCATTTTGCGCTTAACGCTGGCAATGGTGCGCGGTGCGTTGGTGACAGCCTGGCGTTTGGCCGGATCGCCCACAAGGCGTTCGCCGCTTTTTGCAAAAGCAACGACCGACGGGGTGGTGCGCTGGCCTTCGGCATTTGGGATAACGGTTGGGCGTCCGCCTTCCACCACAGCCACGCAGCTGTTGGTTGTTCCTAAATCAATTCCGATGATTTTACCCATGTTGCTTTTGGTCCTTTCACACAAGCCGGCAACAGATACAGGGGTTCGCCAGCTTTTGTCACACAGGGAGCACCGCTAAGGCGCAAAACTCCGCCTTAGAGTGTAGCTGAAAGCAAAGAAAATGACAATTATTCCGCAAACACAAGCGGGATTTAAGGCAAAAGCCGCAGGAATCCTTTATGGATTCCAAGGTTTTTAACACAAAATCCAGCTTTGGTTGTAGAAACAGGCTGAATTTTCGACTTTTCAGGTACACCTTATGGTTTGTTTACATTATTGTAGCGCGCAAAGTGCCGGAATGTGTTGCAAAATCGTAAACTCTTATCAGACAATCATCCAAATGTTGGGGTGTATCGTTGACGGACGGGGGCAACGGTGCTATATTCTTTAGTATACTAAAGAGAAGGAGGTTCCCAGACATGCAGGCATTTTCCAGCCATGACATTTTCCAAACGCTGTACCAGCAGATCATGTTGCTGGAATTAAAGCCCGGCTCCACCCTGCGGGAAAACGCATTGTGCGAGCAGTTCGGGGTTTCCCGCACGCCGGTGCGCAGCGTTTTGCAGGAGCTGCGCATTGCCGGGCTGATTGAAGTCACCCCCTACAAATCCACGCGGGTCACCCAGCTGGATTTTGACACTATCAGCCAGCAGATCTACCTGCGCAACGCGGTGGAGTCCGCCGTGATGACAGACTTTGCCGCTGCCTGCACCCCCGAACAGCTGGCCCAGCTGAAAACCCGCAACGATGCTTTGCGCCGCCTGGCGGCCCAACCCCACCCGGACCCGCGGATGTTTTATGAACTGGACAGCCGCCTGCACGAAAGCTGGTTTCTTGCCACCGGCAAAGACCAGCTGTGGCAGCTGATCCAGACTTCGCAGAACAGCTATTCGCGGTTCCGCATGCTGGACCTTGTGGCCGTTGGCAATTTTGGCGATATTGTGGCGGAACATGATGTTCTGCTGGATGCCATTGCCCGCAATGATACCGCCGCTATCCGGGCGCAGTGTTCCCGCCATTTGTACGGCGGCGTAATGCGGCTGGGGGAAGAACTTTCGACCAAATATGCGGATTATTTTGTTTCCGGCACCCACTGGCCGGACCATGCAAAGGAGATGCAACCGTGAGCCGCACTGCTACCGTGACCCGCAAAACGCGGGAAACCAACATTACCGTCACACTGAACCTGGACGGCAGCGGAAAAGCCGACCTGCACACCGGCATCGGCTTTTTTGACCACATGCTGGACGGCTTTGCCCGCCACGGCCTGTTTGATTTGACATTACACTGTGATGGCGACCTGAACGTGGACTGTCACCACACAATTGAAGACTGCGGCATCGCGCTTGGCACGGCCATCCGTGAGGCCCTTGGCGACAAAGCCGGCATTGTGCGTTACGGCAGCTGCATGCTGCCCATGGACGAAACGCTGGCCCTGTGCGCTGTGGACCTTGGCGGGCGGCCGTATTTTGTTTATGATGCCAGCTTTGCCGGGCAGAGCTGCGGCGGCATGGATGTGCAGATGGCACGGGAATTCTTTTACGCTGTCAGCTACAGCGCCATGATGAACCTGCACCTGAAGGTGCTGTACGGCGAAAACGACCACCACAAGCTGGAAGCCATGTACAAAGCATTCGCCAAAGCCCTTTCCGCCGCCGCCCGCCATGACGACCGCATTGTGGGCGTGCTTTCCACGAAAGGAAGCATTTAACTACCTCCTAACTTAATTTCGTTTTCCTGGGGCGGGGCCCCGTTTTCAGTATATAAGGGTAACACTGAAAGGAGTAAGTATTATGTACAAGGACATGATGGACACCATTGGTTTTGTTTCGGGGTATGACCCGGAGCTGGGTGCGGCCATGCAGCGTGAGCTGGGCCGCCAGCAGGCAAACATTGAGCTGATTGCCAGCGAAAACATTGTTTCCCCTGCCGTTATGGCTGCCATGGGCAGCGTGCTGACCAACAAATATGCCGAGGGCTACCCTGGCCACCGCTATTACGGCGGCTGCCAGTTTGTGGATCAGGTTGAGCAGATTGCGATTGACCGTGCCTGCAAGCTGTTTGGTGCCAAATATGCCAACGTGCAGCCCCATTCCGGCGCACAGGCCAACCTGGCCGTTTACTTTGCCCTGCTCAACCTGGGCGATACCGTCATGGGCATGGATCTTTCCCAGGGCGGCCATCTGACCCATGGTTCCCCCGCCAACATGAGCGGCAAGAACTACAACTTTGTTTCCTACGGCGTTTCTGCCGAGGACGGCCGCATTGATTACGATGCCCTGGCCAAGCAGGTTGCCAAGGTTCGCCCCAAGCTGCTGGTTGCCGGTGCTTCCGCTTACCCGCGCGCTATCGATTTTGAAAAGCTGGCCGAGATCGCCCACGGTTACGGCGCAATGCTGATGGTGGACATGGCTCACATTGCCGGCCTGGTTGCCGGCGGCATGCACCAGAACCCGGTGCCCTATGCTGATGTTGTGACCACCACCACCCACAAGACCCTGCGCGGTCCCCGCGGCGGCCTGATCCTGACCAACAACGCTTACCTGATCAAGCGCATCAACTCCGCCATCTTCCCCGGCACCCAGGGCGGCCCGCTGGAGCATGTGATTGCTGCAAAGGCTGTCTGCTTTGGCGAGGCACTGAAGCCGGAGTTCAAGGATTATGCCCGTAAGATTGTGGAGAACGCCGCTGCTATGGCCGACGAGCTGACCGCCCGCGGCGTGAAGCTGGTTTCCGGCGGCACCGACAACCACCTGCTGCTGGTTGACCTGACCGATTCCGAGATGACCGGCAAGGAGCTGGAGCACAACCTGGACGAAGTACACATTACTGCCAACAAGAACACCGTTCCCGGTGAAAAGCGCAGCCCGTTTGTGACCAGCGGTGTCCGCCTTGGCACCCCTGCTGTGACCACCCGCGGCATGGGCCCCGTCGAGATGAAAGAGATTGCCGACTGCATCGCAGACTGCATCTTTGACTTTGAAGGCAAGAAAGACGACATTGCTGCCCGCGTTGCCAGCCTGACCGCTCGCTTCCCCCTGTACGAATAATTCCCGCTTTTCCCGCCTTTTTGAAAAGAGCGGGGCGAAAAGCTTTAACGGGCATCGCACAAATTGATAAAGACACCCCGCAGCGAATCTCTTGCTGCGGGGTATTTTTTATGGCAGTCTAGTAGGGCTGGGAGCCGAAACCAGCGCGGCATTTCTCATTTTTTTCGCGAGCCTTCTCATTCCTTGCGGACTTTTGCGCAGGCCTTAAAAAATGTTTCCATTTTATAGAATATTGTGATATAATGCAAAGGACAAATAAAATGCCACATAAAGGGAGGCAAAATCATGAAGTTTTTTATTGATACTGCGAATGTAGATGAGATCCGTAAAGCCAATGACATGGGCATTATTGCCGGTGTTACCACCAACCCCAGCCTGATTGCCAAGGAAGGCCGCGATTATGCCGAGACCCTGGCAGAGATCGCCACCATCGTGGACGGCCCCATTTCCGGCGAAGTAAAGGCCACCACCGTGGACGCTGAAACCATGGTTGCTGAGGGCGAAGCCATCTATGCCCTGGACCCCAAGCACATGGTCGTCAAGATCCCCATGACCGCTGAGGGCCTGAAGGCCATCAAGGCACTGTCCGCCAAGGGCATTCCCACCAACTGCACGCTGGTGTTCTCCGCCAACCAGGCGCTGTTGGCTGCCCGCGCAGGCGCTACTTACGTCAGCCCGTTCCTGGGCCGTCTGGACGACATTGGCCAGCCCGGCATTGAACTGATCGAAACCATTCATGACATGTTCCTGAACTACCCCGACATTGACACCCAGATTATTGCCGCTTCCGTCCGCAACCCCATCCATGTAACGGACTGCGCTCTGGCTGGTGCTGATATCGCCACCGTTCCTTACAAGGTCATTGAACAGATGCTGCATCACCCGCTGACCGATGCCGGCATTGAAAAGTTCAAGGCTGACTACATCAAGGTATTTGGCGAATAATTTCTGTCGCTCTGCCCGGTACCGGCTGTCTGCCGGGCCGGGCTTTGTTTTTGCTTAGGGCAACACCGCACAATTCCCGCCTGACGGCTTAAGCACCGCTCCGGCGGCTGCGGCACGGCATCTGCGTTGCCAAAATGCTCGATAAGACATCCAGTATTATCTGCGCTTTTGGCTTAGCATCTGCCGCACCTCGCTCGCCGTATCGGCACTTAGAATTATGCGGTATTGCCTTAGTTGTTATTATACCACAAACTGCTCCCCACGCAAGGCGGGGAGCAGCTGTTTTGGTAAGGAGATATGAGAATCGTGTAATGGCTAATTAGTCGGCGAACAGCGGGGTGCTCAGGTAACGGTCGCCGGTATCGGGCAGCAGAACAACAATGGTCTTGCCCTTGTTTTCGGGACGCTTTGCCAACTGGATGCCAGCCCACACAGCAGCGCCGGAAGAAATGCCAACCAGTACGCCCTCAGAATGACCAACCTTTTTGCCGGTGGCAAAAGCGTCGTCGTTCTCAACGGGGATGACTTCGTCATAGATCTTGGTGTTCAGAACATCAGGCACAAAGCCAGCGCCAATGCCTTGAATCTTGTGGGCACCAGACTTGCCCTGGCTCAGAACCGGGCTGGAAGCAGGCTCAACAGCAACAACCTTTACGTTGGGGTTCTGCTCTTTCAGGTAGGTGCCAACGCCGGTCACGGTGCCGCCGGTGCCAACACCGGCAACAAAAACGTCAACCTGGCCGTCGGTGTCTTCCCAGATTTCGGGACCGGTGGTCTGGTAATGGGCCTTCGGGTTGGCGGGGTTCACAAACTGGCCGGCAACAAAGCTGTTGGGGATCTCTTTGGCCAGCTCGTCAGCCTTGGCGATAGCGCCCTTCATGCCCTTGGCGCCTTCAGTCAGAACCAGCTCGGCACCGTAAGCCTTCATCAGCTGGCGGCGCTCCACGCTCATGGTTTCGGGCATGACAATGATGATCTTATAGCCGCGGGCAGCTGCCACGCTGGCCAGGCCGATGCCGGTGTTGCCGGAGGTCGGCTCAATGATGGTGGTATCCTTGTTCAGCTTGCCGGCAGCTTCGGCATCGTCCAGCATTGCCTTTGCAATGCGGTCCTTGACGGAACCGGCGGGATTGAAGTATTCCAGCTTAGCCAGCAGCTTGGCTTCCAGGCCTTCGGCGGCTTCAATGTGGGTGAGCTCCAGCAGCGGGGTATGGCCGATCAGCTGGTCTGCGGAGGTATAAATCTTACTCATAATAGTGAACCCTCTCTCTATGTAAATCAAAAAATGTTTTAGGCAATACCGCATAATTCTAAGTGCCGATACGGCGAGCGAGGTGCGGCAG
>OLRW01002159.1_pt1 | contig 11286 bp, 13 predicted proteins | sample 1672701 | NCBI WGS metagenome assembly OLRW01 (sample SAMEA3136715, study PRJEB25190) | human gut metagenome | biome: human gut; feature: human-associated habitat; material: faeces | place: Austria | collected 2013
TCTCGGCAAAGCGCTCGATGCCGGTCATGCCGCGCTGGAACTGCTCGGCAAACTCCACGATGCGCCGGATGGTGGCGATGAGGGTGGTGACGTAGAGCATATAGGCCACAAGGTCGCCGGCGGTGATCTTACCGTATACCAGCGACAGACCGCCCGCCAGAATGACCACCAGATACATCAACCCGTCAAACAGGCGGGTGGAGGTGTTGAAGGCGCCCATGGCGTAGTAGCCAAGGGTCTTGATCTGCTCAAAATCCCTGTTGCCCTTTGCGAACTTTTCTCGTTCCTCATCCTCGGCGGCAAAGGCCTTCACGACACCCTGCCCCAGCAGGCTGTCCTCGATGGTGGAGTTCAGCTCGCCGATCTGGACGCGCTGCTGGCGAAACCGCGCCCGCAGACGGCCGTTCAGGTACACCGACACCACGCCCATCAGCGGCACACAGGCAAACACTGCCAAGGTCAGCGGGATGCTGGCGCGGCACAAAATGACAAAGGACGCCACGATCTTGATGCCCGCGATGAAAAACTCCTCCGGGCAGTGGTGGGCGAACTCAGTCACATCAAACAGGTCGTTGGTGATGCGCCCCATGATAGTGCCCACCTTGGTGTTGTTATAGTAGGTGTGATCCAGCTGCAACAGGTGGTCAAAAGCATCCCGGCGCATATCCGTTTCAATATGCACGCCCATGATGTGGCCGATGCTGGACATATAGTAGCTGGCTGCGCCGTCGATAATGCGCAGCACAAAGTAGAGTGCCGCCAGCTTCAGCACGATGCCTGCCGTCAGGGTGATGCCCACCCCCATGGCAGAGTTGGTGATAATGCTCATGATCTTGGGCAGCACGATATCGCACAGGGTGGTCAGTGCTGCGCAGAACAGATCAAGGCACAGCACCATCTTATAGTTTGCCAGATACGGCAGAAAACGCCGGATCAGCGCACCGCTGCTTGCGTGGTGCGCCCCGGGGTCGTTGGTCTTGGTTTTCGGCATGGTTCCTCCGTTTTTATCGTTACTTTTTGCTGTAATCCCGCGCGCCGTAGATGGCGGTGCCGATGCGCACAAGGGTAGCGCCCTCGCGGATGGCGTTCTCAAAATCGCCGCTCATGCCCATGGAAAGGGTCTGCATCTCCACGTTGTGGTAGCCCCGCTCCCCTGCCCGGACGAACAGCTGATACACCTGCGCCAGATACCGGCGGTTCTGGGCATCGTCGTCGTTCACGGGCGGGATGGCCATCAGACCCTTGACCCGGATATGCTGTTGTGCAGCGGCGGTGTCCAGCAGCGGCCAGAGCAGTTCCGGCGCAGCGCCGGTCTTGCTCTCTTCCCCGCCGATGTTCACTTCCAGCAGGATATCCTGCACGATGCCGGCCTTGGCGGCTTCCTTCTCGATGGCCAGCAGCAGATGCTCGCTGTCCACGCTCTGGATCAGGCTTGCCCGCCCCAGTACCTTTTTGATCTTATTGGTCTGCAAATGGCCGATAAAATGGCTGGGCTTACCGCAGTAAGCTCCGGCATCGTAGTTTGCGCACAGCTCCTGCACATGGTTTTCGCCAAACACATCAATGGGCAAAGCCGCACTGGCTGCAATGGTCTGCGCCGTGCGGGTCTTGCAGGCGGCGCACAGCTGCACCGCTGCCGGGTCGCGGCCTGCTTCACGGGCGGCAGCAGCCATCTTTTCCCGGATCTCTGCCACGGCCTCCTTCATCTGTTCCAGATTCTTTTCTGCCATGATGCTCAGTCCTCCTCGGTATACTTGGCGCGCTCGCCGCCAATGAGCTTCGGGCGGGTGCGGGCGCACAGGATATTTGCTTCGCCGATCTTGGAAAGGCTCAGCCGCACCGGCACGGCCACCCGCTTCAGGTGCATGCCGATGAGGGTGCCGCCGATGTCGATGCCCGCGTGGGCGCGGATCTCCTCCACGGCCACCGGGTCCCGGAAGTTCTTCCAGCAGGTAGTGGCCCAGCTGCCGCCGGCATGGGGCCGGGGCACCACGCACACTTCCTCCCAGCCGTATTTTTCCGCAGCTTCCCGCTCGATGATAATGGCCCGGTTCAGATGCTCACAGCACTGCGCTGCCAGCCAGATGCCGTTTTCGGCCAGCACCGGGGCAATGCCTGCATACACGGCGCGGGCCGCTTCCAGGCTGGAATCCTTGCCGATGTGCCCGCCCACGATCTCGCTGGACGAGCAGCCTACCACGAACACATCGCCTTTTTTCAGCTTTGCTTCGGCCAGCAGTTCGGTCACGGCCTGCCGGGCCTCCTGTTCGATCTGTTTCTGAAATGCTTCTGTCATATCAAAACACCTCGGTCTTTAAATGCGTGCCGACAGCACCTGTGCGCTGTCCGCCGCGCCAAAATACACTTTGCTGCCCACCGGGCACACCGCCGTGCAGCTGCTGCCGCCGGTAAACGTCCGCTTCCAGCTGCCGTCGGCGGTGCTCACCGCCTCCGCGCAGGGAGCGTCGGACGGCAGGCCGAACAGCTTTTCCTGCAGATTCTGACCCGCCCGCAGGGCGATGCCTCGCAGCAGGGTGCTGTCGGCGTTCTTTTCCAGCCAGCTGCTGCGCGCCCACCGGTAGCCGATGTACAGGGTGCCGTCTGCATCCATAGCAAGCGCACCGGGATACCCCGGCAGGCCGGAAACAAAGCTCTGGCAGTTTTTACCGCCCGCCGTCAGGTCGCGGGCATCGGCGGCAGCGCTCCACACACAGCGGTTCCCAAGGTCAGCCACGAACAGCGTGCTGCCGTCCCGGCTCAGGGCCAGCCCGGAAGCACCGGCCACACCGCCCAGCACCTTCTGCACCGTGCGTGCTGCCGGGTCGTATACATACACGCAGCCCGTGCCGGTGTGGGCCAGCAGTTCGGTGCGCAGAGTGCTCTCCAGCCCGTCCGCGGCACTGGCACTGGCAGCAACAGCAAAGTAGATCCTGCCGTCCGGCGCAGCTTCCACCGCCGAGACAGCCCCCAGCGGTGCACCGTCGATCTGGGTCACTACCTGCTCCACCGCCGTGCCCCAGCTGTCGTGGGCGGCGCGGCACAGGCTGCCGCCGCCGGGCGTGAGGATGCTCAGCCACAGGTCCCCGCTGCCGTCAAAGGCAAAACCGGTCAGCTCACCGTCCACGGAAAGGATGGCCGCATCGTGTCCGCCGTCGGTGCGTACAAGGTCGCTCGTGCGCTTTTTTAAGGCTGCGCCGTCGTATGCTGCGGCATACACAAGGCCGTCCTGTGTGCGGATGCAGTCCACACCCTGATATTCGCCCAGATCCAGCGTTCCCTTATGATCGGTGGCAAGGGCCGTCTGTGCTGCACCGGTATCCTGCCGGACATCTGGCGCGGTGTAGCCTTGCGGCGGTGTATCGATGGGCCGGAACACCAGTGCATACACCAGCGCCAGCAGGATGCACACGCCAAACACCGTGCTGGCCGTGCGGAACCGCTTGAGCAGCGCGTCCCGCTCCACCGCCATCTGGGCCGCATACTCGGCACGGCGGCGGGCAGCGCGGGCATTGGCGCGGTTTGCCCGGCGCATCCAGCGATCCACGAACAATGCCACCTGCGGCCCGATGGTGAGCGACGCAATGGCAAGGATGAGCAGAAATTCAATAAGTCCGATCCTCATAGGGCTTTTTCCTTTATCTTCAGAGCTTTTTCAGGGGGGTATCCCCTTATCGTTTCAGTATAGCATCTGTGGCGCGGCAGTTCAAGCACCCAACTCTGTCTCCCGGCTTTTGCCGCCGCCTGCCGCCTTTTTCTCCATCTTTCCTGCCAAAGCCTTTTTTGCCGTGCTGAAATATGCTATACTGATTATAAATATGGCATTCTGCACCGGAATGCCGCGTGTCAGTGTAAAAGAGGATAACATGGAAGCATTCAAATATAATGTGCAGCCGGGCCGCTACCGGCATTTCAAGGGCAACGAATACGAAGTGCTGGGCATGGCCCGCCACAGCGAGACCGAAGAGGAAATGGTGGTGTACCGCGCCCTGTACGGGGAACGCGGGCTTTGGGTGCGTCCTGCCGCCATGTGGTGCGAGACCGTGGAGCGGGACGGCAAAGTGCAGCCGCGCTTTGTGCGCATTGAGGAGTGAACCGGCAGTTTTTGCCGATGGGATAAAACGGAGGGTGATACTTTTGTACAGTGAACAGAAACAGGCGCTTGCCGCCGAACTGAGCTTCAAGCATCCGGCAGTGCTGGCTGTCAGCGGTTCCGCAGGCAGCGGCAAGACCGCTCTGCTGGCCGCGCTGCTGCCGGTGCTCAAGAGCCGCGGGCTGAAGGTGGGCGTGATCCGCGAGGCTGACGATCTGCGCCTGCCCGCCGAGACCGACCGCCTGCATGAGGCCGGTGCCGAGGGTGTGGCCGTGTTTACTGCCGGGCGCTATCTGCTTACCGAGCAGTTCCGCCTGAACGAGCAGGACCTGCTGGCTTTGTTCGAGCGCCACGGCTACGACCTTGTACTGCTGGAAGGCTTTGGCGACAGCGGCTGGGCCAAGATCGAAGTGGTGCGCAGCTCGGTCAGCCCGGTGGGCACCGCGTTCCAGCCCATGGCCATCGTGGGCGATGTGCCGGGTGCTGATTTCGCACTGGACGATCCTGCTGCTCTGGCAGACTGGATCGAGAACCAGATGCCGTCCCTGTAACGGAGGTTCTGCATGAAACTCATCCGTACCGAAGACGCTGTCGGGCAGGTGCTCTGCCACGACATCACACAGATCATTCCCGGCCAGTTCAAGGGAGCACGCTTCCGCAAAGGGCACATCGTCCAGCCGGAGGATATTCCCGTGTTGCTCTCCATTGGCAAAGAGAATCTCTATGTCTGGGAGAAGCGCCCCGGCATCCTGCACGAGGACGAAGCCGCTGCCCTTTTGTACAAGGCAGCGGCGGGCCGCAACATCCACGGCACTGAGCCGAAGGAAGGCAAGATCGAACTGGTTGCCAACTGCGACGGTCTTTTGAAGATCGACCGCGCCGCCCTGCTGGCCGTGAACCGCACACCCCAAATGATGATCGCTACCATCCACGGCGACCTGCCCGTGAAAAAGGGCCAGAAGCTGGCCGGCACCCGCATCATCCCGCTGGTGATCGAGCAGGAGAAGATGGATGCCATGCAGGCTGCGGCAGGCAGCGAACCCATCCTGAACGTGCTGCCTTTCCACCCGAAAAAGTTTGCGGTCATCACCACCGGCAGCGAGGTATTCAAGGGACGCATCGAGGACAAATTCACCCCCATTCTGGTGGGCAAGCTGGCCGAATACGGCTGCGAGATGACCTATCACAAAACCTGCGACGATGACCCCGCCGGGATCACCGCCGCCATTCTGGAAGCAAAGGCCGCAGGCTGCGAGCTGATCTTTACCACCGGCGGCATGAGCGTAGACCCCGACGACCGCACGCCGCTTGCCATCAAGAACACCGGTGCCGAGATCATCACCTATGGCGCACCGGTGCTGCCGGGTGCCATGTTCCTTGTGAGCTATCTGGACGGTGTGCCGGTGTGCGGCCTGCCCGGCTGCGTGATGTACGCCAAGCGCACCATTTTTGACCTGCTGCTGCCGCGCCTGCTGGCCGACGACCCCATCACTGCCGAGGACATTGCCCGGCTGGGCGAGGGAGGGCTGTGCTTAGGCTGCGCCGAATGCCACTGGCCCAACTGCGGCTTCGGGCATTGCTGAAACCCTCTCAGTCAAAGCCTTACGGCTTTGCCAGCTCTCCCAAAGGGAAGAGCTTTATCAAGGTAAAAATTATGAGCGAAACAAAACTTTCTCATTTTGATGCGTCCGGCAGCGCCGTGATGGTGGATGTGAGCGAAAAGCCCGTCACTGCACGGCAGGCTGTGGCCCGCGGCATCATCACTATGAATGCGGCAGCCTTTGCCGCTGTTCGGGACGGCACCGCCCAGAAGGGCGACGTGCTTGGCGTGGCCCGCATTGCAGGCATCATGGCGGCCAAGCGCACCAGCGAGCTGATCCCCCTGTGCCATCCGCTGCCGCTGAGCAAGCTGACTGTGGATTTTCACCTTCTGCCCGAACAGCAGGCCGTAGAGGCCGTGTGCACCGCCAGGACCATCGGCGTGACCGGCGTGGAAATGGAAGCTCTGACCGGCGTTTCTGCCGCGCTGCTCACCATCTACGATATGTGCAAGGCCGTGGATAAGGGCATGGAGCTGGGCGAGATTCACTTGGTCGAGAAGACCGGCGGCAAGAGTGGGCACTATGTGCGGGCCGAGGGCGGCTATGTTTGATGCATACGGCCGCAATATCCACTATCTGCGCCTTTCGGTCACCGACCTGTGCAATCTGCGCTGCCGCTACTGTATGCCGGACGGCGTACCAAAGCTGGCCCACGAAGATATTCTGACCTATGAGGAATTTCTGCGGCTGGCTGCGCTGTTCGCCCAGTGCGGCATCGACACGGTGCGCATCACCGGCGGTGAACCGCTGGTGCGCCGGGGTGTGGAACAACTGACGGCGGGCCTGAAAGCCATTCCCGGCATCCGCCGCGTTGCCCTTACCACCAACGGCGTGCTGCTGGCCCAGAAGCTGCCCGCCCTGCTGGCGGCGGGCCTTGACAGCGTGAACATCAGCCTTGACACCTTGCACCCGGAGACCTTCCGGCGCATCACCGGCAAAGACGAGCTTGCCGCCGTGCAAAACGGCATCCGGGCGGCCCTTGCCAGCGGCATTCCGGTCAAGCTGAACTGTGTGCCGCAGCCCGGCGTGAACGAGGGCGAGCTGGAAAGCCTTGCTGCCTTCGCACAGGAGCATCCGCTGCAGGTGCGCTTTATTGAGATGATGCCCATTGGCTTTGGTGCCGGGCTGCCCGGCCTTTCCGGCCTGGAACTGCTGGAGCGCTTTTACCGCCGCTGGCCGCAGCTGCAGCCGGTGACCCGTGCGGCCTTTGGCGATGGGCCGGCGGTGTATTATTCTGCGCCCGGCTGGCGCGGCAGCATCGGGTTGATTGCTGCCGTGCACGGCAAATTCTGCGCTTCCTGCAACCGGGTGCGGCTGACAAGTCAGGGCTTTCTGCGTCCGTGCCTTGCCAGCGAATCCGGCACCGACCTGCGCGCTCTGCTGCGCAGCGGCGCGGACGACGCGGCCCTTTTGCAGGCCATTCAAAACACGATTCTGGCAAAACCCCGGGAACATCACTTCGGCCAAGGCTCTATGCCCGCCACACGAGGGATGTACCGGATCGGAGGATAACACAAATTTATGGGTAAAATTCTGGCTATCTGCACAAGCCCCCGGCGCGGCACCTTGAAAACGCCGGTGCCGTCCGCTGTTCTCACCCCGGAGTGGGGTATTGTGGGCGATGCCCACGGCGGCAGCTGGCACCGGCAGGTCAGCCTGCTGAGCGCGGAAAAAATTGAAGCTTTCCGTCAAAAGCTCTGGGTGGACTACGGTGCCTTTGGCGAAAATCTGGTGGTGGAAGGGTTCGATCTTGCCACCCTGCCGGTGCCCAGCTTTTTTGCCATTGGGGATGCCGTGCTGGAAATGACCCAGATCGGCAAGGAGTGCCACAGCGACTGCGCCATCCGCCGGCAGACCGGCGACTGCATCATGCCGCGGGAGGGCGTGTTCGCACGGGTGGTAAAAGGCGGCACCATCCACACCGGCGACGAGATGAAGCTGCTGCCCACCCCGGCAGATCTGCCCCTGCGCGCGGCGGTGATCACCCTTTCCGATAAGGGCAGCCGCGGCGAACGGGAGGACAAAAGCGGCCCGCTCATTGTGGAGATGCTCACCGCCACAGGCTACAAGGTGGAGGAAGCGCTGCTTCTGCCGGACGATGCCGCCCAGCTCAAAACCCAGCTGCTGCGCCTTGCGGATGCCCGTCAGGTGAACCTGATTCTCACCACCGGCGGCACCGGCTTTGCGCCCCGGGATATCACCCCGGAGGTGACTTTGAGCGTAGCCGAACGCAACGTGCCCGGCATTGCCGAGGCCATGCGGTACCATAGCCTTACCATCACACCGCGCGGGATGCTGAGCCGTGCCGCCAGTGTGCTGCGCGGCAAGACCCTGATCGTGAACCTGCCGGGCAGCCCTAAGGCCGTAAAAGAAAACCTCGAGTACATCCTGCCCAGCCTTGCGCACGGCATCCGCCTTGCCGCCGGGCTGGACGGCGAATGCGCCCGGAAGTAAAAAAGTATCCCGGTGGGCGGCACCGCATCCTGTACCGTATCAAATGCAAAGATTCATTTTAAAAACAGGAGCGCTTATCATGAACAACACTAAAATTTCCCGCCGCAGCTTTCTGGCTGCTGCCGGTATCGCCGGTGCCGCTGCGGCCCTGACCGCCTGCGGCTCCTCCGCTTCCAGCACGGCATCTTCCGTGGCAGGCTCTGCCGCTGCTTCTTCTGAAGCTACCGGTGGATCCATGGAGCTGATCGTGTTTGCCGCCGCATCCCTCACCGAGACCCTCACCGCCATCGGCGAGATCTACTCTGCCGAGAACCCCGGCGTGACCTTCAGCTTCAACTTCGACTCCTCCGGCACCCTCAAGACCCAGATCCAGGAAGGCGCGGACTGCGACCTGTTCATCTCCGCCGGTCAGAAGCAGATGAACCAGCTGGACAGCACCGCTTCCGCCGATGTGAACATCGAAGGACTGGACTTTGTGGACAGCGATTCCCGCGTGGACCTGCTGGAGAACAAGGTCGTTCTGTGCGTGCCCGAGAATGGCGATAAGGGCATCGACAGCTTCGATTCTCTGGCCGAGCACCTCAAGGCCGGGGACATTCTGTTCTGCATGGGCAACAGCGATGTGCCCGTGGGCCAGTACACCCAGAAGATCCTTGCCTACTACGCTCTGGACGAGGAAGCACTGGCCGCAGCCGGTGTCATCACCTACGGCTCCAACGTCAAGGAGGTCACCACCCAGATCACCGAAGCCAGCGTGGATGCCGGTGTCGTGTACTGCACCGATGCCTACAGCGCAGGCCTGACCCCCGTGGATGAGGCCACCAAGGAGATGTGCGGTCAGGTCATCTATCCTGCCGCCGTGCTGAAGGCCGCCCCCAACGCCGAGGCTGCCAGGGAGTTTCTGGCCTATCTGCAGACCGACCGCGCCGCGACCGTGTTCGAGAGCGTGGGCTTCGCCGCACTGTAAATCCGTTGTTTTTCAGAGCTTCCCCTCCGGGGGAAGCCTTTTTATTCGGAGGTATCATTTATGGACTGGTATCCCCTTTGGAACAGCCTGCGCATCGCCCTCGTCAGCTGCGCGGCGGTGTTCTTCCTTGGCATTTTTGCCGCCTACTATATTGCCAAGCTGCCGCGCACTGTCAAAGGCGCGCTGGACGTGGTGCTCACCCTGCCCATGGTGCTGCCGCCCACGGTGGTGGGCTATTTTCTACTGCTTTTGTTCGGCGCAAAGCGGCCGCTGGGCATCTTTTTCATGGAGCATTTCGGCGTGAAGCTGGTCATGAACTGGTACAGTGCCATCTTTGCATCCATCGTGGTGGCCTTTCCGCTGATGTACCGCACGGCGCGCGGCGCGTTTGAAAGCTTTGACGAAACGCTGGCGTGGTCGGCGCAGACGCTGGGACAGTCCGATACATGGATCTTCTGGCGGGTGCGGATGCCCGCCTGCCGTCAGGGCATTCTGGCGGGCACGGTGCTGGCCTTTGCCCGGGCACTGGGCGAATACGGCGCTACCAGCATGATCGCGGGCTACACCCCCGGCAAGACTGCCACCATCGCCACCACAGTCTACCAGCTGTGGCGCACCAACGATGAACTGGGTGCTATGCGGTGGGTGCTGGTGGATATCGTCATCTCGGCGGTGGTGCTGCTGGCTGTGAACCTGCTGGAGAAAAAACAGAAAGCGGGTGCCCGGAAATGAGCCTTGAAGTCAACATTGAAAAAAAGCTGGACGGCTTTACCCTCCGTGCTGCCTTTACCGCCGGCAACACCTCCACCGCTTTGCTGGGCGCTTCCGGCTGCGGTAAAAGCATGACATTGCGGTGCATCGCGGGCATCGTAAAGCCGGACCGCGGACGCATCGTGCTGGACGGGCGGGTGCTGTTTGACAGTGCGCAGCACATCGACCTGCCGCCGCAGCAGCGGGGCGTGGGCCTTTTGTTCCAGAACTATGCGCTGTTCCCCAACATGACCGTGGAGCAGAACATCCTCTGCGGGCTGAAAGCGGAAAAAGACAAGGCAGTCCGCAGGGAACGCTGCGCGGAAATGCTGCGTGCCATGCGGCTGGAAGCACTGGCGAAGCGCTGCCCGGCCCAGCTTTCCGGCGGGCAGCAGCAGCGCACGGCGCTGGCCCGCATTCTGGTGGGCAGGCCCCGCATCCTGATGCTGGACGAGCCTTTCAGCGCGCTGGACAGCTACCTGCGGGAAGAGGTGGAGAGCGAAGTGGGCAGCCTGCTGGCGGGATTTGACGGAACGGCTCTGCTGGTGACCCACAACCGGGACGAGGCCTACCGCCTATGCCGGGAGATGGCAGTGATGGATGGCGGGCGGGTGCTGCGCACCGGCACCACCAAAGAGGTGTTTGCCGACCCGCAGAGCATTACCGCCGCACGGCTGACCGGCTGCAAAAATATTCTGCCCTGCACCCGCGTGGATGCGCACACGGTGCGGCTGACCGGTTGGGATGCCCTGCTGCGCCTTGCAGCCGAGGTGCCGGAACACTGCACTGCCGTGGGGATCCGCGCCCACGACCTTGCGCCCTGCGCACCGGGAGCGCAGAACGCGCTGCCGGTAAAGGCGGTTTCCAGCAGTGAAAATCCGTTTGACTGGAATCTGATTTTTCTGGCACCCGACGGCACGACCCGCCTGTGGTGGAAGGTGAGCAAGGCAACGCTGGAGGCTGCTGCACCTGCCGCGCCGCAGTGCTTTGCCGCTGCGCCGGAAGGCATCATGCCGCTGGTATGAAAACTGCCCCTGCATGAATCGACAAAAAATAAGGCGAGATTTTGTGTAACTTTGGCACCGTGAACGTTTCGGACGTGATGGTGCTGTTCGGCACAGCCTGTGTCATCTACTTTATCATCAACTTCACCCTGAGCTGCATCGTCCGTTCGATGCAGGCCCGGCGGAAGAAAGCACTGGTCTTTGCCCCGGCAAAGGCCGCATAATACCGAAATTCTCTTTTACCTCCTTTTTCTTTTTCCGAATCTTTTACACAAAGAAAGCCCGCACCCGGTCTGCTGCAGCAGCTGCCGGGTGCGGGCTTTTGTACGCAGATACGGATTTTGGTCTGCACGAGGGTTGTTTTTGAGTGTCCGTCTGCCTTTTTTGGTGGGCGCGGGTGGATTACGCGAGCCGCGCATC
>OLRW01002179.1_pt1 | contig 11211 bp, 8 predicted proteins | sample 1672701 | NCBI WGS metagenome assembly OLRW01 (sample SAMEA3136715, study PRJEB25190) | human gut metagenome | biome: human gut; feature: human-associated habitat; material: faeces | place: Austria | collected 2013
TACTGAATTGATACCGAAAATACTTGATATGGTAGACGAGGGTAGAATTGCTATGCGTCCTGCTGTTGAAATATCATATCTGACAAAAGACGAACAATATACGCTGTTAGATACTATGGAATACGAGGATTGTACCCCAAGCCATGTACAGGCAATTAAAATGCGTAAGCTTTCAGAAGAAAAAAGATTGAGTGAAGATGCAATATCATCTATACTGTCAGAGCAGAAGCCAAATCAGATAGAACAGTTCAAGATACCCAAAGGTCGTATAGACAAATATTTTTCGCCGGGAACTCCTGCCAAAAATATGGAAGAAACCATAATAAAAGCGTTGAAGCTATACAGAAAGAGAGAAAGAAATGAAAAAACCAGATCAGAAAGGTAATAATAAAGCCTGGGATCACAAGTATTTCCGAAAGGGCCTTTGTTTGTCTTCCTGAGCTGAAAGAAGTGGACATCCAGAAAGGGGTCACAAAGATCGGAAAAGAAGCTTTCGCCTACTGTGACAAGCTATCCAGGATCAACATACCTGATACTGTTAAAAGCATTGGAACGGATGCTGTGTGGGGCGGCTACGGGTATGTCAACTCTCATGCATATTTTTGCAAGATCCATGCTCCGTACGGCTCTTACGCAGTTACATATGCCAAGAAAAACAATATCAGCTATGCATGCAATATTTCCGATGCAGCTGTAACAGGGATCAAAAAAACATATACCTATACAGGCTCTGACATAAAGCCCGTTCCAACCGTAACTCTTGGAAAAGCAAAGCTTTCTGGCATCAATGATTATCATGTGACATACCAGAACAATAAAAAAGCAGGAACTGCTACCCTGAAGATCATCGGTGATTACCATTTCTACGGAACCATCACCTTAAATTTCCAGATCACTCCTGCAGCCACACCAAAGCCACAGACTGCAAAAACATTCCGGGATGCTTATAATGTCTACACAGTCAATACCACCGGGACTTCCGTAGCACTAAAGGGACCACGTTCACGCAATACTGTCACTGCAAAGATTCCGGCCACTGTCAAAGCTAACGGAAAAACCTACAAAGTCACAGCCATTGCAGCCAATGCCTTCAAAAACTGTAAAAACCTGAAACAGGTAACGATTTCAGGAAATATCACAAGCATAGGTGCCGGAGCCTTCCAGGGATGCATAAGTCTTCGTACTGTAAAAATCGGTTCCCGAGTTTCTGCGATCGGCACAAAAGCTTTCTGTGACTGTAAGGCCCTTACCTCTGTCACCATACAGACAGGACGTCTTACTTCCAAAAGCTCAGGTAAATATATCTTCACAAGAGCAGGTCAGAATAATTACAAAAAACTGACTGTAAAGGTTCCGGCAAGCAGACTTTCCTCTTACAAAAAGCTGTTTCAGAGCCAGGGTCTGTCCACACAGGCCAGGGTTATCAAATAGTCAGGATCGTACCTTGCATTTCCACGCCCCTTATGCTATACTCAGTTTCGCTGCAAAAGCCCGCAAAAACCAAGGTCGTACAGGGCTTACAAGGCGGTCACCGCCTATAAATGTGCCGAGTGTTCGTGACCTTCCACTCGTAAAACAAAACTAAAGGAGAATAAAAAACATGAAAAACAAAGGTACTCATTTTCTGGTACAGGGAGCTGCCATTGCAGCTGTATATGTTGTCCTGACACTGGTATTCGCGCCACTTAGCTTCGGTGAAGTTCAGATCCGGTTTTCCGAGGCGCTGACCGTGCTTCCGTTCTTCACACCGGCTGCCATCCCGGGACTGTTCGTGGGATGTATCATCGCCAATCTTCTTGGCGGTGCGATTCCGGTTGACATCATTTTCGGAAGCATTGCCACACTTATCGGTGCATTCTTTACCTACAAGCTTCGCAATACAGGCAAATGGACAGCCCCAATCCCGCCGATCGTTTCCAACATTGTGATCGTTCCTCTTGTGCTTCGTTACGGATATGGCATTAACCTTCCTATCCCGTTTATGATGCTCACAGTAGGAGCCGGCGAATTTATCTCAGCCGGTGTGATCGGTATGATCCTTCTTGGAGCACTTTCCAAATACAAAAATGTACTTTTTCATAAAAAAGCAGCAGTCTGACTAAATCTGCTGCCCACAAAAAGGAGCCATGAGAAAACAGCAGCATTTCTCATGGCTCTCTTTTATTTTTTCTCTGCGGATTCCTGCAGACTGCGCAGGATCCTCTTTTCCATTCTGGATACCTGTACCTGGGATACGCCAAGCTCATGGGCGATCTCCATCTGGGTCATGTTCTGAAAATACCGCATATAGATCAGCCTCCGCTCCTTTGCCTCCAGAGTTCCCAGTATCTCTTCCAGAAAAATCCTGTCCAGTACTTTTTCCTGCCGGTTTTCTTTTTCCGGAAGCTTGTCCATCAGAGAAATCTCCGTTCCCTCACCCTGATAGATCGTTTTGTGAAGAGATTCCACCTCTGCACCGGATTCCATGGTCATTACCAGTTCTTCTATGGAAATTCCCATTTCCTCTGCCATTTCTCCCGTCGTAGGTTCCCGCTCCAGCCGGCGTGTCAGTGCTTCTCTCACCTGATAGATCCTGTAGTGGTTTTCCTTCAGAGAACGGCTTACCTTCAGTATCCCGTCGTCCCTGAGATAACGTTTGATCTCTCCGATGATCATGGGAACGGCATAGGTGGAAAATTTCACATCATAGGACATGTCAAACTTATCCACAGCTTTCAGAAGTCCGATGCTGCCGATCTGGAACAGATCCTCCATCTCCACCCCTCGTCCCAGAAAACGCTTTGCCACACTGTATATCAGTCCTGTATTTTCCTCAAACAAAAGATCTCTTGCCGCTTTATCCCCCTGGTGTGCACGCCCGATGAGGACAAGAGTACGATCCATAGTTACCTCCTGATGATCTTTTTCATGTGCACTGTAGTTCCACGGCCAACCTCCGATTCCACCTGAAGCTCATCCATAAACGCCTCCATGAATGTAAACCCCATACCGGAGCGGTCTTTATCAGCCTTTGTGGTAAACAGAGGCTCCATGGCTTTTTTGATATCCGGGATCCCGGCTCCGTGATCTGTCACATCTACCTGAAGCTCCTGCCCCCGGAGACGACATTCTACCCGGATCTTATGTATCTCCCCTTCATACCCGTGTATGATGCAGTTGGTCACTGCCTCCGATACTGCGGTCTTCAGATCCGAAATTTCCTCCAGCGTAGGATTCAGCTGTGTGCAGAATGAAGCCACAGCAACTCTTGCCAGTGCTTCATTTACCGGTCTGCTGTCAAAAATGATCGTCATTTCATTTGTGTTTTCCATCATAAACACCCTCCTGTTCACCTGCCGATTTTTTAATTCCACAGATTTCAATATATTTTCCCACTCCGGATAGCCGCAGAAGCTTTGCAATATGACTGTTCACATTGACAACCTGCACACATTTCCCCCTCATGCCAAGTGCCCGGTACCTACCCATCAGCAGACCGATCCCGGAACTGTCCATAAAAACGGTCTCTGAGAAATCAAAAATCATATTTTTTATATAGTTATGTCCAATAATTCGGTCTGAATCTCTCCGAATCTCATCAGAAGCCGGATGATCCAGTTCCGCCGGAAGATGTACAGTCAGCACGGTTCCGGATTTTTCAAAACCTGATGTCATTCTATCATTCCCCCATTTTTGATTTTTTATTCCATTTCTCATGACCAAAGGGTAAAAAAAGAGGAATGCGCCAACGCACATTCCCCTTATCCGAGGTTTCTCCTCTGTATGAGTTATGATCTTTTTTATTCTGTATAACCTCCATCGTAAGAGGAATCCTCATATCCTCCGTCACTGTAGCTGCTGTCTTCTCCGGAATCTCCGTCAGGGCTCTGTGCATCTTCTCCCGCCGAAGCTGCGGCATCCGCTCCAGCTTCAGCTGTTCCATCTGTGCTGCTGTCAGCACTAGACGTTCCGTCAGAAGCTCCGCTCTCGATCCCGCTTACACCGGTCTTTCCGCTGATAGTACTGTAAATCCCCTTTGCAGAATCTGACAGTGTATCCACATATACCTTCTGTAGTTCCAGCGCCGCTGTATCCAGATCCTCCTGCTGCATGGCAGTATATGCATTAAACAAAGCCTCATAGCTCTGACTGCGTTTCTGCTCTTCCTCTGCCTGCTTGGCAACTGCATCTGCCGTATCACTGGACTGGGCAGCTTCTCCCTGAGCTTTGGTAAGCTCCACGCTCTGGCTGGAAAGAGAATCACTGTACTGTATGATCTGCTGATTGGCCTGCCTGTAAATATCCTGTTTCACAGCTGGCAGTACAAGGAGCCAGAATGCTGCCGCCCCTGCCGCAAATCCAAGTACCGTGGTAAAGAAAAGTGATATCTTTGATCTTTCTTTATAAGACGACGGCCTTACAACGATTTCTCCTGAAATATTATCATTCTCATTTTTTTCATTTCCAAACAAACCCTTACGCCGTTTTTCCATCTTTGTGGTAACACCCGTCTGCTCGTCAACTTCACGCAGGAAACGAAGTGTGGTGGTATTGGTCTTGTCGATCCTGGCTGCTTTTTTCAGGGTTCTTCTCGCCTTATTCCACTCCTGATTCTTCATCTGAATCAATGCAAGAAGATGATACCCCTTGATCAGCTTGGGACTCTGGGACAGGATTTTTTTCAGGCGGATGGCCGCCATATCCTCATGGCCTTCCCTGCACATGGCAAGGGCATTGTTATATTTCTTGATGCTTTCGTTGATTGTTTCCAGTTTGTTCTGGTTTGCCTGAAGCCTGGCAATATATTCTGAAGCCAGATTTCGGTTCTTCTGGATATTCTTGCTGATGACCCACTCACTCAGTGCGGCAACCACCTCACCGGTCTCAAAATATACAAGACCAAGAAGATTTCTTGCACGGATATTTCGTTTGTCATAGGCAAGACTTTGCTTCAGACAGCTGATCGCCCCGGACAGATCCCGGATGCTGGCTTTTTCCAGCCCCTGATTATAATAAAGCTTGGAAAGATAATCCACCTTCTTCTGGATCAGTACATTGGCTCCACAGTGCGGACAATAATCCAGATCTGTATCCGTCAGGAACGCTCCACAGTTTATGCAGTTCATCCACTTCTCCTTATCTTACACGTCTGTTGCTCTTGACCTCACGCAGCATCTCCTGGAGTACATCCATGATATCTGTGATCTCCCGGTCATAAATGACACCTTCTACATCTGCCACATCCAGACATGGTTCAAATTTCTTCAGTTCCTCTTCGTAATCGATCATAATTTTTTCCTCCTGATCACAGCCTTGATCTCACCGACCAGATAAAGGGATCCTACACAGAACAGCATTCCATCCTCACCTTTTTCCTTTACTGCCCGTTCAAAAGCTGCTGGAACCTCCTCTATTGCTTCCACTTCCGGTACTCCGTCTTCACGGAAGATCTCTGCAAGCTCTTCTACCGGAACTTTGCGGTATCCGCCTACCTGTGTGACGATCACATGTCGAAAACGGATCCTGCTACAGATCGTGCGGATCATATCCGTATAGTCCTTGTCATCCACTGCGGAAAACAGCAGAGTCAGAGGAAATTCCTTCTGGAAATGTTCTGCTGTCTCTACAAACTTCTCAACACCGTCTTCGTTATGTGCGCCATCCACGATCACACCCGGAAGAACCGTTTCCATCCTTCCCTGCCAGCGTGTTTTTGCCATACCAGCCTTCAGAGCCTCCAGAGATACCGGAATCTGATCTTCCAGTACCTGAATGGTTTTCACCGCAAGCGCTGCATTCATAACCTGATAACGGGCGATAAACGGTATATCAAATACGGTATCGCCATATGTCTCGTCCTTAAGAGAAAATCGGATTCCGTCCTTTGTGATCTTATGGATCTCTGTGTCTTCCCGTTTCAGCTCATAATATGGACATCCCAGCTTCTCTGCATGCTCACGCATCACTCCGGCCGCATCCGGATCATTTCCATCGTAGATCACCGGAACCCCCGGCACCATGATCCCTGCCTTCTCTCCTGCGATCTCGGAAACTGTATTTCCAAGATACTGCATATGATCGAGGCTGATGGATGTGATCACACAGGCTGCCGGATTCTCCACAGCAGTGGTTGCATCCAGACGTCCGCCAAGACCGGTCTCCAGTGTTACATAATCCACGCCGGCTTCTGCAAAGATCACCATTCCCATCAGAAGGAGTGTCTCAAAATAGGTGGGATGATAGCTTCCCTCTGCAACCAGCTCATCGGAAAGCTTTTTAACTTTTTCAAAAGCACGAAGGAAAGTATCGTCATCGATCACTTCCTCGTTGATCTGAAAACGCTCGTTGATCTCCACCAGATGAGGAGATGTAAAAAGTCCGCAGGAATATCCTGCTTCCCGAAGGACCGATGTGATAAAAGCACAGGTACTTCCCTTTCCGTTGGTTCCTGCCACATGGATCACACGGAATTTCCTCTGCGGATCTCCAAGTCTTCTTAAACATTCTCTGGTATGGTCCAGGCTGTTCTTAGTAGTAAATCTCGGTATATCTTCAATATACGCAACTGCTTCTTCGTAATTCATAAAAAAAACCATCACTTATCTATAATGTATTCGTAAAGAACTTTTGGGGAGAAAAGCTTCTCCCCTCCTGTTCGTTACGATACCATTATATAATAGTGGTGGAAGATGTCCAGTCCTAATCGTAATATTTTATCCGACATTTTTTGTATCGGAGTATCTTTTCTATGCCATTTACTGGTTGTCTGTACTGTTTTCTTCACCGGAATCTTCTGTGGATTCCGTTTCTGACGCTGTATCCGTTTCCTCCATTGACCCTGTATCAGAACTGCTCTTTTCACTGTCAAGCTTCCACTTGCTGTCAGCGAGCAGCGCATAAACCGCCCGGTCATGGCTCTTTGTCATGGCCTTTCTTGTGGAACTGTTACTTCGCTGCACTACCGAGAGCCGGTCAAAATCATCCAGTTCCTTTCCGGTAATGATCAGCTTGGTAGGATTCACGTAAACCGTATCGTACCATTCTCCGTTGATCTTCACCTGGCTGGACGGCGTAAAGTTTGTTCCCTGGATATAATAGGTGTGATCCGTCTCAGACACAACCTGAATGGAATCCAGCGTGGTATCATAGATTCCCATACGCATCTTTGTCCGCTCAAAAGGATTCGCTCCGTCATATGTATACTGCTTTCCGTAGAGAAGATCGTACTGCAGGGTCTCCAGATCCACCTGATAATTTTTGGTATTTCTTCTTGCCTGATGATACTTGAAAACATTTCCCTCATGGATACCTACACGATCCATAACCTCTGCTGCCATCTGGTATGCCGCAAGATTTTCTTTCTTTTTCTTAAGTCCGAAATTATCCCACATCACATATTCTGTCTGGAACAGATATTTATTCTCCACATCCTCCACGGTCAGTCCCATGGTCGGCAGATGATCACCATACATGACCAGTACCACATCTTCCGGATAATCTGCAAGCCTGTCAGTCAGCTCTTTGACAAAATTATCCATCTCATGGATCTGATTTACATAATACTCCCACTTATTATTCAGCTCGTCAGTAGGTGCCCCGGAAACTGTAATCTCCGGATTTTCCAGTACCGGTTCTGAAGGATAATCTCCATGTCCCTGTACGGAAATAGTATATACATAATCAGGCCCTTCTGTAGAATCCAGACACTTGACGATCTCATCGGTGAGGACACTGTCCTTGGTCCAGCCCAACGAGTTCTTCTGGTTTTCATCCTTCATATACTCTGCCGAAGTGAAGGTATCAAATCCCAGATTCGGAAAAATACTTCTTCTTCCGTAGAAATTCGCCTCATTATTATGTACTGCATGAGCAGTATAGCCCAAATTCTTCAGAATATACGGTGCGCTCTCACATGTAGTTTCCTTAAGGATACTCTTGTAAGGATACTCTCCCGGTCCAAAATAATGAAGGCTCATTCCGGTAATGGATTCAAACTCAGTATTTGCGGTTCCGGCTCCTACGGAAGGTACCTTATAATATCCGGAGGAATACTCCTTCATCAGCTTTCTGAAATTCGGAATAGGATCTTCTGACAGCTCCAGATAATTTACCAGCGTAGGATCAAAAAAGGACTCCAGCTGTAAAAACAGAATATTCGGATGACTGCCTTCTTTCGTTTCCGGAAGATTTTCTTCCGACTTCTCGATCCTTTTGATCTCGCTTTTGGAATAATCTCTCGGGGCACTGATTCCGGTATTAAAGATCGTCGTTGCCAGACAGTAAGGATATCCGTAATCCTCATAAGCTATGGCAATATTTCCAAAATAATTGGAAAGAACTCTTTTTTCCAGAGCAAGCTGTGTGATTCCTCCAAATGCAAGAACCCCAACCAGGACCAGTGGAATATTCACCTTGTATTTCAGCTTGCCTCTGTACTTCGGCGACCTTATCAGGATGATCAGAAGGATCAGAACCGCAATTCCCAGAAGAACTGCACCTATGGTCATCTGGGTATGGGTCAGATATTTTTTTGCAATACTGAGACCATCTGTCAGATTCTTCACATCCGGTCCTGTAAACGGTGTGACACGGTTGAGAAGAAGCACACCGTTTACGATTCCCAGAAACAGCCATAAGCTGCCCACAAAGATACGCCAGAAAATTCTCTTTCGGAAGAGATAAACAATCAGCATCGTCGTAAAGATAAACGCTGCATTATAAGCAAATACAAGCGGCCTTGTGGTCATATAGGTCCACGCCTCTGTGAACGAGTGCCTGCATATGGCCTCGATCACAAAGTACAGGACTGCACAGCCCAGAGCCTGAAGTATCAGCGAAATCTTATTGAAAAAGTTACACCACTTCATTAAAACACTCCTTCGTTATTTCACCATCTGTGTTAACTGCAGGTTCACTTTCTCTTTCATCTCTTTGTATTTCTCAAGTTTCTCCTTCTCTGCCTCTACCTTGGCTGCAGGTGCCTTGTTCACAAAATTCGGATTGTTCAGCATTCCCTCGCAGCGTGCGATTTCTTTTGTAAGTCGCTCCTGCTCTTTTGTGAGACGTTCGATCTCTTTTTCACGGTCGATCAGATCCTCCAGCGGCAGATAAACCACACCGTCTGCCACAACGATGGATACCGCATCCTCACCGATTCCGTTCTTATCCTGCTGTACGTGGATCTCTTTTGCAAACGCAAGGTTTGTAAAGGATTTCTTGCAGGACTCAAAACGTGCACAGCACTCTGCATCCTTGCCTACGATGTAGATATTGGTCTTTCTGTTCTGCGGTACGTTCATCTCGTTTCTGGTGTTACGGATTCCACGTACAACCTCCTGGAAGCTTGAAACTGCTTTCTCAGCATCTGCAAAATCCATCTCGTCTTTGTATACCGGCCAGTCGGAGATCATGATGGACTCTTCCTCCGGAAGCAGTGTGCAGTAGATCTCTTCTGTGATAAACGGCATGAACGGATGAAGAAGCTTCAGTCCCTGTGTCAGTGCAGTGCGAAGTGTCCACAGTGCATCGTTTGCTGCTGCCGGATTTTCCTCTGCCTTCCACAGTCTTACCTTTGCCATCTCGATATACCAGTCACAGAGCTCATCCCACAGGAAATCATAGACCTTCTGTACGGCAATTCCAAGCTCATATTTATCCATATTCTCAGTAACATCACGGATCACTGTGTTCAGTCTGGAAAGGATCCATTTATCCTCGTTGCACAGTGCGTTCAGGTCTTCCGGCGCTGTTACTGTCTTGCCCTCCAGGTTCATCATAATGAAACGGGAAGCATTCCAGATCTTATTTGCAAAGTTACGGCTGGATTCTACACGCTCCCAGTAGAAACGCATATCATTTCCAGGTGCATTACCTGTCATCAGTGTCAGACGAAGGGCATCTGCGCCGTATTTGTCGATAACCTCCAGCGGATCGATACCGTTTCCAAGAGACTTACTCATCTTACGTCCCTGTGAGTCACGTACCAGACCGTGGATCAGTACATGGTGGAACGGTGTCTCACCGGTCTGCTCCAGTGCGGAGAATACCATACGGATAACCCAGAAGAAGATGATATCATATCCGGTTACCAGAACATCTGTAGGATAGAAATACTCAAGCTCCGGTGTCTTATCCGGCCATCCAAGTGTGGAGAACGGCCACAGTGCGGAACTGAACCAGGTATCCAGAGTGTCCTCATCCTGATGCATATGTGTGCATCCGCATTTCGGGCATTTCTCCGGCATCTCTCTTCCAACCACCATCTCACCGCACTCATCGCAGTAATAAGCCGGGATTCTGTGTCCCCACCAAAGCTGACGGGAAATACACCAGTCACGGATATTCTCCAGCCAGTGCAGGTAAGTCTTGTCAAAACGTGCCGGAACAAACTGAAGGTTTCCGTCGTCCAGAGTTTTGATAGCAGCTTTTGCCATTTCGTCCATTTTTACAAACCACTGTGGTTTGATCATCGGCTCTACCGTTGTACCGCAGCGGTCATGGGTACCAACACTGTGGCTGTGCGGAACAACCTTTACAAGAAGTCCCTGCTCCTTCAGGTCCTCTACCATGGCCTTACGTGCCTCGTAACGGTCCATACCTGCATATTTTCCGCCAAGGCTGTTGATGGTGGCATCATCATTTAAGATGTTGATCTCCTCAAGGTTATGACGGCGTCCAACCTCAAAGTCGTTGGGGTCGTGTGCCGGTGTGATCTTAACGCAGCCTGTTCCGAATTCCTTGTCAACATACTCATCGGCAATAACCGGGATCTCTCTGTCTGTAAGAGGAAGCTTCAGCATCTTTCCTACAAGGTCTTTATATCTTTCATCCTCCGGGTTTACAGCAACTGCTGTATCGCCGAGAAGTGTCTCCGGACGAGTGGTCGCGATCTCAACAAAACGTCCTTCCTCACCTACGATGGGATAATTGATGTGCCAGAAAAATCCGTCCTGGTCTTCATGCACAACCTCTGCATCAGAAATAGAGGTCTGGCATACAGGACACCAGTTGATGATCCTGGAGCCTTTGTAGATATAGCCTTTCTCATAAAGGCGGATAAATACTTCCTGAACAGCCTTGGAGCAGCCCTCATCCATGGTAAAGCGCTCACGCTCCCAGTCTGCAGATGCTCCCAGCTTTTTCAACTGATTGATGATCTTTCCGCCGTACTCCTCTTTCCATGCCCAGGCATGTTTCATAAATTCGTCACGGCCGATCTCGTTCTTGTCAATC
>OLRW01002192.1_pt1 | contig 11165 bp, 9 predicted proteins | sample 1672701 | NCBI WGS metagenome assembly OLRW01 (sample SAMEA3136715, study PRJEB25190) | human gut metagenome | biome: human gut; feature: human-associated habitat; material: faeces | place: Austria | collected 2013
ACTTTATTCAAAAAATATCATTTTGAGACTTGACTTTTAATAGTTAGTCTATTTTGTCAAGCACTTCATCTAAAGGTGAGCCTCCTGCTCTTCCACCATTTCCACATCCTAATCCTACAACTATAACTATTGGCTTTTTTTGTTTTATTGCCACATTTTTCAAAAAAGAAGCTGCAAGCATTATGTCATTTTCCTGATAAAGAGGCTGACTTCCCATGGCATAAAAATAATTAGCAAGATATTTTTTTGCCTCCTTAAGCTTTACCATAACAATTTCGCTATCCGGCGCCGCCCCTATAAAATCCCCCTGCTCATCATAACTTCCACAGGCTATCCCTGCCATAAAAGTTCCGTGACCATTTTCGTCCCTGTGCGGAACCACTTCTAACGGATTGTCTGCCTGAAGCGCCCTGTTTATTTCTTCTCTTGTATACTCACTTCCATAACTAAAGCCCTCTGGCGGATTTCCCTTAACATCAGTCTGATCCCATATACTCAAAATTCTTGTTTGCCCTGTGGACTTTTGAAACAACTTGTTTGTATAATCAATTCCCGTGTCAATAAAGCCAATTATTACATCTCTCCCTGTAAGATTAAACCCCGACTGATTCTGCAACCTTATGGAACCTGTTGCCGCCACGGCAGTTGTATCCATTAAACCGTACAACTTTGGAATAACATTGTATGTAAAATTAGCAACATTTATAGTAGGTAGCATATCAAGCCTGTAATATGCACAAAAGTACGAATCATCTATAACCTGAGTACATTCAACCTGCTCCGTTAAGGCTTCACTAATGTCACCGTTATACCTGCCAATGAAATCACCATATTCCTCTGACAAAATAATATTATTACACTTCATTGATTGCCCTTGAAATAAAATTAATATAAGTTTATGTAGGAGCGGGGGAAGATATGAACGGAATTATGCAATGCGTACCCCGATAGCAGGTATTCTGGTACATAAACAATGCAAACAATATAAATCAATACAAAAATACCCGGAGTTATAGAAATTTAGATAATTAATTTTCCACAACTCCGGGTATTATATTTCTATTATTTTTTAAGCTCTTCTAACCTTCTATAAGGTCCTGGCCTCTCATTCCTATTACCGGGCCGCCTGTTCCATTAATGTATTCTTCTGTAATTTTTACAGTTCCAATGTTGTCATCTTTTGGAATTTCATACATTATATCAAGCATAAATTTCTCAATGATTGCCCTTAGTGCTCTGGCCCCTGTTTTCTTTTCTATTGCTTTCTTGGCAATTGTTCTAAGAGCACCTTCCGTAAATTCAAGTTTTACTTCATCAAGTTCAAGCAATTTCTGATACTGTTTGATAATTGCATTCTTTGGATCTGTAAGAATCTTTACAAGCATGTCTTCTGTTAATCCATCCAAAGTAAATACAATTGGAAGTCTTCCAAGAAATTCAGGAATCATACCAAATTTTCTCAAATCTTCTGATGTTACTTTTTTCATAACATTAGGATCATTATCGTATTTGTCTGTTAATTCACTTTGGAAGCCTATGGCTGCCTGCTTGTTAAGTCTTTCCTTAATAATGTCTTCCAAATCCGGAAAAGCGCCACCGCAAATAAACAAGATATTTTTTGTGTTGACTGTTGCAAGTGGCACCATTGCATTCTTGCTTGTTGCACCAACAGGAACTTCAACTTCGCTGCCTTCCAAAAGCTTAAGCATTCCCTGCTGAACTGACTCTCCGCTTACATCTCTGCTACTTGTATTCTGTTTCTTTGCAATCTTGTCTATTTCGTCAATAAAAATAATACCTGTTTCTGCTTTTTCAACATCATTGTCTGCTGCTGCCAAAAGTTTTGAAACAACGCTTTCAATATCATCGCCAATATACCCTGCCTCTGTAAGTGATGTTGCATCTGTTATTGCAAGAGGAACATCTAATAACTTAGCTAAAGTCTTAACAAGGTATGTTTTACCTGAACCTGTAGGTCCAATCATTAACATATTTGACTTTTCAATTTCAATTTCGTCCATTGTGTTTGTTGCCACTCTCTTGTAGTGATTATAAACTGCAACAGACATAACCTTCTTAGCATAATCCTGTCCGATAACATAATCGTCTAACTTACCTTTTATAACATGAGGTGCAGGAATCTTGTTAATATCCAAAACAGGTGCTTCTTTCTTTTCTGAAGATTTTTTCTTTTTAAGTTTCTGTTTCTTTGGAATTTCTCTTCTAAAATCATCCGTAGTCATCATATGAATTCCTGGAGTATTAAGCAACTCTTCTAATTCATCCTTGCTTATGCTCATATTCATGCCAAAGTTCTGGAAACTATTAAAACTCTTCTGCAGACAATCTGCGCACACACAAATTCCACCCGGCATATCAATCATAGTTCCTGCTTTACTTTCAGGTCGTCTACAAACATAACAAATCTTCTCGTATTCATCTTCATTACTCTTGTCTGATGAATCACCATTCTCACTTTTATCAACATTGTTATTGTCTGTAGAATTGTTATCATCATTTGCTATTACTTTATTATCATTTTCCTTTGGGTTATTGTCTATAACTTGATTGTTTTCAGCTACAACCTCTCGGAAATCATTTTCATCTAAAGTCTTGTTTTCAAATTCATCTTTGTTCATTGTATCTCTCCATTCTGCGATATTATTCACAAATAAAAAAAGTATATCACATTTAATCTTACATACTAATCCACAACATACTCTGCGAACATCAGTAATTTAATATGAAACACCATTTAATACATGGCTTAGTTTAACATATATTAACTAAAATTAAAACATACAAAATTGACCATATTCTGACTTAAATGTTACATATTTTTTAACATTTCAAAAGAGGCAACCCTCTACCGGATTGCCTCTTTGTTATAAACAAAACACTTTATGAGAAAGAAATTTTTAACTTTTTTAGTTTGCGGCATTCTGTGTTGTTTCAATTACGCTCTTGTCGCCAAGTGTAACTGTAACATCTTTTGTCTTGTATTCTCTGCCGTCTCTGTATTCTATAGTTACTTTAACCTGTTCGCCTTTCTTGTAGTATTCAAGCATACTCTGTAATGATGCCATTGATGAAACATCCTGCCCGTCAAATTTTGTAATTACATCTGATGCTGCGATTCCGGCATTTTCAGCAGGGCCACCTTTTACTACGCTCTGTACCTGGATTCCCTGTGGAATTGAGTAAGCCTGTGATGTCTGCTCATCTACATCAAACCCTGAAATTCCAAGGTAACCCCTTTCGTCTTCTGATACTTTTGTTCTTGTTTCTTTTGTTTCAAGGTCACTAATAATATCTTTTACAGATGAAATTGGGATTGCAAAGCCCATACCTTCAACGCTGGCATTTGAGCTGCTTCCGCTTGATGAATATTTTGCAACGTTAATTCCGATAACTTCGCCACTGGCATTTAATAATGCTCCGCCACTGTTACCACCGTTAATTGCTGCGTCTGTCTGAAGTAATGTCATTGTCTGATTTTCAAGCTGAACCTTTCTGTCTTTTGCACTGATAATGCCTGTTGTTACTGACTGTCCATATCCTAAAGCATTACCAATTGCAATAACACCTTCACCAACGTTAACTTTATCTGAATCACCTAATGTAGCTTTCTTAATATTTTTTAATACATCTGATGGAATGTCTTTTAATTTTACTGCAACAACTGCTACGTCTTTTGTTGAATCAGTTCCCTTAATGTATCCATCAACTGAATCCTTTGATTCTGTTCCGGCAAACTGAATCTTTAAGCTGTCTGCGCCTTCAACAACGTGATTGTTTGTAACTATAAGAAGTTCTGTACTTGTCTGGTCTACAATAATACCTGAACCTGCTGCATCTTCTTCATATGAATTGCTCTTGTTGTTTCCGCCATTTCCACCACCAAAATAGTATTCCCAAATATCCTGTGAATAATCGTTTCTTGATTCAACTAATGTCTTGCTTGTAATAGCTACAACACTTGGCATTGCACTGCTTACAACACTTGAAACATCTGTTACTGTAACGCCTGATGTTGATGAAGAATTAGCATCGTTCTGTGTGTTTGTTGAGCCGATTGATTCGTAATTGCCTGAATCACTGCTATTGTCATTGTTACTATTGCTATTGTTATTATTGTTGCTTAATGTTCCGTCTTCCAAAACATTTGTTAATGAATCTTTATTCTTTGAAAAATAAGCTGCTGAAATACCAATTGTTCCTGCAAGTAAAACTACACAAACTGCAACAACGGCTATTAAAGTTCTCTTCTTTTTCTTCTTTTTACCATTACCATTGTTATTGTTGTTACTGTTATAATTGTAACCATTGTTTGTCTGAGAATCATTTGTTGAATAATAATATCCATTATTCTGTGAATTATTAGAATTGCTATTATAATAACTGCCGTCCTGAGTATTGTTATAATAGCTGCCATTCTGTGTACTATCATTGCTACTATTGTTGCTTCCCTGCGAATAATAAGTACCATTTCCACTTACATCATCTGCATTATGATGCTCATCATTTACATATGACTGTCTGTAAACACTGCTTTCCTGTTCAGCTGTCTGCTCTGTATTCTGTTCTGAACTATTCACAGCATCCTGTGAAACCTGCTGGCTGTTTACCTCTTCAAAATTATTGTTTTCTGTACCTGATATATTGTCATCGTTGTTTTCCTCCGGATTTGAACCAAATCCATTTGGATTCTCGTTATCGTACATCTTCCTTTTCTCCTTTCAAGCTCTTTTTTTTAAATAAAGAACAAAATTTTGTATTACCTCATCTATTCCTTATTTGATTATAGGTATAGTTTAACGGCTAGTTGTGTTGATTTTGTGTTCTACTTATTAAAAAATTGCGAAAATCTGCCTATTGTTTGCGGGCTGCCATTTTCGGCTACTATATGCAGAAAAAAGGAGTTGCAATTTGCAACTCCTACATTTTTAATAAAACTGGCTCTTGCCGCCATCATCATAATCATAACTTACGGATTCTGTCTCACCTTCCTTATTCTTTTTAGCATCTCCACTCATGTCTATACCTGTTGAGCCATCCGGATACACACCTGTATCAGTCTGTATCTGATTTCCGATAGTATTAACAGTGCTTGTTGGCTGGTAATTCTTTTCACCGAAAAGATACTCATGAAGCTCCGATACGTTATCACTTAAGCCTTTTGGCATAACATAACTGGTTCCACTAATAGTTCCCGTTTCAAGGTTTGACGGAAATCCCTGACTTCCCGATAATTTAAAATCAAATATAATTGGAATCATATTTACAATTTCTTTAAAAGTAAAACTTGTGGAAATAATTTTGTTTTTGTTAGTGTTGGCATTCATAACACCCGAAACCATTTCCTGCAATTCGCTAAAGCTTGCACTCTTTGCCTTTTCTACCAACTTCATCATAACTGAACGCTGTCTTGCTGCTCTACCAAAATCGTCTCTAACCTCTTCCCCTGTTTTTGGATCATAGAAAGTAGCTTTTCTGATTCTACAATATGTTGTGGCCTGAATACCATTTAACTTAATATTCTTTCCACTCTTCTTAACATATTTGGGTTTTACACCAATTGAGCTACAAGTACTGCTCATATGATAATTAAGCTGCTGTAATTCATCATCTGTAAGATTAACTTTTATTCCTCCCAATGTGTCTATAATCTCAGCAACACCTGAAAAGTTAACTGTAACATAATCAGTAATGTTAAGGTCAAGATTCATGTTAAGTGTATTAATCGCCGCTTCAGGTCCACCACCTGCATAGGCTGAATTAACCTTAAAGTACTTATAAATGGTTCCATCTTTTCCGTAAATTCCAAGATAAGTATCCCTATACACTGATACCATTTTTACTTCGCCTGTAGTGTTATGTACACTAACAATAAGTATGGAATCGCTGTTAGAAGCATCAACTTCTCCTTCTCTTGAATCTACACCAAACAATACAAAATTAGTATATTCTTCTGAATAATTGTATTTAAGTTTGTTAGTTTTGATACTGTTATCATCAAAATTAAGATCTCGTACACTCTCGTTGTAACTGTTATTTCCCCACCAGGTTATAATTTTCTGGCCTATTGCTGTGTTTGCCATAGCCTTTACAACCTGGGTCTTTACTGATGGCACAAATAAAATCACAGCCATCATAACTATAAGTAGTCCAAAAATAACTTCCATTGTTGTTACAAATCTTTTTAATCGTTTTACTGTTTTTAACTGTTGCTCTGAGCTTTTCGTTTTTCTCCTAGAACTCATGCTTTTCTCCAATCATCTTCTTTTTAGTAACTTATAATTAATCTTATCTGTATCCGTTAGGATTGTTCTTCTGCCAATTCCATGAATCAGCACACATTTCCTTAATGTCGTATTTTGCTTCCCAGCCTAATTCTTCCTTGGCCAAAGTTGCATCTGAATAACATTCAGCAATGTCACCAGGTCTTCTGTCTGTAATTACATAAGGAATGTCAATTCCGCTTGCTTCGCTGAAATTCTTAATAACGTCTAATACGCTGTATCCCTTTCCTGTTCCAAGGTTATATACCTTAACTCCAGGGTTTTCTTTAATCTTATCAATTGCGTTTACATGACCTGTAGCCAAATCCATTACATGGATGTAATCTCTAACTCCTGTTCCGTCAGGTGTTGGATAATCATTTCCAAATACATTAACTCTTGGAAGTTCTCCTGTTGCAACCTTTGTAATGTAAGGCATAAGGTTGTTTGGAATTCCGTTAGGATCTTCGCCGATAAGTCCACTCTTGTGTGCTCCAATTGGGTTAAAGTAACGAAGAAGAATTACATTCCATTCCTTGTCTGCAAACTGAATGTCTGTAAGAATCTGTTCAAGCATTGACTTTGTCCAGCCATATGGGTTTGTACACTGTCCCTTAGGGCATTTTTCTGTTATAGGAATTTCTGCCGGATCTCCGTATACTGTTGCTGATGAACTAAAGATAATATTCTTTACTCCATGTTTACGCATTACATCGCACATAGCTAATGTTCCTGAAATGTTATTTGTGTAATATTCAAGTGGCTTCTGTACTGATTCGCCTACAGCCTTTAAGCCTGCAAAATGGATAACTGCATAAATGTCGTTTTCTGTTAAAATCTTATCCATTAATTCCTTGTCTGCAATATCACCTTTGTAGAATTTTAAAGTTTTGCCTGTAATCTTTTCCACTCTCTTAAGTGATTCTTCGCAAGCATTGCTTAAGTTATCTATAACTACCACGTCATATCCTGATTCCAATAATTCAACACAAGTATGACTTCCAATAAATCCTGCTCCACCTGTTACTAAAATAGTGCTCATTATTCTACCTCCATTATTTAGCTTTCGCTTTAATTTTTATTGTAACATTATTCATCAGTGTAGTGTTATCCGGCACTGCTACGTCCACATGTACCGTTGTTGTTCCTTCCTTAACTTTCCCCAAATCTGCACTGATGGCCATGTCATCTTTTGTTAATTGGCTGATTACTTCTTCCTCTCCCTGTAAAGTAACTTTAACCTTTTTTGTAACTAGCTGTACATCCAAGTCGCTGCTTAAGTCATTAAGAGATACTTCAGAAGCATCATATTCAAATGTTCTTGTGATAAGCTTCTTAATTAGAACCTTTACGGTTATAGTTGATTCTCCGCTAACGGACAATCCTTTTGGTAATTTGCCTGTTACATCTATATTCTGTGTCACATCACCTTTGGCATCTGACACATCTATATCATCCTGTATATCTAATGATTCAATGCTGTCAAGAGATTCTTCACTACCGTAAACTGTAATACTGTCACTTGAAAGAATCACATCATCCACAACATAACCATCTGCCGGCTTACCTAATTCATCTTTATTTATAGTTGAAATTGGAACCTGTTTTGCTCTTAAAACATTAACATTTACCCTTATCTTCTTATCTGATAATTCAATTTCATCTGATTTAATTTCTTTGTCGTTCTTATCATAAAGTATTACAGGACATTTTTTTGAAATATTAGTGTTTGTTCCATCCAAGCTACATCTTACTGCTACCTTTTTGATTTTGTCAATAATTGATGTTGGAGCTTTTACTGTAACTTCGTCTGTGGACATTGAGCTAAGCCCTGCCACATAGCCGTCAGCAACCTTTCCTGTATACTCAACAACCAAGTCTGTAAAATCTTTTTCTTCAACATTTTCCACGTCTACCAGAATAGTCTGGGCTGACTGTTTTACAATTGTAATCTTTCTTCCCAGAGAAGCATTCTTAGTTGTTACATCAACAGGAATTGAGTTGACTTTTGACAATTCCTTTAAAGATGCAGTAGCCCTGAAATCTTCTGCTGATAAGTTACTTACAATTGATCTTTTGCCTGAAACAGTAATATTCAAGTACTGTTCAGACTTAACATTATATACCATATCTCTGCTGGTTATTGCACTTTCGTTTGTAACGGATATTGGAATATTTGATACAGTAATGGTTTTCTCCGGATCGTTAACATTAACAATTGCCAGCCACAAAACCAATGCTATTAATACTGCAAGAAATTTCAAACCAATATTATTTGTCAGAGACATCTTTAGTTTCGTTAACATCTTTTTCATTGCGTCCCCTTCCTTTCAAAAATCTTCTTGGTTTAACTTCCTCTTTATCCTGAGCCTTTATAAGCTCATTTTTCAGAATTGAAGCATCTGCGTATCTAATTAACTTGCCTTCTTTTGCAATAGAAATACTTCCTGTTTCTTCTGACACAATAACAACTATACAGTCTGAAACTTCACTAATTCCAAGTCCTGCTCTATGTCTTGTACCCAAATCCTTGCTTAAAGAAGAGCTGTCTGACAGTGGCAGATAACATGTTGCTGCCACCACCCTGTTTTCATCTATAATAACTGCACCATCGTGTAATGGTGTGTTTTTTTCAAAAATATTAATTAACAACTGGCTTGAAATACGTCCGTCTATCTTTATTCCTGTTTCAATAAACTGACCTAAATCGTGCTGCTGTCTTATAACAATTAAGGCTCCTGTTTTAGCCTTTGCCATCTCAAGAGTTGCTCTTGTTATTTCTTCAACTGATCTGTCGCTAAAATTAGATTCATTGTTGCCATTTTCAAATTTTAATACTTTGAAAATAACATTCTTTCTACCTAATTCTTCCAGAGCCCTTCTAAGTTCAGGCTGAAATATAATTACAAGTGCTATAATACCTGCACTTAATGTCTTGTTAAATATCCATAGCAGTGTTGTCAAATGAAATAAAGAAGCCACAAGCATAAAGATTACAAGCACAAAAATACCCTTTAATAATACCCATGCCCGGCTTTTTCTAAACCATAAGACCACATAGTAAATAGCTACAGACATTATAACTATTTCAACAATGTCGCTTGCATAAATTTCCGGCACTGTTAAATATTTTTCTATAAAATTTGAAACATAATTTAATACTGTGCTCACTTTATTTCCCCTTTCCATAATACTCTGCTTTATAATGTCGAAAACCTCTTCAATTAAGAATAACGTTTTTTATTTGATTTTTATTGCAAACTCTATTTCCAATTCTTCTTTTTCTTTCTCTGGGCATTAATTCTTTTAACATTCATTTCAGGTGCTACCACGTTAATCTTAGGCACTGCCTTAACGTAATAATAGTATTCGTCATCTTCAAACTGAGTATGTTCTGTTCTTGAATAATCCACTGAAAATACGAAGAACTGAATAATGCATCCTAACAATATAGAGCCTACGCTCCCAAGAATAACCTCAATTATTGAATATTCTGTGTTCAAAGTAAGTGCTCCAACCAAAATTATAACACAATCTGCCACTCCGCCTACTATAATCGCAATAATCCAGGCATTGTTAACTGATGATCTTCTTATAAAATAAACTACTAATGTAGTTATAATAAATGCTGCAATAACCAAAAATAATTGATTATTAACACTAATCATTTTTAATACTGTATTAAGATTTGCTGCGTTAGTTCCCTCTGATGCAACATTCTGAATTGCGTCTGCATTCTTGCCTATTACGGCTATCATATAATATACTATTGTTCCAAATGTAACCGATACTATTGATACAGGTGTGCATATTAATCCTGCAATAATCGGAACAATATATGGTATTTTCAGGAAAAACGCTATGGGAACAAAAAGTACGAATATTCCCTGTGTTGGTGTAAATCTAAAATACAAAAGTAACATTATTAGCAAAATAATTACCACTAATGCCCCAAGTTCTATTGATAATGTAAATATGTTAATACACATAATAGCCGTTAAAGCTGTTATTATAATTGTCCAAGGCATAAAAGCCATAATAACTGATATTCCCATTATTACAGGCCACATTGTTAATAAATCATTATAACCAACATTCTTTTTTATTAGAGTTAATGCTATAAACGCACTGATAAATTTAATAATCGGATTAACATAAAACTCATGTTCCGCGTAAAAATTCTTTAATTTCTCCTTATATACAAGTAATCCCATCATTATTCTTCATCGCCTCCCTCTCCAAGTTCATCAATAATGCCATCATATTCTAATTCCTGAATACGGTGCAGTGTTTTCAAATCTCCATTATATTCCTTTAAATGCTTTCTTATATTTCTAAACTTGTGTGAGAAAAAAGCATAACTAAAAATCATATATAAAACAACGGATACAATATATAAAATCACAAGCATTACTATTAAAGCTGTAAGTCTTCCTGTTGTTGTAAGACTTGATATAACCTTGTCAGACTTATACATAAACCATAAAACCAAACAAAGCAAATATGCAACTGTTATACACAAAAAAGATTTAAGCATTTTTAGTGACATATAATCACCTCTGAAATACTTGCTTGTTTTAATCTCTTTTTTTTGATTCTTCTGCTCATATAATGACAACTTTGTCATTAGTATAATCTTTTCATTATTAAGCATTTTAAATCTCCTTAAAATTGAATCTCCAACTTTTTCGTATAGAAACCCATAATTATTTTTAATTCTATCATAGGTGGAAAAAATTTACTACAGGATTTGAGAATTAATTTTGTTTATATGTAGTCCAAAAAGGGAACCTTGCAAACACGTTGATTTTATTATTTTGCTCCGCCGCCTATTGTACAGCGAAAACTTAAACTCGCCTTCGGCTCAAACAGTAAGTTTATCGC
>OLRW01002193.1_pt1 | contig 11159 bp, 10 predicted proteins | sample 1672701 | NCBI WGS metagenome assembly OLRW01 (sample SAMEA3136715, study PRJEB25190) | human gut metagenome | biome: human gut; feature: human-associated habitat; material: faeces | place: Austria | collected 2013
GAGTAATATTATCTTACATCAGTTTGAAGGTTTACACAAACTTTGGGATACTCCCATCAAAATTTATAATGGAGTAAGATTTTACTGTCTATAATACTCCAAGAAATCACGAAGCTTCACAGAAGCATCCTCAAGCACTTCCACACGAGGCAGATAAACCACTCTGAAATGATCCGGATCCTTCCAGTTAAATCCACTTCCATGTACGATCAGAATCTTCTTCTCACGAAGTAGATCCAGAGCAAACTGCTCATCATTTGTAATGTTAAACTTCTTCGTATCAATCTTCGGGAAGATATAAAAAGCAGCTTTTGGTTTCACTGCACTGATACCAGGGATATCACACAATGCATTATAAATAAACTCTCTCTGTTCATAAATACGTCCACCAGGAATGATGTAATCATTGACACTCTGATGGCCGCCAAGTGCTGTCTGGACAACTGCCTGTGCAGGAACATTGGAACAAAGGCGCATATTTGATAACATATTTAAACCTTCAATATAATCCCTCGCGATTGCCTTATTACCACTTAAGATCATCCATCCGATACGGAAACCAGCGATCATATGAGACTTGGATAAACCAGAGAATGTCACACAGAACAGATCTGGAGCTAAGGAAGCAATAGATACATGTTCTTCTCCATCCATCACCAGACGGTCATAAATCTCATCAGAGAAGATCATCAACTGATGTTCTCTCGCGATATCAACGATCTGCTGTAAAACTTCTCTTGGATAAAGAGCCCCCGTTGGATTGTTAGGGTTGATCAGAACAATCGCTTTTGTACGGGAATTTACCTTTCGCTTGATATCTTCCGTATCAGGATACCACTCAGACTGTTCATCACAGATATAATGAACTGCTTTCCCACCAGCAAGCGTTGCACAAGCCGTCCATAAAGGATAATCCGGAGAAGGGATCAAAATCTCATCCCCATCATCTAATAAAGCAGACATTGACAGATTGATCAGCTCACTGACACCATTTCCAGTATAAATGTCGTCGATATCAACATTTGGGATTTTCTTAAGCTGTGCATACTGCATGATCGCCTTTCTTGCAGCAAATAATCCCTGAGAAGCAGAATATCCCTGGCAGTCAGCTAACTGATGTCTCATATCATAGATGACTTCATCCGGGGTTCTGAAACCAAATGGAGCAGGATTCCCGATATTTAATTTCAGGATATGAGTTCCATTACGTTCCATGCGGTTCGCTTCATCTACGACAGGACCACGTACATCGTAAAGTACATTATCTAATTTGGTAGATTTGCTAAATGTTCTCCTTGGAGAAGTTTCCAGATTCACAGCATTCCCTCCATTTCCAGAAAGCCAGTCAGCATCGACATCAAGAGTTTCAGATAAGAAATGAAGAATCTCTGCACGAGGAACCGTCTTGCCGCTGACATACTGGCTGATATGACTTTTCCCGACCTTGACTCCGGCAGTCTCTGCTGCATGAATAAGATCAACCTGTTTCATATGTTTTTGTTCCATTGCAGACTTTAAGCGATCTGCAAAGGTAAATGTCTGATTCATAACACCCTCCGATAAAAGTTCAAAATAAAATTCAAAGTTCAAATGATTTTGTTTAATATAGCACAAAAGCAAGAAAAGTTCAATGAAAAGTTCAAAATAAAAGCCGAAAGTTCAAAGAAACAATATACAAAATAAGAATAAAATTAAAGTTCGACAAAAAGTACAAAGATTTGTATTGAAATTTAGAAAATATATGCTATACTTTGGAAAGTATAGATAATTAACACAAGGTGTAAAAATAAATGGGGATGAAATAGAATATGGGGGTAACAAGATTACAGATGCAGAACTTCCTGATCTTTTTATTGGATCTGGTGGGAGTTACTGTTGGTTATTTTGCAGCAGTATGGCTGCGGTTTGGAAATATTGAAACAGGGTATACCGTGATGGGGAACGATACGTATTATCGTTGGCTCATTGCGATCGTAGTACTTATGATGATCTACTTTCTGTTTCGTCCAAATCGTGGTTTTTTTAAGCGCAAATTTATAGAAGAAATGAGAATGAATCTGCAGACGGTCATTCTGATGGCAGCAGGAATGGCGATGGTCGCGTTCCTGATCCAGGATGCAGAAGATTACTCCAGATTTATTTATATCTTTACTTCTGGGTTTGGCTTTGTATGGATGCAGATCATACATCGAGCTTATCGGAAGTATTGGTTATCAAGAAGAAAGAATCATTCTTATGCAAGAAAGATGATGATCATCACAACGAGTGATCATGCAGAAGAAGTGATTGGGAATATCATGGAAGAGAAGAACTGGGACCTGTGGATCACAAGTGTTGCAGTCGTGGACAAAGACATGACAGGATGGCTTATCAACGAGATTCCGGTTGTGGCACATTCATATCGAAGTATTTTTGAATATGCGATGCGGTCGGTTGTGGATGAAGTATTCTTATATATACCGATGGATGACGAATTTCCAATCGCGATGACAGTACAGAACTTTGAGGACATGGGAATTAAGACGAATCTTAACATTTCCCAGTTCCAGATCAATGAGAATCTGGAACGATCACTGGAGAAGGTTGGACCTTATGAGAGTGTAAGCTTCTCTGGTCATAATGTATCATTTGTCATGCTGATGATGAAGAGAGCAATGGATATTGCCGGGGGATTGGTTGGAATGCTGATCACAGCGATCGCAGTGATCATTGTCGGACCATTGGTGAAGCTAGAATCACCAGGGCCGCTGTTCTTCTCACAGAAGAGAGTTGGGAAGAATGGAAGAATCTTCAAGATCTATAAGATCCGTTCGATGTATCAGGATGCGGAAGAGCGCAAGAAAGAGCTTATGGCACAGAATGAGATGGACGGCTTGATGTTTAAGATGAAAGACGATCCGAGAATTACCAAGGTTGGAAAGTTTATCAGAAAGACTAGTATTGATGAACTTCCACAGTTTTGGAATGTACTGAAGGGGGATATGAGTCTGGTAGGGACAAGACCACCTACAGTGGATGAGTTTGAACAGTATAGTGCTTATCATAAGAAGAGACTTTGCCAGAAGCCTGGACTGACTGGGGTTTGGCAGGTTAGTGGAAGAAGTACGATCACGGACTTCGAGGAAATTGTTCAGATGGATGTTGATTATATCGATCATTGGTCTATCTGGAGGGATATTGGGATATTGTTTAAGACAGTGTGGCTTGTTGTTTGTGGGGATGATGGGGCACAGTAGGAGTAGAAGAAGAGTTGATGATGAATTAAGAAGGGAAATTCGATGTCAGAAGAGAGAAAGATAAGAATTGTTCATATTGCACAATCTCCCGGAGGTGTGGAACGATATTTAAGGTCTTTACTTAAGTATAGTAATCGGGAAAAATATGAGATTATTCTGATTGTTTCAAATCAATATAAGAGGAAAAACTATGTAAATTTGGTAGATGCTTTTGAAAATGTGGATATGATCAGAAGTATTGATCCAAAAAGTGATTTAAATGCGATTAAGGCAATACGTAAGTTGTTGAAGAAATATAAGCCGGATATTGTTTATTGCCATTCTAGTAAGGCAGGAGCATTGGGACGAATTGCCAACATGGGATTAAAGAATAAGTGTGTGTATAATCCACATGGATGGGCATTTAATATGAGGGGAAATAAGTTAAAGAAATTAATATATGTTGGAATCGAAAAGGTGTTAGCACCATTTTGCTCAACGATTATTTGTATTTCGGGGGCTGAGAAAAAATCAGCATTAAAATATAGGATTTGTGGTAAAAAAAAGCTTAAGGTAATTTATAATGGAATTGATTTTGATGAGTATAATATGGATTATCATATGAATACGAGAGAACTTTTAGAAATTCCAGAAGATGCATTTGTTGTTGGTATGGTGGGAAGATTGGCAGAACAGAAGGCACCAGATGTGTTTGTAAAGGCAGCGAAGAGAATTAAAGAAATAATACCAAAAGCTTTTTTTCTTATTGTTGGAGATGGACCGGATTGGGATGAAGTGCAGCAGGAAGTTGATGATTATGAATTGACAGATTCATTTATTCTTGCTGGTTGGACTAGAAGACCTATGGAGTATATTAAGATTCTTGATATTGCAGTTTTGATTTCTAGATGGGAAGGTTTTGGATTAGTATTGCCAGAATATATGTTGGCAAATAAACCGATTGTTGCAACTGATGTGGATGCAATTCCTTTTATTGTGCAAGATCACGTGAATGGATTGTTAGCTCCAGTGGATGATGATGAGAAGATTGCTGAGAATGTAGTTGAGATTTATCGAGATGCGGAGCTTAGGGATAAACTTGTTGAAGAAGGTCGGAGAGAAGTTGATGAGAGGTTTAATGTTGAGAGAGTTGCTGGAGATACAGAAGATTTGATAGATGGTCTTTTGATGTTAAAATACAGAAAATGTTAAGTGAGAGAAGAAAGTTGTAGGGTAGAATGATTATATTTAAAATATGGTATCATATATTGGCAATAGTAAAAAAATTTTTATATAAAATTTTATATAGAAAAAAAATTGAAATTGCTAAGAATGTTACATGGAGGCGTGATTTTTCTGTAATGATAGAAAAAAATGGAAAATTACAAATAGGAAAAGGATGTTTTTTTAATAATGGATGTACTATAGGTGTGAATAAATCTGTAATTATAGAAAATGGTAGTATTTTTGGAGAGAATGTTAAAATTTACGATCATAATCATAGATTTGCAGATACAACCAAAAGTATTAAAAGTCAAGGATATAGTAATGGTATGGTACATATAGGTAAACATTGTTGGATAGGCAGTAATGTATGCATTTTGAAGAATGCGGATATAGGAAATAATTGTGTTATAGGTGCAGGATGTGTAATTTCAGAAAAAATAAAAGATAATACAATTGTTAGAGCAAATAATCAATATATTTTAGACACGCTTAAGCAATAGGAGTGTATTATGATAAAAGTTTCAGTGATAATGGGTGTATATAATTGTAAAAACGAAGAGTTATTGAGAAAAAGTGTAGATTCAATAATTAATCAAACATATAAAAATTGGGAGTTTATAATTTGCAATGATGGATCAACAAATAATACACTAGAGATGTTGAATGATATTGCCAAAAAAGATTCAAGAATAAAAATAATTTCATATTCAAACAACAAAGGTTTGAATTATGCTTTAAATACATGTTTAAAAGAAGCTAAAGGAATTTATATAGCAAGACAAGATGATGATGACATATCAAAGTGTAAAAGACTAGAAAAAGAAGTTGAGTTTTTAGATAATAATTTAGAATATTCAATAGTAGGCACACTGGCGGATGTATATGATGATGATGGTGTTTGGGGAGAATATAAAGTAGAAGAGAGACCTGATAAAAAATCATTTTACTGGAATAGTCCATTTATGCATCCTAATATTATGATAAGAAAAGAAGCTTTAGATAAATGTCATGGGTATAGAATTGCAAAAGAGACAAGAAGATGTGAAGATTTAGATTTATTTATGCGTATGTATGCTATGGGCTATAAAGGATACAACATTCAAGAAAAATTATATGAGTATAGAATTGTCAATGATGCAAAGAAAAAATATAGACCAATGAAATATCGAATTGATGAAGCTATTGTTAGATATAAGGGTTATAGATTATTACATATTTTATATGGAAAAGGAATATTATACGTAATTAAACCAATTTTAATAGGGCTGATTCCACAAAAACTATTATATCAAATAAAAAAGAAAAATTATTAACTACAGGAAGAAATCAGATTATGAATGTGTCAAAAAGAAAAATAAAATATATATTAGTTCAAACATTGTTAATATTAATTACAGTTATTTATACCAATGTAATTAATATTATATATACGGATGAATGTTTTCGTAATATATGTTTATATACAGCAATTATATCAATTGTAATCTTATTAATTCAAATGCGGTATGAAAGAAGTTTAGTAAACCCGTTTGTTATTGTTCTAATATGTTTTGAGTTGTTCCAAATGGGATTACCAATATTATATGGAATTGACAAAACATACACTAATTGGAACATGGAGTTTTTTGGACTTGAAAATAGAATAGAAAGTCTTGTATTTACATTATATTGTTTACATGCGTTTTCAGTAGGCGGATGTTTAGGCTTTTGTAATAAAGATACTAATTTAAATATTAGAAGTAGTTTTTTGAAAAATGATAAATTGATTAGGAAAATTGCACTATATTTAAGTATAATTACAGGAATAATAGCTATTCCATTAGCAATGGGAATTGCTCTTTTGAGTATGAAATATGGGTATAATTATATAAAAGTAGATTCTATGGGGATTAACAGTGGATTTACCAATGCGGTAAGAACGATTTTTCCAGCAGCAATCTTCCTTTTTTTAGTGTATTCTAAATCAAAAAAAGAGCGTAGATGTATACTTTTTTTAATTATATTATACAGTAGTGTATCAATGATTGCTGGTGGACGTACAGTAGGATTATCAATGATTTTGGTATTGATTTATTATTATTATTGTAATAGTGAAAAAACAAAAAGAAAAAATAAACTAACGAACTTTTTGCTGTTAGGAATAGCTGTTGTGATGTTATTATTCATATTAGTAATGGTTAAAACAATAAGAATGGGTCAGGAGATGTCAGGAAATGGAATAGTATCTATTTTTGAATCTGTGATTGAAGAAATGGGATTCAATTTTACATCAATTTGTTTTACTAAAATTTATATTCCGATGAATACACCTTTTCAAATGGGCAAATCGTATTTACATGCTCTTGTATGTTTAATTCCAAGTTCGTTGGATTTAACGGGATTGGTGGAGTTTTGTAAGCAATCATCTCCAGAACAATGGATAGCATTACAGTTGCATAAATCATTTGGGATAACTTTTGATTATGGAGTAGGATATTCTGTTATAGCAGAAAGTTTTTATAATTTTGGAAATTTTGGATGGTTGTCAGTATTGATTCAAGGATATATAATACAAAGAATTTTATCAATAAAATTTGATGGAAATGATAAATTTGGAATGTATATAAAATTGATTATGTTATGGGCTTTAACGACATATCCTAGAAGATCGTTTTATACTTTAGAAAAAGCATTGGAATATAATGTCATTATGATAATAGGTATTATATGGATTTGTTGGAAGTTGATGAAAAGGGAGAAACTAAAGTGAGATTATTGTTTACAGTAAATACGTATGTACCAAAAAGAGATGGTGTTCAATTTGTTACAAAATATTTAGCAGAGGGATTAATAAAAAAAGGACATTCAGTTGACTTGATAACAAGAAGATGTGAAGAACTGACAAAAGTTGAAGATGAAGTTATTAATGGAGTGCATGTTCTACGTTGGGAAGCGGATACAAAACATACATTTCATAAAGGTGATAAAAAGGGATACCAAAAATATCTTATAGAAAATGCTGAAAAATATGATTGTATGGTTAATGTTGGAACTCAAACTTCATTTGTTGATTGGATGCTTCCGATTATGGATCAAGTAAAATGTCCTAAAATTTTATATTTACATTCAATATGGGATTTTAAATATCGTAAAAATGATTTTGATAATATTCAGAATTTTTGTAAAAAGACTTGGGCTAATATTCGCTGGAAAATATATTATTCAACGAAGGGAAGATCTTTTAAAAAATTTGCAAAAGTAATTCAGCTTCATAAATTCGATTATTCTAATATGTTTTTTAAACAAAAATATGGAATAGATAGTGCAATTATTGAGAATGCTGCTGAAAAGTATTTCTTCGATGATACTATGGATAATAATATAGAAGTTCCAGAAAAATATTTTATAAATGTATCTAATTATATGGATAGAAAGAATCAATTAGAAGCATTAAAGTGCTTCTTAGAAGCTGATATATCAAATGAATTTGAATTGATATTAATAGGATCAAGTAAAAATCAATATTATGATGAATTAATAAAATATTACAATGATTATTGTAAAAAAAATAAGAATTATAAAAAAGTTCATTTTTTATACGATATTCCACGTGAAAAAATATATACATATGTAAAAAAAGCATATTCTTATATAATGACAAGCAAATGGGAAGCATATCCTATTTCGTTAATAGAATCAATGGCAGCAAGTGTTCCTTGGATTTCTACAGATGTTGGAATTGTGAGATATTTACCAGGAGGAGTTGTTGCTAAAAACCATAAAGAGATTGTTTATTGGATACAATTCATTGCTAATAACATAAAAATAGCTAGGGAATTTGGAAAAATAGGAAATGAATATGCAATAAAGCAATTTGAAATTAATAAAAAGGTAGATTTACTAGAAAAATATATTATAGAGGTATTAGAAGAGGAGAAATAATATGAAAACAGCTTTTTTATGTCCATATTTTGGAACATTTCCAAAACATATGCAACTGTGGATAAATTCATGTGGGACAAATAATGATACGACATTTTATTTGTTTACAGATGATAAGCAAAATTTAAATTATCCAGATAATTTTATAGTTAAATACACAACATTAGAAGAACTCAAGGATTTTTTTCAATCAAAATTTGATTTTAAGATTAGCCTTTCAGGTGTATATAAATTAGGAGATTATAAACCTTTATATGGATATTTGTTTGAGGATTTAATAAAGGATTATGATGCATGGGGATATTTAGATGTACCGGATGAAATATGTGGAGATGTATCGGAATTTGTGAATGAAGAAGCGTTTAAAGATGTTGATAAATTAATGACAAGAGGACACATGACTATATTTAAAAATACTCCAGAAATTAACAGACGCTTTATGGCAGATACAGGAGAGATGTTTAATTATAGGGATATTTTTTCTTCTGAACATTTTTTCAATTTTGAGGAAATTGCAAAAGGAAGTATAAGTTGGATTTACGTAAATAATAAATGGAATATGAATTTGTTAAATGATGCAGTAGCAGATGTATCAGGATTATTTTATGATTTTAGGAGAAGTTGTATATCTGATAAGTTGGAGTATTATAGACCATCGAAAGCTCCGTCAATTTATGCAAGGGAAGATGGAAAAGTATATGGCTATTTTTTGGAAAAAGGACAAGTTGTTAAAAGAGAATATCTTTATTTACATTTCAAGAGAAGAAAAATGCAAATAAATGTTCCACTTGAAGCAGATAAATATTTAATTGTACCTAGTGGATTTGAACCATATAAAGAGGTCACAGATGATGTGATAAAACATTATGCAAAGAAAAAGTGGTTTTATCCTGTTTTTTGGGAAGAAGTAAAAAAAAGTATTGTTAGAAAATTTACTAAAAATAATGGGAGATAATATTTTAGATGAAGAATAAATCAAAAAGATTGATAAATAATACAATAATTTTTTTTATAGGTAGTTTAGGATCAAAGTTTATCCAATTTTTTTTAGTGCCTTTATATACATATGTTTTAACAACAGAACAATATGGAGTGACAGAAATTGTATTAACAGCGTCTAATGTATTAATGCCAGTTTTTTCACTTTCTATAGCTGATGGGTTATTACGTTTTGGATTAGATAAAAATTGGAAAAAAGAGGATGTTTTAAAAACTTCATTAGTAATCGTTTTAATCGGAACAGTTTGTTCACTTTTATTTATTCCTGTGTTTGCTTCATATGATGGACTTAAATATTGGATGAGTTATTTTTTGTTAATTTTAAATTTTAGAATTTATAGAGATGTATTTGCAATAAATTTAAAAATTAATGATAAGAATTTATATTTTGCTATAGATAGTATTATATATACTTTTGCTTTATGTGGGTTTAGTGTGTTATTTTTGACAATTTTGAAAATTGGCATTAAAGGATATTTTTTATCTTATATAGTGGCTAATATAGTTTCTATTATCAATTTGGTTATTGTAGGGAAACCATTAAGAGGTCTTATAAATGGGAAAATACATAAAACATTGTTACATGATTTAATAGTATATTCAATTCCAATGATTGCTAACGGAATTGCATGGTGGGTTATAACTGCTTCAGACAGATTTATATTACAATATTATGAAGGTGCTTCAAGTGTTGGAATTTATTCTGTTGCTTCTAAAATTCCAACGCTGATTTCAACATTTAGTGGTGTGTTTATGCAAGCGTGGATTATTTCTGCTGTTACAGAATATGATGAAGATAGAGAAAAACATTTTTACTCAAATGTTTTTCATAAATATTATGTTGCCATGTTTGTAGCGGCAACATGTTTGATTTCTGTAGCTAGAATATTTATGAGATTTTATGTTAGTCCAGATTTTCAAATTGCATGGAAGTATACGCCACTGTTAATTAGTGGCGCAATATATTCAGGAATGTTTGGATTTTTTGTAGGTATATATGCTGCAGCAAAAAATAGTAAGAGTGTTACGATGACAACAGTAGTTGGAGCTTTAATTAATATAATATTAAATTGTGTTTTCATACCAGTAATCGGAATACAAGGTGCAGTAATAGCAACGTATATTGCGTGGTTAGTTACTACAGTAATTAGAATTATTGATACAAGAAAAATTTTAAAATTCTTTATTGATTATAAAAAATTAGCAATATTAATGATTATAAATGTAATACATTGTATATGTATTATAAATTTTGAAATAAAGTATTCATTAATTATTTCTGTTATTATTTTTGGAGTAATATACAGTATTGAGCATTCTATGATTAATGAGATTCTAGCTCAAGGAAAGAAAATCTTGTTAAATAAGATTAGATTGGGGAAATAATATGGGAAAAATAAAAAAAATTAAACAAAAATATAGAAGTATATTAAGAAGTAGTAGAGATAAGGAAAACAGAAATAGATTAAGAAATGAAAATATTACTATAATTTCTGCTAATTGTGTAGGTGGCGTTATTTATCATGATTTAGGTTTAAAATTTAATTCTCCAACTGTCAATTTGTATTTTAATGCGTCTGATTATGTTAAGTTTGTCTCAAATTTAACATATTATTTGCAATGTGAACTTAAAGAAATAGATAGTGAATTTGATTATCCTTGTGCATTATGTGGGGATATAGTTCTACATATGGTGCATTATCAGAATTTTGAAGAAGGAAAAAAGAAATGGGAAGAACGGATGAATAATCTTGGACTGATTGAGCCATCTGTCCGACATGGTTGAGCCTCCATTCC
>OLRW01002194.1_pt1 | contig 11158 bp, 6 predicted proteins | sample 1672701 | NCBI WGS metagenome assembly OLRW01 (sample SAMEA3136715, study PRJEB25190) | human gut metagenome | biome: human gut; feature: human-associated habitat; material: faeces | place: Austria | collected 2013
GCGAGGCAACCGGCGTATCGGCACCTCGGTTCTGCTCGATCCAAGCCTGGATGATAGCGATTTCCTCGGCAATCTTGCGGTTGGACATCTCGTTATGCTGAGTGCGCTGCGGAGCCTTTTTGCCGTCCTTGCCCTCGACCTTAACAATTTGAGTCTGCTGCTCCTTAATCTTGGAGAGCGCCGTAGGCGTGGGAACGACCTTGAGCAGCTGCCTGCCCAGGACACGGGCCAGAGCAAACGCCGAAACCTCGCCATGAGCGGGCGGCTCAGGCTGCTGGGCGGCCGCATCGTTTGCAGTCGGTTTGGGCTGCGCCTGGGATTTGCGCTTGGAATCCGCCTGAGCTTTGCGCTCTTGCTTTGGCGCGGACGGACCCTTTTGTGAGCGCCCGGGCTTGTCCCCCTTCGCCGGCTGGCGCTTGGGCTGCTCCCCCGGGGTCTCAGCCTTCGCATCCTTGCTTTGCGTCACTGCCTTCTCAGCCGCGGCCTCGGCATTTGAGCCACGACCGCCGCGGTGACGACGGCGGCGGGGCTTGCTCGAAGCGCTCTCCCCTGTCTGCTTATCAGCGGACTGTAGAGCTTTGACCTCGGTGTCAGCCGCAGACTGCGACTCGGAAGGTTGCTGCTCGCGAGCCACCGGCTCAACGGTTTTCTCGGTTTGTTCGGCCTTATCGGCCTGAGTAGTCGAAGCCGGCTCGCCCTTCTCCTGACGCTTTACGGGATACGCGCGTCCCGCAAAACCGCGACCGGGACGACACGAACCCGAAGCCCTCTTGGCAGACTCCTCAACATCGTCTGCAACCTCGAAAGGCTCTTCAGCCTCATGCGCGACATCCTGCTGCGCAGCCTTAAAGTGAGCACCGCGACGACGTCTGGGCTCTTGGGCCTCCACGGGCTTTTGCTCCTTCGCGGGTTTCTGCGACTCGGCAGCAACCTCGGTCTCAACAGCCTCGGTATCGAGCTCATCCTTTTGAGCCACGGCGCGACGGAAGCGCTCCTGCTGGGCACGGCGCTGAGCATCGCGCTTGCCGCCCCCGCCAAAACCGCCGCGGCCAGCCTTGGCCGTAAAGGCGCGAACGACGCTCTCGTCAAGCAGCTCGTCGGTATCGACATGCTCGCGCGGAGCTGTTTCCACCGAAGCGGGCGCCTCCACAACGTCCTCGACGGCCTCTTCGGCAACCTCGACGAGCTGCTCCTGGGCATCGTTAATCTCGGCATTAATGGTGTAAAAGGCAGGGCGGCCGTTAATGCCGCTGCCCTCAATCTTGGTAACGATCTTTGCCGCGATGAGTTCGTCGCGCATCGCCTTGGTGTCGCATTCCTTATCGACGGAGCGGAAAATCTGCGCCAGCGCGCTCGACTTGATTTTGAGTGCCTTGCGGCAGAGCAGGTCGTAGGCAACCAGCTTGGCGCGCTCGGCAGAAAGCGACGTCTGGCTGCTCAGACGCTCAGCCAGGGCATCGACATTATTTTGGTTATCGGAATATACCGTCTTGGCCACGGGGCCCCTTTCATATGTACACATATACGTCTATATGGTACAACGCACGCCCTTATCCACGCAAAACATCTGCGAGAACACTCGAGCACACTCGAGCGTCACCCGTTTTTGCATGAAAAAAGACCGAGCCCGCGAAGTCGCGGACCCGGTCTTTCCGAGTCATATGGATGAGAGATTCAACCCGTCCGACCGACTAGGCCTTGACGGCCTCGGCGTCGGCAGGAGCCTCAGCGGCAGCGGCGCGACCGTACTCGGCCTTGCCCATCTCGGACCACTCGGGCTCTTCGTCGGACATGGAGCCAGCCTCCTTGCCGAAGAACTCCTTGAGGCAGTTGACGGCGACGATGAGGCCCAGGACCATCAGCAGGACGGCGAAGACGAGCTGCAGGCCCTTGGTGGCGGCGACGGAGACGGCGGCCGTGGTGGCGGTAGCCGGGATGGTACCGAAGAAACCGTAGGCCTGGACGGCGGTCATGCAGCCCATGGCGCTCTGGACCAGCGAGGTGAAGGTGCAGCAGAGCAGGAAGGCGACGGGCACGTAGAGCATCCAGCCCTTGCGGCCGGTGCACTTGCAGAACACGGCGAGGGTGATCATGGTCATGCCGCCGAGCAGCTGATTGGAAGCACCAAAGAGCGGCCAGATGTTGGCATAGCCACCAAAAGCGAGGGCGAGACCAGGAAGCAGGGTGACGACCGTGGCGAACCAGGGGTTGCCGAGGACCTTCATGTAGCCGGCCTTGGACTCGATGGCCAGGGCATCGTTGGTCTGGGCAAAGAACTCGGAGAACGAGGTGCGGGCGATGCGGGCGACGGCGTCGAGCGAGGTCAGGGCCAGAGCGGAGACGTTCATGGTCATGAAGACGGTAGCGAGCGTGCCGTCAACACCGAAGGCCTGCATACCGCGGGAGATGCCAGCGGCGAAGATCTGGAACGGGGTGGAAGCGACACCGGCGTTGAGGACGCCGGTACCGGCGGTGTTCATATCGGAGAACATGATGCCGGCAACGATGATGGCAAGGATGCCGACGAAGGACTCGACGATCATTGCACCGTAACCGACCTTGACGGCGTCCTGCTCCTTCTCGACCTGCTTGGAAGAGGTGCCGGAAGAAACGAGGCTGTGGAAACCGGAGAGAGCACCGCAAGCGACGGAGACGAACAGGACCGGGAACATCATGCCGGAGGCAGTGGAGAAGCCGGTGAAGACCGGAGCGGTGATAGTGGCCTGACCGTTGACGCCCAGGACGACGATGCCGAGGACAGCGCAGACGATCATGACGATCATCATGATGGAAGTGAGGTAGTCACGCGGAGTCTTGAGCATCTGGATGGGCATAGCGCCAGCGAAGACCAGGTAGACCATGACGACGGCGAACCACTGGAACTTATCCAGGTAGACCGGGAACTGCATACCGACGGCGAACATGAGAACCATAAGGACCACGCCGGTGACGAACTCGGCAGCGCCGGTGAGGTTGAACTTCTTCTGGGCCCAACCAAAGGCGATGGCGACGAAGGTGAACAGGATGGAGATGGTACCAGCGCAGCCGGCGGCATAGGACTTGGTGAAGTCGACGGCACCGTTAGCAGCACCAGAAGCGTCAACGGCCGGGGTGAACATGAACGTCTTGCAGACCATGTCGGTGAAGGCGGCGATGACGATGATGCAGAACAGCCAGCAGAACAGCAGGAACAGGCGACGGCCGGTCTTGCCGATGTACTTCTCGATGAGCTGAGCGAGCGACTTGCCGTTGTTCTTCATCGAAGCGTACAGGGCGCCAAAGTCGTGGACGGCGCCAAAGAAGATGCCGCCGACGAGGACCCAGAGCACGACGGGCAGCCAGCCAAAGGCCATGGCGACGATCGTACCCGTGACAGGGCCGGCACCGCAGATCGAGCTGAACTGGTGCGAGAACGCGGTGAAGGCGGAGACGGGCGAGAAGCTGTTGCCGTCCTTCATACGCTTGGCCGGCGTGAGGGCCTCTTTGTCAACGCCCCACTTGTTGGCCAGCCATCGGCCATAGCCCAGATAGCCGCAGGCGAGCACCGCCGCGGCCACAACCATGAGCAAAACTCCGTTCATTACATTTCCTCCTCTAAAAAGAACTACTCAGACATAAAAAATGAGGGCCGTCGGTTGCGCTCGACGGCCCTCATCTTCATCAGCCGCCCGTTATCGTACGGGCTAGCTGTATGTGCTAACCCGCATCAGATAATTACTACGCTGATAATGTTTAGCTGATGCGTGAACATGTCTGAGAAATCCTCTTCAATCATGATGTGAACGATCCGTGCGTGTTCACATCCCCCAGTGGATGAAAAGGAGTATGAAACTTTAGTTACCTAAAGTCAACGCAAATATGTAATGAATTTTCAACTTTTTTTGAAATTCTCGGTATAAAACGCCACTGACCTCGGACTTTACCCAACAAAAGTTTTTGCATGAGAGACGCCCCCGAGAGCCGCGGGAGCCGGAAATTCGACGCTAGCTTGTTAACCTTGCTGGACATTGTCGACGCCGAACCAACTCAGAAGCTATATCGATACAGAAAGGTCCCCGGACGGAGGGGCCGGATATAAGGTTTATCGCGAGTTCCGCACGCAAAGAAGGCCACTTAATGTGGCCTTCGTCTTGCGCAGGACTGTAGAGCAGGAAACCTTATATCCGGCCCCTCCGTCCGGGGACCGCGCCGCACCAGCTACAGCGTCATGTTTGGATCGGCGTCGACGTCGAACGGCGAGATTTCACCTCGGTCGAATTTACGGCGAGCGACCTCCGCGATCATGGCTGCGTTATCGGTACAGGCAGACAAGGGCGGCACCGTTACGCGAATCCCCTGACGTCCAAGCTTCTTGATCATCATCTCGCGCAGATGCGGGTTGGCCGAGACGCCGCCACCGATGCAGTATTCCTTGCATCCGGTAGCGTGCAATGCGTTTTTGGCCTTCTTGTACTGCACGTCAAAGACAGCTGCCTCAAACGAAGCCGCCAGATCGGGCAGGTGAATCGTGCGCCCGGCCTTGGTCTCTTGCTCGATGTAGAGCGTCACCGCCGTCTTGAGGCCCGAAAGCGAGAAACGATAGTCTCCCCTGCTGTTAAGCGCGCGGGGAAAATCGATCGCGCGGGGATTGCCTGTCTCGGCCAGCTTGGAGATGATGGGGCCACCGGGATAGCCCAAACCCAACGCCTTGGCTACCTTGTCGAAGGCCTCACCCACGGCATCGTCGAGCGTCTCACCGAGCACCTCGTAGTCGCCCCACGCCTTCACGTGCACGAGCATGGTGTGCCCACCCGAGACAAGCGTGAAGATAAACGGCGGTTTGAGGTCGGGTTGCGCCAGCAGGTTGGCAAACAGGTGCCCCTCCAGATGGTTGACGCATACGAGCGGCTTACCGGCAGCGTAGGCAAAGCCTTTGGCAAAGGCAACGCCCACCACGAGGGCGCCCACCAGGCCCGGACCCTGTGTCACGCCCACGGCGGCAAGCTCGCTGGGGGCAATGGCTCCACCCTCAAGACCAAGCGATGCTGCGGCATCCTCGAGCGCCGCATCCACGACACTCACAATCACCTCAACGTGTTTGCGCGAGGCGATCTCGGGCACCACGCCGCCAAAGCGGGCATGAAAATCAATCTGTGTCGACACCTGGTTGGCCAGCATATTGCCATCCGCATCGATAATCGCCACGGCCGTCTCGTCGCAGGAACTCTCGATAGCGAGCACTAGGCGGCGGCGCTCAATTTCGGCACGCTCCCCCTCGGAGCGCCCAGGCGCAGGCAGCGGCCATACGCGCTGCTCTGCCGCCGTCGGCTCGGGGGAAGCATTGTCGACCGGAAGCACCAGGGGCAGCGGGGCCGTCATGACGATGGCGTCCTTGCCGGCACCGTAGTAGCCACGACGACGACCCGCCTCGGTAAAGCCCAGAGCGTTATAAAGCGCGATCGCTCCCTCGTTGCCGTCCTCGACCTCGAGCGAAGCCGTGGTGCAGCCGAGCATCTGGGCATCATAGCTCACATGCGACAGCAGCTTGCGGGCAATGCCCTCACGGCGATGTGCCGGGTCGACGGCGACATCCAGAATCTGCACATCACCGTCCACGACCATACCGCCGGCAAGGCCCAGCAGCTTGCCGTCGTCGTGTGCCACCCACCAACTACGCGGCGCAGCGACGTCCTCGCCCAGTTCGGACAGGAACATGCCCGGCGTCCACGCCTCGTGTCCGGCACCTTCAAAGCAGGCAGCCTCTAGCGCGCTCGCGCCCTCGGCATCCGCCGCGCCCATGGGACGGAACTGCAGATGACGACCGGCGAGCTCATCGGCAACGCCCGTAATTTCGCTCTGCGCACTCTCGGCAAGACCAAGACGCTTGCGCTCGTTTTCCTCGGCATCAGAAAGGCGCGTGTAAATCGGCAGGACGCGAGCCGGATCGCCGTCACCCGCAGCGTGCGCGAGCAGCAAGCCCTCGCCCGAAGGCCACCACAGGTCGTGCTCCACGCAGCGGGCGGTCTCGTCCTCACCCAGCAGCTTGCCATAGCGCACGAGACCGTCACCGGTCAGCTGAACCTGGTCCCAGTCCGCTGCTTGGCGCCACTCATCGAGCGCCACGGCGGCCTTGACCACGTGTTCGCGCTCAAATTGACGCTCGGGACCCTCATCAACCAGCATATACAGCGCCGGATATACCTCACCGCGCATAGCATCGGCCAAGATACCAAGCTTGCCGCGCACGCCAGCCTTCCACGCCGTCCAAGCGCAAGCGTCGAGCGTCGACACGCCCAGCAGCGGAACATTGGCACCACGCGCGAGGCCCTTGGCAGTGGAGATGCCGATGCGCACACCCGTAAAGGACCCCGGGCCGCGGCCGACCACATAGCAACCAACATCGCTGCGATCCAGACCGGCTTGAGCCAGCACGCCATCAACGGTATTCACGAGCTCAACGTTGGCGTGACGGCGACACATGTGGTCGCCACTCACGAGCTTCGTCTCGCCCGTCTGCCCATCAATCCAGCTTGCCGCGCAGGCAAGCATGTCGGTCGAAGTATCGAGCGCCACCACCAGCGCGTTGTCGTTATGCAAGCTCATCTTGTACAGCCTTATCAATCAAATGGGAAAGCTCCATTGCGCGGTCACCGTGCGCCTCGAGCGTTATCGTTCGCACATCACTGTCGCCCTCATCACGCTTGAGCGTCACCGAAAGATACTCATCCGTCAGCTCGTCTTGGAATTGTTCGCCCCATTCCAGCAGGCAAGCACCCTCATAGCCCAGCACATCGAAAATGCCCGTATCCTCGAGCTCGTAGGCATGCTCCAGGCGGTATAGATCAAAGTGAAACAGCGGAATACGGCCTTGATCGTGAACGGCCATGAGCGCAAACGTAGGGCTCGTAACCATATGTCCATCGCCCAGCCCGCGCGAGACGCCCTTGGTAAAGTGAGTTTTGCCCACTCCCAGGCCACCGGTCAGGATGAGCACATCGCCGTCCTCAAGGCACGGTGCAATTAGCTCGCCAAAGTACTCCGTATCGGCAGCGCAAGTCGTTTTGTAAGTACCTACCCCCAGGCGCTCCAGGGACATATATGCTCCTTATTATTCCGAGGCGTCCTCTGGTGCGGGATGTCGCTCCAGATAGTCGCCCAGCATCTTAAAGTCTTCCTCCAACAGCTCCTGCCACGCCGGATTGCGCAGCGCTGCTGCCGGATGGAACGTGGGCATTACTACAAAATGCCCCATCTGGTGGAACCTGCCGCGCAGCTTAGTAATGCCAATCTCGGTCTTAAGCACAAAGTGCGTCGCGGGGTTGCCGAGCGTCACGATAATATCGGGCCAGATGCTTCGAATCTGCTCACGCAAAAACGGCGAGCAAGCCAGCACTTCCTCGGGACGCGGATTGCGGTTTCCCGGCGGGCGGCACTTAAGCACATTGGCAATGTAGACGTCTTCGCGTTTGAGCCCCGCCAGCGACAAAATGCCGTTGAGGTCTTCTCCCGCCGCCCCCACAAAGGGTTCGCCCTGCAAATCCTCGTTGCGACCCGGCGCCTCACCGATAAACATGACGCGGGCGCGGGGGTTTCCCACGCCAAACACGATATTGTGACGCGACTGGTAGAGCTGGCAGAGGTGACAATCGCCCAGAACGGCCTCGATCTCCTCGAGTGCGACCTCACGTGGCGCCTGATGGGTATGGCCGGGAATGTGCATGACGCCCATGGCGACTCCTACACGTAGACCTTGTCGAGGCGCATGCCAAAGCCGCAGGCGACCTCGTAGTTAATCGTGCCACGCAGTCGGGCCATCTCGTCCATAGTGATCTCGGCATCGCCATCGCGGCCGACAATGATCATCTCGTCACCATACTCGGCTTCGGGAATCTCGTGTGCCGGGTTGGACTGAATGGCGACCATAAACTGGTCCATGCAGATATTGCCAACCTGATGCACGCGCTCGCCGCGATATAGCACATCCATACGATTGGAAAGCGTACGCGATAGGCCGTCGGCATAACCAATCGGCAGCGTGCAGATCTGAACGCGCGTACGCGGTACGCGGTAGGTAAAACCGTAGCCCACGCCCTCACCCATCGCAGGGTGTGCCACGCGCGTCACGCGCGCATGGACGCTCATAACGGGATCAAGCTGCATCACGCGGCCACTCAGCTCGCACGGCTGCATGCCATACAAGCCAACGCCGGCGCGAATCATATCAAAATGCATCGAGGGGTCGAGCATCGAGGACGGCGTGTTGGCACAATGCACGATACCGCACTCAAAACCCGCATCCTTAATGGCCTGAACGGCCTCGGTAAAGCGCTGACACTGCAGTTTGTAGTCCCAGCCCGAAGGTTCATCGGCCGTGGCGAAGTGCGTAAATACGCCGTCGCACTGAATACCGCGGTGGAAATTAATACCGCGGACAAAGTCGAGCACCTGCGTGTAATGTACGCCAATGCGGTTCATGCCCGTCTCGATGGCGAGATGATACTTGCCCACCTTGCCCGCCGCGACGGCACATTCGCCATACGCAAGAGCAAAGTCAGACGTATAGACCGAGGGCATGATATCAAACTCGAGCAACGTCGGAATGGCCTCGATAGGCGGCTCGCTTAGGATGAGGATAGGCTTCGTAATCCCGCCCTGTCGGAGCTCAACGCCCTCGTTAACCGTCGCCACGGCAAACATGTCGGCACCAGCCGAATACATGATTTTGGCGCACTCAACAGCTCCATGACCATAAGCATCGGCCTTGACCACACAACACAAGCGCTGACGTGGATTCAACAAGTTCTTATAGGCCCTCGTGTTGCGACGGAGCGCCCCGCGGTCGATCTCGGCCCAGGACCAGCGCGTCAAATCGGCTTTATTCATGATTAGTCATCCGACCCTTCGTCCATGATTCCCAGATCTTCGAGCGCATCCTTTGCCGCCAGTTCCATGGCAGGACCGATCAAGTCGATAAGATCGGTCGCGATGACGCTCTTCTCACCATACTCCGTCGCCGCGGCAAAACCGGCGTAGCTGTGAAGTGCGACGGCGTACGAATACAGCAACTCCCAACGATCCATCTCGTCGCGCATGGTGGCAAGCGTGCCGGCCAAAATACCCGCGAGAACATCACCCGAACCGGCAGTTGCCAGAGAAGCCGGACCCGAGAGCGGCAGCAGCACACGCTCAACGCCACAGATAGCCGTCGTCGGCCCCTTGGCAATGACAACCAGGTTGTCGGAGCCTGCAGCCCAGACGACCTTCTGCGCGGCCGCAATCGCGGTACCAAGGTCGTTCACCTCGTCACCGGCAACCAGACGCGAAAGCTCACGATAGTGCGGCGTCATAACCAACGGCTGCTCGCGACGATACATCTCGGGGTTACTATCAATACCGTCAATGGCAATCTTAGCAAGGCAGTTGAGTGCATCGGCATCCAAAATAAGCGGTACATCAAGCTCGAGCAAGCCCGAAACCACCTGCATAGCGCCGGCAGACGTCGTCATACCGGGACCGCACAGTACGCAGCTGTACTTCTTTGCAATCTCGCACACCGTCATGCGCGCAGCGGCGCCAAAGGAGCCGCGGGAATCAGACGGAATAGCAAAGACGGGAATCGAAGGAAGTGCCATGCGAATAAGATTAGCGCAGGCGTCAGGAGCCGCGACTGCCACGTAACCAGCACCCGCGCGAGCTGCAGACTTGGCCGCCATAATGGCAGCACCAGGATATTGCGCAGATCCGGCGACAATAAGCACAGAGCCACGGGAATACTTATCGATATTCGTAGGAAGTGGAGCAAAGAAATCAACTAAGTCACCGGGCTCGACAATCTCGGCGGCGTGGTCGACATCATCGATGACCTCGTCAAGACGGTCGTAAAGATTGCCGCAGATCAAATCGCCAGCATACTCAGGGCCGTCAGCGCTATACAGACCAATCTTGGGCGCAATCATCGTCACCGTATGCTCGGCACGAATGCAGTCGTCATCAACAGCGCCCGTCTCGGCATTCAGGCCCGAGGGGACATCAATGGATACGACACAATCGGCGCATTCATTGACCGTAGGAATCCAGATGGAGAACGGCGCACGCAGATTCCCGTGGAAACCGGTACCAAAAATGGCATCGACAACAACATCGGCCTTATCGATCAAAACCTCGAGTTCGTCACGCGAGGGGCCGACGCAAACGTGCACATCGCGGCCGGCAGTACGACGAGCAACATGACGTGCCAGAGCAGCAGGAATCTCATCCGGCTCAACCGGAGAAACGATATCGACGTCCACACCCTTATGGCTCAGAATATCGGCGGCAACCCAACCGTCGCCGCCATTATTACCAAAACCGACCAGAACGAGAACCCGATCGGGATTGAGCTTCAAGACCTCGTTGGCGGCAAACTCACCCGCTAGCTCCATAAGCTCGGCCTTCGAAGTCCCTTCGCGTTCGATGATATCCTCGAGACGAACGACTTCTTCGGTACTCAAAACCGGTTTCATCTATGCTCCTAGCGTATCTTGCGAAGCATCGCCCAGGTGCTCCGTCAATGCTGAATTCTGCAGCTGCTCAAGCTCATCTAAAACAGAGCGAGCCTCTTTAAATGTCTGCGCTACGCGTTTCTTGGTGCTCACCTTTTCATCTTTTGGCTTAGGCCGAGCATCTTCGGTAATCGCGATGGCATTCGCAACGGCTAAGTCTCCTGTAAGCGTAATGGAAAGAGCGACCTCAACAACACCCAGCTCATGAGCGATCTCGAGTGCACGGCCCGAAAGCAGCGCCTTCGGTTTGCCGAGTTTATCACGCGTTACCGAAACATCCTTGCGACCCACGCCTTGACTAAAACCCGTGCCGAGAGCTTTAAGCACCGCCTCGCGCGAAGCAAAGCGGCTCGCATAGTGAGCAGCGGGACGCGATGATACATCGCAATACGCACGCTCTTCTTCGGTAAACACACGCCGAGCAAACGACGGCGTCTTTTCAAGAATTGATTTCATCCGGGAAATCTCGACGATATCAACGCCGATACCAGCTTCAGCCATGTTCACCTCCATATCGCACAGACTAAGTTATTGTAGCCCGTTCACAGAAGATGCGACAAACGAGGGTTATAAAACACAGCTACTATGTGAGACAAAAGCCCGTAAACGCAAAAAGGGGGAGGCCGCGAGGCCTCCCC
>OLRW01002198.1_pt1 | contig 11137 bp, 10 predicted proteins | sample 1672701 | NCBI WGS metagenome assembly OLRW01 (sample SAMEA3136715, study PRJEB25190) | human gut metagenome | biome: human gut; feature: human-associated habitat; material: faeces | place: Austria | collected 2013
ATGCTTTTCTTGGTTTAATACAGAGAATTATAGAAAAAACCGTACTCTACAACTCTACACCTTTGACACACGATGTTCCGCAGGTCATTCCCGACGAAGATGACGAGAACATTTCGGCGGCATTGGACTTTGCTGACAGTTTCTGATACTACTATTGCCCTCGTTTGGTACTACTGCGATACTAAACGGGGGCATTTTTGCTACTACAACGATTTTCAAAAAAAGCATGATACCAAACGGACGGATATTTGGTATTGCGTTGCTATCAAATAACCCATTTTTTACTACCACAGGAGGTTTTTCTATGATCACAGACGAGAAGAAATTACTACAAGCCAAGCACAGACTGGAGGAAGCAGAGATGCGTGACCGTAATAAGGAGCGAAAAGCGAGGACACGACGGCTGATCCAGGAGGGAGCGATACTGGAAAAGGTCTTTCCGAACGTTGCTTCCATGAGCCTTGACGAATTGGAGGACTTTCTATGCGGGCTAAAACGATAAACATGAGACGAGGGGCGTTCGGGCAACCGAGCGTCCCGTTTCTTTTATCCCGAAGGGCGCACTTACTCACCACCCCGAAGGGGCGGTGGTATTGCCTGCGGCAACCGTGCGCTCTGCGAGGCGGATGCGGCTCCTGCGGGAGCCTTATGTCCAATGCCACATCACATCTGTGCTGCTGCCATTGGCCACGCAGTCGGCTATATGTTTTGCTTCATCATCAAAACTGTTGTTTCCGTTTTGGAAACAACCCGCCGCCTGCCCGCATAAAGCTGCCACCGGCAGCTTTATTTGCGGTTATGGGTATCGCTTGCCGCAATACCCATTTTCTTTTTGCGAAAAAGAAACAAAAACAAGGGCGAAAGGACGGTGAGAATGAATGGCGATTTACCACTTAGAAGCCAAGGTGGTCAGCCGGGGAACGGGGCGGTCTGCCGTTGCAGCTTCTGCATATCTGAGCTGTACCAACATCCTCAATGACTACGATGGAGTGCGGTACGATTATACCCGTAAGAAAGGACTGATCTGGCGTGAGGTGTTTCTGCCAGAGTATGCTCCACCAGAATGGAAAGACCGGGGCGTACTCTGGAACGCTGTAGAAGAAAACGAAAAGACAAAGGACAGCCGCCTTGCCCGTGAGTTTGTCCCGGCTCTGCCTGTTGAACTGACCCCGACCCAATGGCAGGAGCTTCTATCTGATTTTATTAAGGAAAGTTTTGTTGCAGACGGGATGTGCGCCGATGTAGCAATTCACGACCCATACCCTCCCGGTCACAATCCCCACGCCCACATTCTGCTGACGGTGCGTCCGCTGGATGAACGAGGCGAGTGGCAGTACAAGACCGAAAAAGAATATCTCTGTGTTAAAGACGGCGAGGAACGGGGCTTTACTGCCGCTGAGCTTAAGGCAGCGCAAGCGGACGGATGGGAGAAGCAGTATCCGTATAAGGTTGGGCGCAAGAAAGTGTATATGCCTCCCTCCGAAGCAGAGAAGCAAGGCTTGGAGCGAGCCAGCAAGCACCCCAAAAGCACCAAGTTCGGCAGACAGAATCCCATCTCCGAACGTTGGAACAGCGAGGAACAGCTTGTCGTATGGCGCAAGGCATGGGCAGACGTAACCAACCGCTATCTGGAACGATACGGACACGATGCCCGTATCGACCACCGCAGTCATGCCGAGCGAGGTCTGGTCGAGCAGCCCACCATCCACGAAGGTGTGGTGGCAAGGGCTATGGAGAAAAAGGGCATTATCTCCGACCGCTGTGAACTGAATCGGCAGATTAAAGCGGACAACGCTCTGCTGCGGGAACTGAAAGCCGCCGTCAAGAAGCTGGCGCAAGAGGTCCTCCATTCTCTACCGGAACTCGCTAAGTCCATGGAATTCCTGCGGCAAAAGCTGTTGATTTTCTGCTATCAGCTTAACCACATCCGCACAGGCAAATCTGTCATTGGAAAATCCGTGGATGCCTGGAATATCAACCTGAACCGATATTCCGAGGTGGTAGACCAAATCAAGGAAACCAAAAGGGAGCGCACAGACCTCCTTGCCGAAAAGAAAGAATTGCCGTTCTGGAATATCCCCAGGAAGAACGAGTTGACCGCCAGAATAGCAGAACTGACGGAATTGCTGGAAGAACTGCAATCCGAAAAGGCGATTCTTCTGGACAATATGGACTGTACGGACGGCAAGGATGTTTCTAAGGTCAGGAAGAAGGTTGCACTGATGGAAGCCAACTTGAAAGAACTGGACGAGCAGGAACAGAAATACTCCGCCGAATTGGAAACCGCCCTTGCCGAATATGCCGAGCTGAAAACACAGGGTGAACAATTCGACCCGGTGGAGCTGCACGACACCCGACAGGAACTGCGCCCTGAAATGGAGCAGACGGCAGTCCAGCGTGTGAAGGAAAAGTATGGCGATAAGTACAGTCACAGGACAATGGATGACAGCAAGCGGGATGTTTCCCGGCATTTGGACGAGTATGCCGAGAGCCAGGAAATCCGGCAAATCCAGCGGGAACGGGAATACCAGCAGCGGCGGCAGAATAAGGCCAAACAAGAAAGAAAAAAGCAGGATGATTGGGAACGCTAACAAACCGGCGGGAGTGTATTTTTACGATGCACTCCCGCTTTTATCTTAGGCAATCATCGAATCAATCTGTTTCCGATCATTGCATTCTGCCCAAATAAAAGCTTTGAGACTCATACCTTGGCGATATTCTCGTTGTGTTTCCATACTAGACGGGAAACGACAGCAATGTAGTCTGTTACTCTCCTTGTTTGCCCATGAATCAGTGGTGGGTGCATATGTCATACAGCAGATGGCAGACCGTTTATTTTCCGTTGGCAACAGGTGCTCAGCTCTGCTTGCGTTCACACAAATGTTACAAGTGTTTTTAATGGGAAACAGTTGCGTTTATGCTATTGATATGGTAAAATTACGTTGCGGATGGTTTAATCCGTCCGACATTTATAAGATTGGAGGTAGTGTCATGTTCCGTTTTATGCAAAAGCAGTCTGGGTTATCTCATTTTGGATTTTGGCCTAGCCCCCATCTATGGACGGGGCAACTCAAAATCTATCATGTGGGCGCATAAGCCAGACTGTTGTTAAGTCGGCTTATGCGCTTTTTGCTGTGTGGTGAATCGAAAGCGTAGTGTTTTTAGATAACACAAGATGGAAATATCACCCATTCACTGTTGAAAGGAGGCACAAGCATGAATAGCATATTTAAGTTGATTACTAATCAGCAAATACCCGAAACGGCAAATGCTTTAGTTCCTGTGATTGGCTATGAGCCTTGGTCATTAAGAGCTCTTGAAAGCATAAAAAGCTCGATTGTAAACGGAGTTCCCACATTGATTCGTGTTCATTCAGCCGCCGACTACCCAATCGAAAATGAAGAACTCTCTCATCGCCTGGATATGGAGTCTCATTGTGTCCTTATTGTTGGGTATAATGACGACAAAGAGGAATTTGATATCGTAGATCCTTGGAACCCCAATTGGGGTGGACAACACGGCGGCGTTGGCAAACTCCCATATGAATCGCTCCATGTAGCATGTGTTAATTGCACTGCTGAAAAAGGAACGCGACTTTCTTTGATTTCACACAAGATTAGGCCAGTGCTTATCGAGGAAAATGCAAGTCTTGCTGTTGATTTGGGCTTTTATGAGCCTTTAGGCTATGTTATCGATAGAAACAATACGAAATTTGAAACATTCAAAGTGACTATTCATTATCTCTTCAATGGAAATGAAAAGCAGCAATCGCAGAGCCTTTCTGGCGAATGGAAGATTGGGGAAAAGGCGATATTTACATTCCCTTTGGAAAAAGAACTGTCGGGAGATATCGATGTCAGAATCGAGGTGCTTGCGACCTTATCAAGTGACAGGCCTTATCAGTACAGGGACAATATCTGTATGGACTTTACGGAGACGGTGAAGATTAACAGAAGTAGTGGTGTGTCGCAGAAGGAAAGCGTTATTTCTTCCATCAATGCAAGTAATTACTAAAACTCGGTATTGGACAATATAGTCCACTGTGAATTGGTGGCATGTGGGTGGATGATTGAAACTCTTCCACCCACATGTTGCCTATCGAAATGTTTTTTGCGTAGACTTCGAATTACAATCAATCGCAAAGAGAAAGGAGCATAATATATATGATCCGAAAAAACATTATTAAAAATAAAAATGACAAACAACGTTATTTCCTTAATGACAGTTGGCGTATAGAAATGCCAGCAGTTGTTAGAACTCCATTTTATGGAAATAATTGTAGTGAATACTTCGGCTATGTCGTTACATACTCTGAGATGGAACAGGCGTATCATTTATTGAAAGTTGATCTGCATAATGGGAAAATACTTTGGAGTATAGATGCTGTCAATGGTGGTTATGGAACACCAACTGTTTTTGGCGACCTTGTTGTTTTCCTAAAAGAGTTTGATGCAGTACAAGCTGTTTCCGCTGAGTCTGGCATTGTAGAATGGGCTGTTCAGGGTGGTCACAGAGTACGAACTACATTAAATGTTATAGACGAAACATTGTGGTTTGGTTCCGGCAGCACCCTTTTAGCCGTAAACAAAAACGGAGAAGTTGTCAAAAAATTACATATTCCCAATTCGTTTATTTACGGTAATATTACGCCGTACAAAGGTGGCATATTATGCACAGGTACGCTCCACAACAATGAAAGGGATTGCTCATGTTCTTATTTATGGCTTATAAATCAAGAAGGAAGCATAATGTATTCTATGGAGTTAGGTAGAAGCCCTGTTATTAGTTCGGATACGTCAGGCATTTGGCTAAAGGATGACTTTGCTTTTGCATCATGCGGACATGACATCATTTGTTTTGATCTAAAAGTAGGAAAAGAACTATGGAGAACAAGGGTTTTTGGGTTTTGTGGACGACATTTTCCTGTCGTTGATAGCCAAAGAGTGTATTATACAACACTAAAGGGTGAGGTTGGTTGTGCTGACATATTAAACGGAAGTATTGTTTGGAGGCAAAAGTTCAGAGAAGGGCTTATTGTTGCGCCACCGTCAATTTACGGGAAGACCCTTTTTGTCTTGGCGGATTGTTCAGTTTTTTTATTAGACAAGGACACGGGGGAAATTTTTCAGCACAAAGTAGTTGGTCACACTCCTTATAGCGCGGTCAGTTTTGGAACTAATAAGGCGTTGATTGGAGCAGGCGAGCCACCAGCAAATGGTCAACTGATTTGTTTTGATGTTGTTTCAGAGGCACATGTATCTTTGCCTATGTATAACGACGTCTACTTTTTGGAAGAAAAAGATTGCAATCTTATGAGCGTGCTTATCGAAACAGGTGGAGAATATACATCTTCGAGTATTGACGTGTCAGTTTTTTCAAAAGATGGGGTGGTCAATGGTAAAAAAATCGGAAATGCCTTTACATATAAATTTAATTTACAAAACAATTGCGTCAGTGGGTTTTATGCAATTCCGGTTTTGCTTGAAAATTTTGGTTTAATTAAAAAAACATGCATTAGTATCTATATTGACAAAAGAGAACAGTTGCCATCTTCCTTTGTACTACATCAATATTTGAAGGTTTCAACAGAGGAGAATATTTTTAGTAGTGGAGCGGCATTGGTGCAAGGACTTATGAAGGTTCATGGGAAGTCCATTTCGCAAAAAGACTTTAGAGATAGGATTAACTATGTAAAAAGAAAAAGCAATTGGAAGGATGCAGACTTCCAAACATGGCGGCTAATTCTCAAAAGAGTCCTTAGTAATTCTGCTGAATCTTTAGATGATTTTATCAGAAGTGAAGAAGGAGGGGAGTTTGAAATATTTTAACCTGATCATTATCCAGAAAAAGGGACACGAAAACAGGCTGGCATATGGCGGCCAAAATTAGAGCAGATCAGCCAGGCCGGGGAGGTTACCAGACAGCCCTGCCTTTGAAGGATTAAGATAGCCTGGTCAGCAGAGATCTCACGGTGTGTGAGAGGACGGTCAGCCTTGCGGTAAGGCTCAGGGTTATAAGATTCGTTCTTCTTGAGGATGTTGTAGATGGCAGTCAGCAACACAAGGGCGACGGCGATGATGGCCTTCTTGTTACCACAGCGCTTCTTCAAAGCTAGATAGCGATTGCGGACTTCTGGGTACTGCTTTGCCCGGATAGCACAGAGCGCACACTGCACCAACAGGGGCTTGATGTATGCCCCAGCCCGGCTGCTCCTGGTGGTTTTCTTTTTTTCCGGCACTTTCATTGTAAGCCCAGCCCAGGAGCAGAAATGCTTCGAGGTGGAAAAAACGGACATATCCACGCCAATTTAAGAGATGATGCCAATAGTGGCAAAGGCTTGGATACCTAGCGCCGTCATAACGAGGTTAAGTTGGGGAAGATATTTCTCAGCGATGGTCAGGATAAGAGAGTCCAGATCGGCCTTGCACAATTCAAGGCTGTCCATGTGGGAACGGATGATGCGGAGTTTTTCGGCCTGTTCCACACACATCTCTCCGTCCGCAGCGGCCTGGATTTTCTCAACTGGTGTTTTGACTCGCTTGTTGAGGAATGGAGCTACATGAAAGGATTCGTTGCTTCCTAGCAGCCGGAGGTAATAGCTGTAGCTGCTTTGCCAAAGCCGTCCGGAAACACGTCATCCAGCTTGATATTGGAGACAGTCAAGCAATTCTGCGCCCGGTTTTCTCTCCCGTGGTGAAATTGGTGAGTTTTCAGCGGTAGCACACCAAATCCCGGAGCTGACGAATATCTGATGGTGGGATAAAGCTGCCAGAAACCAGGTCGTGCTTGAAGATGTCCGCAAACCACTTGGCGTCCTTTTTGTCTGTTTTCTTTCCCCGGATAGCCTTGACGTACTTGGGGTGGGCAAGGACAATATTGCGGGCGTGTTCTAGGATGTTGTAAATAGGGAGCCAATACATCCCGGTAGGCTCCATACACACGTCCTTGCAGTTGTTCTCTCCCAACCAGGTGGCACACCGCCGGAGGTCTCCTGTAAAGGTGCAAAACCGCTTGCCTTTGTAGGTGGTAACGCCCTGCTCGTTGATTGAGGCAATACAGGCTACCAGAAACGATTTGTGGACATCCATTCCACAGCAGATAGGATAAACGATTTTGAGCATAACACATCCCCTCAGTTCGAAGATTTGAGGGAACAGGTAGGGACTGGACACTCACTGAAAGCTTGAAGCAGTCTGTCTCTCCAAAGATAAGTTTACAGGGTTCTACGCCCTACTTATTTGCGCTTGAAAGAGCATCCGGCACACATAATAATTCAGTTCAGCGGATAGCTGTACCCACTCACCCCCCCACATGCTGTGTAGTGTGCCCGTTCCTCTAGCGTATTCTAACAAATTTCGTTTAGCTGCGATAGAGGCACTCCTGTTTCGTATCCCTTTTGTGCCTTGGAGTGCAGCGGAAAGGAATGGTCATAATAATGAAGCAATATTTAAGTGCTCTTATACAAAAAATAGGTCGGTTGAATGTGTCCATATATTTGCTTCTTTTGTCTGTAGGATATGGTTTATACAGCATACTTCCTTATACCTTGCCAAAGATATTTAGCGGCAGTGGGGGATTGCACGTAAACCCTTTTTTCATGGTCCTATCAATTTTATCCTTTTTAGTAGTCCCTATTTTGAATTATCCTAACAACCTTGCTATGCAGAGTGTTAGAAAATATTCAAAGCAGGTTCTCTTTGACGACCTAGTGAAAAAAAAATATATGTATTTTGATGATATGGAAACCGGGAAGATCCAGGATCTTTTTTCCGAATCATCTTTTTGTACACGAAGTTTGCTGTACTCCTGCGTTCAATTTATAATCAAGCATTCCGCTATTATAATAATTAATTCAACTGCTTTTTTTAATTTCCATTTCCTTCTTGGTGTGACTTATATATTATCTTATTCAGTATATTTCTTCATATCCATTGTTCTTTTAAAAAAACAAAATAACAGGATTCATAGTACGCTGTTGTCTGCGTCAGATGTGAATTCTTATTTGATCGATTACTGCCAGAATTTGGACTCTATATACTCATTCCGTTCATATGATAAAGAAAAAGAAAAATATCGTTTCCTTTTGGATAGTGAGCAAAAAAATTACTATGGTCTACAGTTGGCCATAGATAATGCAAAACTGATTCAACACATTGTGTTAGTATTCATTACCTTTTTACAGCTGATTATATTTTCTATTTATTCCACAACGGGAATAGGTAATATCTCATTCTATTTAGGACTTATCTACTCAATATTTAATTTGAGAGATTTTGGTGGAGAATACTTGTCAATGATAGAAATGGTCTCAAGACTAAAAGCTGCGTTAAAACTATTGGGGTACAGCGAAAGTAATGAAAAAGATTGCCATAGAGTTTTTATCAGTGTTCCTACCAATACGGTGATTGCCATGCAGAATGTTGAATTGACGCTTGGTAACAAGAAAATTTTTGATAATGCTAGTTTGTATGTAAATAAAGGCGAGCATATCATCATTCGAGGTGAGAACGGAAGCGGAAAATCGACATTACTTAAAGTTATAGCAAAGATATTAGATATTGACTCTGGGCAGATAACATATGGTCTCCCATCTATCGATGGCATAATGTATGTTTCTCAAAATACAAATTTATTCAATAGGTCAATCTATGAAAATATAATATATCCAATGGACGATGCTAATTTAGAGGAAGTCTATGAGTTGATAAACATATTCGGACTTAATTCGTTGATAACTAGCGAAAACGACTTGTTTCAGAAAAAACCAGGTGATTTTGGAAACAAATTTTCAGGCGGTGAAAAGCAAAAAATTCTAATAATTAGGACATTAATCAATCGTCCGCATATTATCTTATTTGATGAGATTACCTCATCTCTTGACTCAAACTCCACCAAGGTTTTTTATGAAATGCTGAATACGCGATTAAGTAGTAGTACAGTATTATTTGTCTCGCACGATGATGTCGTTGATAGTGCATTTGACAGAGTCTTAGAGATTGATGAGTTACATGCTTTGTAAAGTGCGTTGTCTTATTATGCCTTATCGTCACCGATTTCTTTTAGCTAAATTGCATCATCAAGAATAGGCAACTTAATGCTGCAAAATTGGAGTCATAAGCACTTAACAACATTGCATATTATTTGCAGAAAAAATCCTTGACAAATCCCATCTCAGAAAAATATCCTGCAAAAGTTTGCAGAAGACCATCACTTTCCCAATCCCTGCTTCTATGTGGATGACGGTTTTTCCGGTGGAAATTTCCAAAGGCCCGCATTTCAGCAGATGATTTCCGACATGGAGAACGGTGAGATTGGAATCATCGTCACCAAGGACCTTTCCAGACTGGGACGTAACCAACTTCATACCGGTCTCTACATTGAGGAACGCTTTCCCATGTTCGGCGTACGCTACATCGCTATCAATGACAATGTAGACACTGACAGCAGCGAGAGCAATGACCTCATGCCGTTCAAAAACTTGTTCAACGAGTGGTTTATTCGAGATACCAGCCGGAAGATCCGGGCGGTGCTGAAAGCCAAGGCGGAGCGTGGAGAACGGCTGGGGACCAGAGCGCCTTATGGGCTACATCAAGGATCCGGAAACAAAGAAGCTGGCGGTAGATGATGAAGCAGCGGCCATCGTCCGCAGGATATTCGCCATGTGCGCCAGCGGCAACGGCCCCAGCCAGATCGCCAGAATCTTGAAAAAAGAACAGGTGCTGACGCCCACCATGTACGCCTATACCAGGTATGGCATGAATCATACCTGTCTGGACACCGCACATCTATATAACTGGTCTGACAGTGCCATTGCTAATCTTCTGGAAAACGAGATTTATCTGGGCAATACCGTCAACATGAAATACAGCACCAAGTCCTATAAGGATAAGCGACGGGTGGAACATTCCAGAGAAGAATGTCTGGTGTTTAAGGACACCCATCCCGCTCTCATTACCCAGGAGGTCTGGGACATCGTGCAGCGGGTGAGGAAGAACAGACGCCGCCCTACGAAGATGGAAGAACAGAATAAGTATTCCGGTCTTGTGTTCTGCGCCGACTGCGGCTCCAATATGGTGCTGCACCGGGCACGTACCACGTCTGCCAGCTACAACCATTTCACATGTCGCACCTACAAGAAGGATGGAGAATCCTGCACAGGCCACTATATTAGGGAGTGCGTTCTGGATGAGGTGGTGTTGGAGGATCTGCGGAGGGTAACGGCCATGGCACGGGAACGTCCAGAAGAATTTGCCGCCTATATTGGCAGCAAGCAGTCCGCCGAGATCCAGCGTGAAATTCGCAGGCAGGAGAAAGAACTGGCCGCCATGCGGAAGCAGAAAGCCGAACTGGATGCCATCTTCAAGAAGCTGTATGAGGACAGTGTGCTTAGCCGCATTACTACAGAGCAGTTCCAAATGCTCTCAAGCAGTTACACGGAGGAGCAGAATCAAATCGCCGCAGGTATCCCGCAGAAAGAAGCTGACATCCAACGCCTGCGGGAAACGGTGAGCGGGACGGATGGTTTCCTCGACAAGGCGAAGCGGTACATGGACATTACGGAACTAACGCCGGAACTGCTGCGGCTGTTTATTGAGAAGATCGTGGTGCACGAAAAAGAGGTGAAGTGGTCTAAACACGCGCCGCAGACCGTGGAGATCTACTACAACGGCATCGGCTTCATAGACAAACAGCATCAGGACATGGAAAGCCTGCAACCCCTGAAAACAGAAGAACCCCGACAGGCATCGTAAACACGATAACCTGTCGGGGGATCCCCGGAATTAGTTGTTACCCCTGTCAGGGGGGAACAACTAATTCCGCTCTTCTTTTTTTGCATTTGGGAATCCTGCTGCAAACAGCGGGAATTGATACAATCGGCAAGTCACTCTGCTCTGTGCGTTTTGACAGCATTCTGCCTCACTAGTCAATTTTCCTTTTCAGAAACGATAAAAAGCCCTTTTGTATGGCTTCGCGATCTGCCATACAAAAGGGCTTTTTACTTATAATTCAGCTTTCGACTGCGGGGTTGGTTTAGACCAACTCGATCATCGCGGTCAGCGCCGTGCCAAGAGCCGCCTTCGGCGGTTGCACGGCTGCACACCCGCCTGCGGGCGAGCGTCGGCAGCGCCTCGACCGC
>OLRW01002205.1_pt1 | contig 11110 bp, 9 predicted proteins | sample 1672701 | NCBI WGS metagenome assembly OLRW01 (sample SAMEA3136715, study PRJEB25190) | human gut metagenome | biome: human gut; feature: human-associated habitat; material: faeces | place: Austria | collected 2013
GGCGTGGCAGGCGAGCTCGCCGACGCACAGCCGCTTGCGGGTCTGACCTTCGTGCTCACCGGCACGCTCGTCAACCGCACGCGCGACGAGGCAGGCGCGGCGCTCAAGGTGCTCGGCGCCAAGGTCTCGGGCAGTGTTTCAAAGAAGACGAGCTATCTGGTCGCCGGCCCCAAAGCGGGCTCCAAGCTCACCAAAGCCGAGCAACTGGGTGTGCCCGTGTTGGATGAGGACGCACTCGAGCAGATCCTTGCGACTGGTAAGGTGCCCCAGGCTTAGGATGTCGATAATCAAATTAGAAAACCTCCCGGAAAGGTTGATACTTTCCGGGAGGTTTTTATTTGGGAGTGGTGGCGGGCAGCATGATCTGCGTCATGTAGGTTGCTGAGGATGACCCTGCGGAGCGGTGTCGTTCCGGAGCGATAAGAGATTCATACGAAGCAGAGGCGCCAGTAATGGTTGATCGCCCCCATTGTGGTGATTCTTATACACTTTAACATTAACATTAACGTGTATACTTAGCAGTAAAGATATATGTTGAGAGGAGCAGTTATGGTTACCGTCGCGTTTTCGGAGCTGCGCCAAAACCTTACGCAGGTGGCCGAAAGGGTTGCCAATGATGGCGAGGAGGTTGTGGTCTTCAAGCGGAGCAAGCCGTTGTTCAAAATCGTGCCGCTCGACTATCAAGGCCCGGTTGCAGTGGAATATGATGCTGCCCAGGAGCGTGGGGGCACAAAACCGACGTGCGGCTCGGACAAGCCCAAGCGCGACATGGGTACGATGTGGCATCCCAAGATCACCTGGAAGGAGATCCGTGAGATGCTCGCGGAGAATGAGGACTACCAGGAGTATCTCGATATCGTGGCTAACATGCCAAAGGGAACGCCGCTCGATACGATGACGGTTGAAGATGAAAAGCGCGTCGCGAGGGAGCGCTACCTATGAGGGCATTTCTCGATACCAATTTTCTGCTCGATTGTGTGCTGCCGGGCCGGCCGGAGCACGCAGCGGCGCAAACGATCAAGGGGCTCGTCGACGTGGGGCTTATCGAGGGCGTTGTTTCGGCCTGTTCTCTCAAGGACGCGTACTACATTCTCACTAAACAGGCAGGCGAGGCGCGCGCCCGCGAGGTAGTGCGCGACTGTCTTAAGAGCTATTCGGTAGAGCCTCTCGACCAAGAAGCTTGTTTTACCTCCGCCTATTCCGATGAGCCGGACTTTGAGGACGGCTGTATTCGTGCGATGGCCGAGCGTGCCGGCGTGGACTTTATCATCACGCGTGACCGCGCTGCTTTTGTGCGCTCGACCATCAAGACCTTCTCGCCTGCAGAGTTCATCCGTGCGTTTCCGATTCCGGAGGAGTAAAACCGCCATATCGGGGATTGTCCCCGGCGTTTGGCGAGCTTGTTGGGAGGCTCCTGGTCCAGTGACTGTTACAAAAAACGGCTATAGCAAATTTGTTGTATTCGATCTGAAGACTATGACTTCATGGTTCAGGAACAGGCTAAGGCTCGTCTGATGGCTCGTATAGCTGTGGCCGAGAAGGAGCGTGCTGCTGGCATGGCGCGTGATGCCTTTGAGGCTCTCGATGACCTTGAGGCAAAATATGGCCTATAACGTCAAGATTCTGCCTTCAGCCGAACGTTTTCTGGGCAGTTCTTATTTGGACGGGGCAACCGGCACCGTGATCTGCGTCACGTAGGTCGCCGGGTCGTCGCTGATGATGTCGCCGATAAGGGCGATTTCGCGTTGCCCCGCTATGCTACCAACTTGTCAAAAGCCCCGCGTCGGTTGAGCACGGTAAACGCGACAACACAGATGACTGCCGACAAAACCGACCCGCACGGCGAGGCGATACCCATGGGAAACAGCGTGTTGGAATAGGCGTTCGACAGCAGCCACGCGCCCGGCACGCGAATGAGTGCCACGGCCAGCACGTTGTGCGCAAAGCCGATGTAGCTCTTGCCGTATGCGGCGAAAAAGCCGCTAAAGCAAATGTGGATGCCGGCAAAGATTGCATCGAAAATATAACTGTGCATATAGCCGGTACCGGCCGCGACCACCGCGGGGTCCTTGGCAAAAAAGCCAATAAACGCCGGCGCCACCAGCCACATCTGCACCGTGATCAGGCAGCCGTACACCACCGAGATCGTCATGGCGTCCTTGAGCACCTGGCGCGCGCGATCGCCCTTGCCCGCGCCGGCGTTTTGCGCCGTGAGTGCACTGACGGTGGCACCCATGGAACTCGGCACAATGAACAAAAAGCTGATCATCTTCTCGACCAGGCCCACGGCGGCGGCGTCGACGAGCCCTCGATGGTTGGCGATGACGGTGATAAACATAAACGCCACCTGGATGCAGCCGTCCTGCACGGCCACAGGCACGCCGATCTTAAGAATGCTGCCGAGCACCTCGGGCTGAGGGCGCAGGTCGCTGCGCTTAACGTGGATGTTCGTGCGGCGGCTCTTGAGCCACACGAGCGCGAGGGCAACACTGGCCGTCTGGGCGGTTACCGTGCCGAGCGCCGCACCCACGGGGCCGAGCCCCATGTGGCCGATAAACAGAAAGTCGAGCGCGATGTTGATGATGCACGCCACGCCAATCACGTACATGGGCGAGCGCGAATCGCCCAGGCCGCGAAAGATGGCCGAGAGAATGTTGTATGCGGCGATAAACGGAATGCCGACAAAGCAGATACGCAGGTAGGCGGCGGTGCCTTCGACTGCCTCGGGCGGCGTGCCAATGAGCGCCACGATTTGCGGGCATAGTGCAAACAAGATGACGGCCAGTACCACCGAGACGCCCATAAAGAGTGTGATGGTATTGCCGATGGCGGTCTCGGCGCGGTCAAACCGACGCGAGCCCACGGCGTGGCCGACGACCACCGTCGTTCCCATGGCCAGGCCCACGAGTGCCACGGTGATCATATAGAGCGTCTGAGCGCCATTTGCCACGGCGGTGATGCCGGCGGCGCCGCTAAACTGCCCCATCATGTACAGGTCGGCCATGCCGTAGAGCATCTGCAAAAAGTACGAGAGCATATAAGGCAGGGCAAAGACCGCGATGGTCTTAAGGACATTGCCGCGTGTGAGGTCGTGTTCCATGGGCAGGGCTTTCTGGCTTGGTTCGTTTAGGTACCAGTGTAGTGAAAACCCTACAGCGATTGTAGGGTCAAGGTTTGTGTTGACGCCGAAGCGAAAAAGTCTCGCGCACCATTATTCCGAGTGAATATGGACACACATCACGAGAACTCGCCGCCGGCGCTAACCTTGCAGAAAACGATTTCGGAATACTTGACACCATTATTCGGCGCGCAATAATACGTGCGTTTGCGAACAACGTTTGATGGGGGTTGAACCTGCGTGCGCAATCTCAAAATACTGTTTTCCTATCTAGGGGCATACCGTCGCGATGCCATCCTCGGCGTGTTCTTTGTGTCGGTCGAGACGGTGCTCGAACTGTTTATCCCGGTCATCATGGCCAACATCATCGATGTGGGCGTGCCTGCGGGTGATATCAACTACATGCTGCTGCAGGGCGCGTACATGTTGGTGTGCGCTGCGCTTTCGCTGGTACTGGGCTTGGGTTATGCCCGCACGTCCGCCCGCGTTGCCTCGGGCCTAGGCGCTAACCTGCGCGAGGCCGAGTACAAAAAGATTCAGACGCTCGCTTTTGGTAACCTGGACAACTACGACGCCAGCTCGCTCGTCACCCGCATGACCACGGACATCACCGTTATCCAAAATGCTGTGGGCAACGGCTTTCGCCCTATGGTGCGCGGCCCGGTGACGCTTATCGTCGGCCTTATCTACGCGCTGATGCTGTCGCGCCCGCTCGCCACCGTCTTTGCGATCATCTTGCCCGTGCTGGCAATCGTGCTGGGCGTCATCACCTATCGCGTGAGCCCGCTCTACCGCCAACTCCAGACCTCGATGGACCACCTCAACGGCGTGGTACAGGAAGACCTCACCGCCGTGCGTGCCGTCAAGGCCTACGTTCGTACCGAGCACGAGGAGGCCAAGTTCGACACCGTCAATACCGAGCTCGCGCGCACTGCGACAAAGACCTTTGGCAGCGCGGTGCTCAACCTGCCGGTGTTTCAGCTGTCGATGTACGTGGCTGCGCTCTCCATCCTGTGGATTGGCGGCCGCATGATTCTCGCCGGCAAGCTGGGCGTGGGCTCGCTCACGGGCTTTATGAGCTACGTGCTGCTGATCATGAATTCGCTCATGATGATTTCCAACGTGTTTTTGCTGCTCACGCGCGCTCTTACGAGTGTGGGCCGTATCGCCGAGGTGCTCGATGAGGAGCCCTTTATCGCCAACCCCGCGGGAGACCTCGCGATTGCGGCGCCAGCGGACGGCAGTATCGAGTTTCGCGACGTTTCCTTTAAATACCGCGCGGATGCAGCCGAGGATGTGCTCGAGCATATCGACCTTCGCATCGAGAGCGGCTCGACGGTGGGCATCCTCGGCGGCACGGGCTCGGGCAAGAGCTCACTTGTGCAGCTGATTGCGCGCCTGTACGACGCTACCGAAGGCGCCGTGCTTGTGGGCGGACACGACGTGCGCGACTACGACCTCGCCGCCTTGCGCGACGCTGTGGGCATTGTGCTGCAAAAGAATGTGCTGTTTACGGGTACCGTGCGCGAGAACCTGCAGTGGGGCAATCCGCAGGCGTCGGACGATGAGCTCCTCGCGGCTTGCCGCGCGGCGTGCGTGGACGAGTTCCTTGATCGCATCGGCGGGCTGGACGGCGAGTTGGGCCAAGGCGGCGCCGGTGTCTCGGGTGGCCAGAAGCAACGCCTGTGCATCGCGCGCACGCTGCTCAAGCATCCGCGCGTGCTCATTTTTGATGACTCCACCAGCGCGGTCGATATGGCGACCGACGCTAAGATTCGCGAGCACATCGCCCGGATTTCCGATACGACCGTGCTCATCATCGCCCAGCGCATCGCGAGTGTCATGGATGCCGATCGCATTGTGGTATTGGACGACGGTCGTGTCCACGGCGTGGGCACGCACGAGGAACTGCTAGCGGGCGACAACATATACCAGGAGATTTATGCCTCGCAGATGGAGTTTGCGAGGAACGCGGACGCCGGCGACGGCAGCGACGATGGTTGCGCGAATGATCCGTTTTCCTCCGTCGCATGCGGATCGCCCTTGGAAGGGGGTGAGCGTCATGCCTAAGACCGCAGCCCAAGCACGCCCGGCCGACCTCAAGCGCACTGTGCGCCGCTTGCTCTCCTACATGGGGCATGCCAAGTTCTCGTTGCTCGCGGTGGGCGTGCTCGCCTCTGTCGCCGCCATCGCGAGTCTTGCCGGCACCTATATGGTGCGCCCCATCGTCAACGGCCTGGCCGCGGGTGGGGAGGAGCTGCTTACCAAGCAGGTTCTCTTTACGGCCGTCATCTACGCCGCGGGCGTGCTCTCGGCCTTGGGTTACTCGCAGATTATGGTGCGCGCGGCCCAGCGCGTGGTGCCCGATATTCGCCGCGACTTGTTCGCGCACATCCAGACGCTGCCGCTCAGTTACTTTGACAGTACGCGCTCGGGCGACATCATGAGCTTTTTCACCAACGACGTCGACACGGTCTCCGAGGCACTCAACAACAGCTTTGCCAACGTGATTCAGGCGACCATTCAGGTGATCGGCACCACGGCTATGCTCATCATCCTTAACTGGCAGCTCACGATTATCACACTCGTGTGCGATGCGGCCATTGTGCTGTATGCGCGCTACTCGGGCGCGCGCTCTAAGCGTTTCTTTGCTGCCCAGCAGGCATCGCTTGGCGACCTGGACGGATATATCGAAGAGGTGGTCTCGGGTCAAAAGGTCATCAAGGTCTTTAACCGTGAGGCGGCGAATGTCGCCGGCTTTGCCTGCCGCAACGACGAGCTTCGCCGCACCGGCACCGCCGCCGTGAGCTATGCCAACTCCATGGTGCCCATGACTGTCGTGATTGGCTACGTCAACTATGCCATCGTCGCCGTGGCGGGCGGCATGCTCTGCATCAAGGGGCTCGCCGACGTAGGTGCGCTCGCGAGCTACCTGGTCTTTGTGCGCCAGGCCGCCATGCCCATCAACCAGTTTACGCAGCTCGGCAACTTCTTGCTCAACGCGTTGGCCGGTGCCGAGCGCCTGTTTGCCGCCATGGACCTTGAGCCCGAGGTGGACGAGGGCTGCGTGGAGCTGGTGCAGACGGGCGACGCCGCGTGGGCGTGGAAGATTCCCGAGGGCCAGGGCGTGGGCGCGTACGGGCATTTGCATGATGTGGCAGCCGTTGATGAGTCGGGCCGCGCGGTGGCTGCCGACGGCACCGAGCTCACGTGCGGCTTGGTCCCGCTTGCCGGCGACGTGCGCTTCCATGCCGTGGATTTTTCCTACGTGCCGGGCACCCGCGTGCTCACGGACCTCAACCTGTTTGCCAAGCCGGGGCAAAAGATCGCGTTTGTGGGCTCCACGGGTGCCGGCAAGACGACCATCACCAACCTCATCAACCGCTTCTACGAAGTCGATGACGGCGAGATCACGTATGACGGCATCGACGTCAAGCACATTGCCAAGGCCAGCCTGCGCGGGTCGCTCGGCATTGTACTGCAGGACACGCACCTGTTTAGCGGCACCATTGCGCAGAACATCCGCTTTGGCAAGCTCGACGCGACCGACGAGGAGGTGCGCGCCGCTGCCGAGGCCGCCTGCGCCGACTCGTTTATCCGCCGCCTGCCTAGAGGGTACGACACACCGGTCACGGCCGATGGCGCCAACCTGTCGCAGGGCCAGCGTCAGCTGCTCGCCATCGCGCGCGTGGCCGTTGCCGACCCGCCGGTGCTCATCCTGGACGAGGCCACGAGCTCCATTGACACGCGTACCGAAAAGCTCATCGAGCGCGGTATGGACCGCATCATGCGCGGACGCACCACGTTTATGATTGCGCACCGCCTGTCCACCGTCCGCGACGCCGACGCCATCATGGTCCTCGAACACGGCCGCATCATCGAGCGCGGCACGCACGAAGAGTTGCTCGCCCAGCACGGCGAGTACTGGCAGCTGGCGCATGGCTTAAAAGAGTTGGATTAACCCGTTCGAGCACGATGCTTTGACCCCTCCGTGCTCCTCACCTCGCCTCAAACCATCACAACATTCGACGTTTTTTGCCAAAATCGGGAAAAGCATCGAATGTTGTGATGGTTTTTCTACCACTCGATCGGGTGGAATCGCTTTCTTGCGCACGAAGGTGTGCGGACCCGTGGGCAGGGGAATAAGGTTGGTTATCCGACTCCATTGGAGGGCCCATGGACCTGCCGATCGTCCTGTCCCATAAGACTGCCTGGCTGTACCACAACGTGGCGCGCCCGTCCGAGCCGCTCTCGCGAGCAAGCAGCCTATACGATGAGGACTCGCTTGCTAACGAGGCGGAGCCGACCGCGAGCCTGCCCAAATTGGGGCTCGATGCCAAGGGGCTGAGGGCTTCAACGGCAGTTGGGATCGTTGCCGACTATCTGGTTTCGCTTGGTATTCCACGAGAAGAGCTCGATCATATCGACACGCTCGTCAACTTTGATTTTGAGCGCTCGACGCCGGCCGGATTTAGGTGCCACGTGTTTGGGGCGCCGGTACCTCCAGGCCATCTTATCGAGGTGGCAGAGGGCCTTCTAGTGGTTGATGAGGTCATGTGCTTTGTCCAAGCGGGTTCGTGGATGAGCGAGCCCGAGCAGCTGGAATATGGCTACGAAATCTGCGCCCGATACCATTTGAATCATCTGTCGACAGGCGATTATATCGAGATGGGGCAGAGGTATACCGTTGCCGACTTGATTGCTTATTGCAATGAGAACCGATCTCGCCAGGGGGCTATACGCGCGGCCGCCGTGCTCAAGCGCGTGCACGATGGCGCGCGGTCGCCCATGGAGACGGCCACCGCAATCATGGTCGTAGCAAAACGTTCCCAGGGCGGGCTGGGATACGCCAAGATCGAGCTCAACCATCGGGTCGATGTTCCCAACGAGTTCAAGTATCTCGCAAAGGCCGGGTATTTCGAGATCGACGTATATGCGCCTGCAAGCGGTGCGGGGATTGAATACAACGGCTCGGACCATCTTGATAAACAGCGCAGCGCGTCGGATGCGGAGCGTATGACCGTGCTGAGCGCGCTGGGCTTTAGGATGATCGTCCTCACCGGGACTCAGTTTGCCCACCAGCTGCAATTGCATCGGGCGATGAACGCCATTGCACTTGCTATGGGCCTCAAGTGCGACCGAAGCGAGGTGTTCCAGAAACGTCAGAACGATCTGCGAGAATTCGTGATTCGGCACTGGGACAGCGGCCTTTAGGGGCGCTTTGGTCCTTCTACGGGGTGCCGTGGGCAGACAAACCATCACAACATTCGACGTTTTTTGCCAAAACCGGGAAAAGCATCGAATGTTGTGATGGTCTGTGCTGAGGATGGGCTTGGAAAGCCGGTCTTGCTCGAAGCGACCTGTCCTGTCGTACGGGTGTCGGCATGATTCCCCCCGTGGGGTATTATGTTTTCCGAAGAATAAAACGCCGCGTGAGGGGAGGGCTGCGTGGACGGGCTCGTGCAACATGACGGCTTTGGCCGCGATATCAACTACCTGCGCATTGCCGTTACCGACAAGTGCAATTTCCGCTGCATTTACTGCATGCCGGCCGATGGCGTGGCGCCCCGCGCGCACGATGAGCTACTCAGTGCCGAGGAAATCGCCCGCTTTGTGCGCTTGGTGGCGGGGGAGGGCATTCGCCGCGTGCGCCTGACGGGTGGCGAGCCGCTGGTCAGCCGCCGTATCATTCCGCTCATTCGTGACATCCGTGCGATCCCGCAGATTGAGGACATCTCGCTCACCACCAATGGCGCCCTGCTGCCCAAGCTGGCACCGCAGCTCAAAGATGCCGGACTTAACCGCGTCAACATTTCGCTCGACACGCTCGACCCTACGCTCTTTGGAAAGATCACGCGCTTGGGTCGGCTCGAGCAGACCATGGCCGGCATCGACGCGGCGCTGGCTTGGGGCTTTGAGCCCGTTAAGGTCAACTGCGTTGTTGTGCGCCGGCTCAACCAGGATGTGGCGGCCCTTGCGCGGCTCACGCTCGATCGCCCCATCCACCTGCGCTTTATCGAATATATGCCCATCGGCGACGAGCGCACGAGTTCGCATTGCGCTGTGGACCCGCATGCGCCCGCGCTCAATCCCGAGTTGTGGGACGCGAGCGATACCGTGCCGAGCGACGAGCTGCGGGCGCGCATCAATGCCGGGGCCGCCGCGGCGGGACTGGGCGAGCTCGAGCCGCTCGACATCAACGACGCTCCTGCCGGCGCGGGCCCTGCGCGCTATTGGCACTTTCCGGGCGCGGCGGGAACGGTCGGCTTTATTAGCGCCATGTCCAATCATTTTTGTGCGAATTGCAACCGTCTGCGCCTGACGGCCGATGGCAACGTGCGTCCGTGCCTGTTTAGCGATGCCGAGTATTCGGTGCGTGAGGCGCTGCGCCGTGGTGATGATATACAGGTACTTTCGATTTGGTGCGATGCCGTGGCCCACAAACCGCAGGAACACGCGATAATTGAGGGCACGCAACGATTTATGTCCCAAATCGGAGGATGATCATATGGCCAAGAGCAGGTACGCCGATGCCACCAAGGCCGCTCGCAGGGCCGCGATGTCTGCCCACAAAGCCACGGCTGCGGCGAATGCTGGCAACGCCGACGGGTCTGCGCAGCCGTCTGCCAGTGCTGCCACCGAGCCCGCCCGCGACGCCCGTCGCGACGAGCTGACGCATGTGGACGCCAAGGGTGAGGTGCGCATGGTCGACGTGTCCGACAAGGCCGAGACCCACCGCATCGCCATCGCCGAGGGCACCATCCTCATGCATCCCGAGACGCAGACCATGGTGCTGCAGGACCGCGCCAAAAAGGGCGACGTGCTCGCCTGCGCGCGCGTGGCGGGCATTATGGCCATCAAACGCACCAGCGACATCATCCCCATGTGCCATCCGTTGCTCATTACCAAGAGCAAGTGCGACATTGCGCCCATCGCTCCGGCGGGGACGCCGGCCGATGACGTGCCCGAGGGCTGGGCGCCGGCGCGCGCGGACGGGCAGGTTGGCTTTCATGTACTGGTTACGGCCGGCGTGACGGGCAAGACGGGTATCGAGATGGAGGCCCTGACCGGCGCGAGCGCCGCGTGTCTGACCATCTATGACATGTGTAAAGCCGTCGATCGCGGCATGGAGATCGTCGATGTGCGCCTGCTGCACAAGGAGGGCGGCCGCTCGGGCGTGTGGGATCGTGCCGAGCGTCAGGTTGCTGCTGTTGAGGCTGCCGCCGCAGACGGTAACGTACCCGTGAGCGCACCCGTCGCCGTTGCGCCCGCAGTTCCGGCCCCGGCCGTCCCCGCGATCGCGTTTATCGGCTACCAGAACTCGGGCAAGACCACGCTCGTCGAGAAGGTTATCGCCGAGCTCACCCGCCGCGGCCTGCGCGTGGGCTCGCTCAAGCATCATGGGCATCACGGCTTTGATATCGATGTGCCCGCTAAGGACACCTGGCGCCATCACCAGGCCGGATCCAAGCACGTGGGCCTCATCTGCGCCACGCGCTGGGCGGAGTACGCCGACACGCGCGAGGAGGACGAGATGCCCGCGCGCGAGCTGCTGTCGCGCTACAACGATGTCGACGTGGTGATCATCGAGGGCTACAAGACCGAGGGCTTCGACAACATAGTGGTCGCACGCTCCGGTGTCGACCGTCTGCGCGGCAAGAGCTCGCTCGACCTAGTCGACGGTCGCACGCTGGCCCTTGCCTGCAACGAGGCCCTGGCGCGTCAGGCCTTCGACGCCGGCTTTGCGACCCGATCCATCAACATCAACGACGCCCGAGCCATCTGCGATCTTATCCAAGATCACCTTCAGGCTTGACGCTGCGCCGGCCCCAAGCACCCCATCTCGCCCCTCAAGCCGTCGCTCGCGTACCAAAGTACGCGTCGCTCCTCTTTCGGGGCGACCTGGGGCACTTGGAACCGGCTCGCTGCGCTGCCCTAACCTGCCAAAAAGGGACAGGTTTATTTTGGCAGGTTTTATCTGGGCAAACGTCA
>OLRW01002215.1_pt1 | contig 11065 bp, 10 predicted proteins | sample 1672701 | NCBI WGS metagenome assembly OLRW01 (sample SAMEA3136715, study PRJEB25190) | human gut metagenome | biome: human gut; feature: human-associated habitat; material: faeces | place: Austria | collected 2013
ATTGCCGGGTTGCCAAGGATACGAGGTTTTACCCTATGATTCTTGCAGTTGATATTGGTAACAGCAACATTTGCATTGGCGGGCTGGATGGCATGAAGGTGCTGTTCACCGCGCGCATGGTCACCCGCCCGCGCTGCACCGGGGATGAATACACCGCCGAGCTGAAATTTCTGCTGGGCCGCCTTGGCGTTACCCCTGAAGCCTGTGAGGGCGTTATCGTGTGCAGCGTGGTGCCCGACCTGACCAAAGTTCTGGCCGATGCCTGCACCCGGCTGACCGGGCGCAAAGCCATGCTGGTCAGCCCTGCACTGAACACCGGGCTGACCTTTGCGGTGGACGCTCCGGACCGCGTGGGGCGGGACCGCATTGCCGATGCCACCGCCGCAGCCGCCCACTATCCCCTGCCCTGCATGACGGTGGACCTTGGCACGGCCACCACCTATAATGTCATTTCTTCCAAGCGGGCGTTCCTGGGTGGTTTTATCCTGCCCGGCGTGCAGACCAGCCTGCGGGCCATCAGCAGCGGCACAGCGCAGCTGCCGCCTATCTCGCCCGAAACGCCGGATCACCTGATTGGCCGCAACACGGTGGAATGCCTGAACAACGGCGTGATGTTTGGCACCGCAGCCATGCTGGACGGCCTGGCTGCCCGCGTGGAAGCCGAACTTGGCGAGCCGCTGACCGTGGTTGCCACCGGCGGCCTGGCCCCCTGCATCATGCCCTGCTGCACCCGCAAGGTGATTTATGATTCTGACCTGTTGTTCAAGGGGCTGGCGATCCTGTACAGCAAAAACGCCGAATAAGCAAGTTTGCACGTTTTGTATTCTGCCTGCTATCAGAAAAGGGACCGGCATTTTCTGCCGATCCCTTTGTTTTATGTATTTTCCGAATGTTTTAGGCAATACCGCATAATTCTAAGTGCCGATACGGCGAGCGAGGGGCGGCAGATGCCAAGCCAAAAGCGCAGATAATACTGGATGTCTTATCGAGCATTTTGGCAACGCAGATGCCGTGCCGCAGCTGCCGGAGCGGTGCTTAAGCCGCAAGGCGGGAATTGTGCGGTGTTGCCTTTACATATCCGGCGTAACCATCACAGCGCCGTAATTGCGCACGCTCAGCACATGGCAGCTGCCCGCGCCAAACACAGCGTCAATGGCGTTCTTGTAGGTTTCCAGCAGTGCCAGCGGAACAAATGCCTGGATGGTACCGGCAAAGCCGCCGCCCTGCAAACGCCATGCGCCGCGGCCGTTCAGCACCTTCTGGCTGATGGCCAATGCCAAAGGCACGCCCTGCTCCTGCGGGTTCTTGATGCTGTAGGCGTTCTGGTTGAACTCAAAGCTGGAATGGCCGCCCTCAATGATCAGCTGCAGGAAGCGGTCAAAATCATCTGCCTTGATGGCTTCATAGATTTCCCCGGCGCGGCGGCTGTCATTATAAAAATGGATGGCACGCACCACGGCGCGGTCGCCGGTCACTTTGCGCACTTCGGGGATGGCTTTCAGGAAGGTTTCCTCGTCCACATCGCGCAGAACCTTTTTGCCAAAGAATTCGGCAACGCTCTCCATCTCGCGGCGCACAGCGGCATAATCATCGGTCAGGTCAGCGTGGCTGCCCTTGGTATCGCTGATGCAGAGTGCAAAGCCCTTGGCTGCCAGATCAAACGGAACTTCGCGCACGACCGGATGGCCCACTTCCTTAAAGTCGATGGTGATGACCTTTCCCACGGCGCAGGCGGTCTGGTCCATCAGGCCGCAGGGCTTGCCAAAGAAAACATTCTCAGCATACTGGCTGATCATGGCGTTTTTGACCTGGTCGAAACGCTTCATGTCATTATCGTTGTACTCGCCGCGGAAGATAGCACCCATGCACACCTCAAAGGCAGCCGAGCTGGACAAACCGGAACCGCCCAGAACATCAGAGGTGGTGTAGCAGTCAAAGCCGCCCACCTTGCCGCCGTCTTTCACAATGCCGGCAGCCACGCCGCGGATCAGGCTGGCGCTGTGCTCTGCTTCAACGGGCTGCGGGGTCAGGTCGCGCAGATTCACATCGTCGATCTTACCAAAGCCGTGGGAAATCACGCGTACAACGTTCTCGTCATTCTTGGCAACCACAGCAATGATATCCAGGTTTACGGCAGCTGCAATCACCACGCCGTTGTTATGGTCGGTATGGTTGCCGCCGATCTCGGTGCGGCCGGGTGCCGAGTACAAACACACTGTGCGGCCCGTGCCAAAGTTTTCTTCAAAATGGTCGATCATATCCACATAACGGACACGCTGGGCTGCCACAGTAGCAGTGTCTGCCCCATACAGCTTGGCAAAAGCCTGGTCGTAACCGCCGTTCAAGATATTTTGTTTCAGTTCCGCACTCGTTGCCATCGTTCATACACCTTTCTTCGTTTGGCTGTCCCTTGTAAAATATGCACAAAAACCGCGCGTTCTTTTTAGCTATGCAGCGCATTTTAGGCCAGTATCACGGCTTCTTGTACTCAGTATAACAAATTTTAGCAGGATGTAAACATCTTTTTTCAACGCGATTATGGACTTTTGATGAATCTTCTGATATAATGGTAAAAAATATGCTCCATCCTGTTCCGGCCTGCTGCGGTGGGCCCTGTTTTGGGAGCAGAATGGCGAACCACAACCAGATTTTGCAAGAGTGAGGGATTTGGTATGCCGACCATCGCAAAGCAATCTTATAAGCAGAACTATACCGATAATGTAGAGCTTTCCATTTTTAATTGTGGCCACGAATACTGCCAGCCGGGCCACACCTGGGGCCCCGGTGTGCGTGACCATTACCTGATCCATCTTGTTGTTGCGGGCAAAGGTGTGTATCAGGTCAACGGCGCTGCCTATAATTTGCAGGAGGGTGATCTCTTCCTCGCCAAACCCAACCAGCTCATCACCTATGCGGCAGATGAAACCGACCCGTGGGAATATTACTGGGTCGGCTTTAACGGTGCCTGCGCCAACAAGCTGGTGCAGCAGACCCCGTTCAGCGATGTGCAGCCCGTGCACCACTGCAAAGACCCCCAAAGCACCCGTGAAACCATTTATAATATCTATCTGGCCCGCGGCCCGGAACCGCAGTGCGAAGCCCTGATGACCGGCTACCTGTACCTGTTCATGGCCCAGCTGATGAAGGAAGCGCGCGAAGCCATGCCCAACGCGCCGTCTTCCAGCAGCCAGTATGTGCTGGCCGCTATCAAGTATATTCAGTTCAACTATTCCCATGATATTTCGGTAGATGACATCGCCAAGGCGGTTGGGGTCAGCCGCAGCCATCTGTACCGCGTGTTCATGTCCAATGTAGGCCAAAGCCCGATTGACTATTTAACGGGCTACCGCATCAGCGAAGCGTGTTCCCTGCTGAAAAATACCGGGCTTTCCATCGCCGAAATCGCGGTCTCCGTCGGCTTTTTTGACCAGTTCTATTTTTCCCGCGTGTTCAAAAAGGTCAAAGGCGTTCCCCCCAGCAAGTACCTTGCCGCGCTGGAAAAAGACCCGCAGCTGGGGCTGGTATAAGCCATTTTCACACAACGTCCCACCATACGGCAGCACCTTGCTTTTTGGTGCTGCCGCTCAGTTTTTACCGGCAGACTGATATATTTGCCATAACATTAGAACAAACGGAGCAAACCATGTCTTTGAAGAAAAATCAGATTTTTGAAACCACGATCGAAAACCTTTCCAGCGATGGCAGCGGCGTTGCCCATGTGGAAGGGCAGGCCGTTTTTGTGCCCGGCGCGGCACCGGGGGATGTGATCCGCTGCCGCATTGTAAAGGCATTGAAAAGCTATGCTTTCGGCCGCATTGACGCGATTTTAGCCCCCGGCCCCGGCCGCGTTGCGCCGGATTGTGCCGTGTGCACTCCCTGCGGCGGCTGTGGCCTGCGCCATTTGAGCTATGCTACGGAATGCGAGGCGAAAACCGGCTTTGTGCGGGATGCTTTTGCCCGCCTTGGCGGCTTTGATGTAAGCAGCTTTGAGTTTTCGCCCGTTCTCGCCCTGACGGACCACACCGCACACTACCGCAATAAGGTCCAGCTGCCCGTTGGGCTGGATGCCGATGGCCATGTCGTGACCGGTTTTTACGCCGGGCGCACCCACCGTATCGTCCCCTGCCCCGATTGCAAATTGCAGCCGGAGTGGATGAACGCCCTGGCCCGCCGGGCTTGTGCGTTACTGGAAGCCAACGGCATTGCCCCCTATGACGAGGAAACCGGCAAGGGCCGCGTGCGCCATTTGTATATGCGCCAGGGCTGGCACAGCGGTCAGCGCCTGCTGTGCTTTGTGGTAAACGGCAACGGCCTGCCCAACGAAGCCGAGATCTGCCGCACCTTGCAGCAGGAGTTCCAGCTGACCACCGTGCTGATCAACCGCAATACCGCCCGCACCAACGTGATTTTAGGGCGGGATACCCGCACCGTGCTTGGCCCCGGCGTGATTGAGGATACTTTGGCCGGAGTGCCCATCCAGATGGGTGTGCACGAGTTTTATCAGGTCAACACCCCCGCTGCCGAGCTGCTGTACGCCAAGGCGAAAGAGTTTGCCCGGCTGCAGCCGGATGACTTTTTGCTGGACCTTTACTGCGGTATGGGCACCATTGGCCTTTCGATGAAGCCGCACTGCCGCCGCCTGGTCGGCGTTGAGGTTGTGCCGCAGGCAGTGGAAGGTGCCAAAACCGTTGCTGCGCATCTTGGCCTGCCCCCGGAGGAAGCCGATTTTTACTGCATGGACGCCGGCGAAGCCGCGACCCGCCTTGCCAGCGAGGGTGCCCACCCTGATGTGATCGTGGTGGACCCGCCGCGCAAAGGCTGCGATAACGCCACCCTGGCTGCCATTGTCCAGATGACCCCACGCACCCTCGTCATGGTCAGCTGCAACCCCTCCACCGCCGCCCGCGATGCTAAGTTCCTGTGTGAACAGGGGTATACGCTGGAAAAGGTTCAGCCCGTGGATTTGTTCCCAAGGACAAGGCATGTGGAGACGGTATGTCTCTTAGTTCTGAGAAACCCGGTAACACATATCAACATTGATGTGGATGTGGAAGAAATGGTGCAGGATAAAAGAGGACGGGCAACCTATGGGCAAATCAAGGATTATGTTCTGGAACGCAGTGGTTTGAAGGTCAGCAGTCTCTATATTGCTCAGGTAAAGCAAAAACACGGCATTATTGAGCGCGAGAACTACAATAAACCGAAATCTGAGGATGCCAAGCAGCCACAATGCCCACCGGAAAAGGAAAGAGCCATTACGGAGGCATTGAAACATTTTGGAATGCTATAAAATAAAGGAGGTGCTTCATGTATAACCCACAGCTTGAAACTTTTCTGCGCGTGGCGGATGCAGGTAGCTTCAACAAAGCCGCCGAAGAAAGCTACATCACGCCCACGGCTGTCATCAAGCAAATCAATCTTTTAGAAGAATCCCTCGGCGTGAAGCTCTTCGACCGTAGCCACCGGGGGCTGCAACTCACAAAAGCTGGGCGCTCTATGTACCAGGATGCAAAATATATCATCCAGTATTGCCGGGACTCCGTGACTCGGGCAAAAAACGCCATGCAGGAGGACGAAAACATCATCCGCATCGGCTCCTCGCCCATGACTCCGGCACAGCTCCTGATGGAGCTCTGGTCCAGAGTTCAAACTCTGCACCCGGACATCAAATTTCAGATCGTCCCCTTTGAGAACACCCCGGAAAATGCGAGAGAGATCCTTGCAAATCTCGGAAAGAACATTGATGTAGTAGGCGGTATTTTTGATGAGACCATGCTGCACCTGCGGGGCTGTGCCGGGTTGGAGCTGACGCGGGGGCGCTTCTGCTGTGCAGTCTCCATCCACCACCGGCTGGCGGACAAAGACAAGCTGCAAGTTTCTGACCTCTATGGGGAGAATCTGCTGCTGATGCACCGCGGCTGGAGCCACTATGTCGATCAGCTTCGGGACGATCTGTGGCAGCACCACCCGCAAATTCACATTGTGGATTTTGATTTTTACAGCATGGACGTGTTCAACCGCTGCGAGAACACCAACGATGTGCTGCTGGCGATTCCTGGCTGGGCGAATGTCCATCCGCTTCTAAAGGTCATTCCTGTCGAATGGGAACACAACATCCCCTACGGCATCCTCCATTCCCCGGAGCCGACGCCTACGGTACGGCGGTTTTTGGATGCGGCGAAGGCCGTCAGAAAAGAACTGTACGGCTGATTATAACCCAAAGGTATATACTGATGAACGAAGCGAGACTTCTCTTGAAGTCTCGCTTTTTTTATACTATAGGCAGAAGTTCAGGAAAAGGCAGATGATGATATGAAGCTTGGATGTTTCTCTGCGCTGCTGTTTTGTACGGCGCTTCTGTTGAGCGGTTGCGGCGCTCGTGAACCACAGGAACCAGTGGAAACCACTCCATCCCAAACAGCAGCATTTACAAGGGAAAGCAAAATCGAAGATGTGAAGAATGCTCCAATATTCGGTTCTTACGGACGGTTGCTGTTCCCTGTAGAGGATGCCTATTACAGCGGCGACACGCTGGAAGAACTCGGGCTGACCTACTACAGCCATATTGATCCAGACGAAACGGTGGAGATCGTGAACACCCTGCGAGAGCGGGCAGCAGACGGTCAAACCATCTTCTATGACATTTACACTGACGAGGAAAAGGCGGCCGACCCTGCCAAAGAAGATACAGGATTGTTTTTCTTCAAGGGAGTCCCTGGCGAAAAGTTCGCTATCTGCAATGCAGGCGGTGCCTTTGCCTATGTGGGCGCCATGCAGGACAGCTTTCCTCATGCGCTGGAGCTTTCCCAAAAGGGCTACAACGCCTTCGCTCTCATTTATCGCCCCGGCGCACAGACCGCCTGCGAGGATCTGGCAAGAGCCATCCGCTTCATCTTTGCCCATGCGGACGAACTGGAAGTGGACACCGATTGCTACTCCCTATGGGGCGGCTCGGCAGGAGCACGGATGGCGGCATGGCTGGGTACTTACGGCCCGGAGGCTTTTGGCGGCGGTGATCTGCCCCACCCCGGTGCGGTCATCATGCAGTACACGGGACTGAGCGAGTATTCCGAAAGCGATCCGCCCACCTATGCCTGTGTCGGTGACAGGGACGGCATCGCCAACTGGCGGGTCATGCAGGCGCGGCTCGAAGCCATGCAGCAGGCCGGGATCGATACGGAGTTTCATGTGTATTCCGGTCTGGGGCACGGCTTTGGACTTGGGACTGAAACCAGCGCCGAAGGCTGGATCAATGATGCCGTTGCCTTTTGGGAACAGCAAATGAAGAAATAACATTCAGAAAGGATGCGTTTTTATGAACAACTTTATTTTTGAAAACAAGACCAAGGTGTATTTCGGCAAGGGCGGCGTGAAGGAGTATCTGGGCTGCCTGCTGGATCACTACGGCGACACCGTCATGCTGGCCTATGGCGGCGGCTCCATCAAGCGCAACGGCGTGTATGATGAGGTGATGGGCATTCTGAACGCCAAGGGAAAGCGAGTCGTGGAGTTCTCCGGAATCATGTCCAACCCCACTTATGCCAAGGTGCAGGAGGGCGCAAAGCTGGCGCGGGAGAATCATGTGGACCTCATCCTCGCCGTGGGCGGCGGCAGCGTGTCCGATTGCTGCAAGGTCATCTCCGCGCAGGCCAAACTGGACGAGGACATTTGGGAACTGGAGAACACCAAGCACACATTCCCAACGGAGTTTATCCCCCTCGGCACCATCGTCACGGTGTTCGGCACCGGCAGCGAGATGAATAACGGTGCCGTCATCACCCACGAGGAAAAGAAAATCAAGGGTGCCCTTTGGGGCGCACAGGCGGATTTTGCCTTCCTTGACCCCAGTTACACGCTGACTGTTCCCATGAAGCAGGTTATCTCCGGTGCCTTTGATACCCTGAGCCACGCCATGGAAACCTACTTCGGCAAGCCGGATGAAAACAATCTTTCCGATGACTTGGGCGAAGCCGTCATGCGCAGCGTCATCCGCAACACCCGCGTGCTGCTGACCGACCCGGAGAATTACGATGCCCGCAGTGAGCTGGCGTGGGCGTCCGCGATGGCAGAGAACGGCGTTCTGAAGATCGGAAAAGTCACGGACTTCCAGTGCCACATGATTGAGCATCAGCTGGGTGCCTACACCAACTGCAACCACGGTGCGGGACTGGCGGTGATCCACCCTGTTCTGTACCGCCATATCTGCAAGTCCGGTACAGCCCGCTTCGCCCGCTGGGCGCAGAATGTCTGGGGCATCGCACCCAAGGGAAGCAACGAAAAAACAGCTCTTTCCGGTATCGACGCACTGGCTGCGTTCATCAAGGAAATTAGACTGCCCACCACCTTTGCAGAGCTGGGCATTCCCGCCGACACCGACTTCCGTGCCATTGCGGATTCTACCGTTCTCACCCCCGGCTGCTGCAAAAAGTTGACCCACGATGAAATATATGACATTCTCTGCGAATGTAAATAAAACTAAAATTGAATTGAAAGGATGATTTTATCATGAAAAAGCTGACTGCACTACTGCTGAGCGTCGTGCTCGTACTTAGCCTTGCCGCCTGCGGCTCTGCCAACAAGCCTGCATCTTCTACCACGCAGCCCGAAACCTCTGCGCCGACCGAACAGCCCGCCACGGAACCGTCTGAAAGCTCCTCGACCGCTCCCACAGAATCCGAGCCGGAGACTCAGCCCGAAACCGGCAAAACGCTGGTGGTCTACTACTCCGCTTCCGGTAACACCGAGCGGGTGGCCAAGGATATTGCAGAGGCAGCCGGTGCCGACCTCTTTGAGATTGTTCCCACCGAAGTCTACACCAGCGAGGACCTGAACTGGACGAACCCCGACAGCCGCGTCAGCCGTGAACATGATGACGAGTCCCTGCGGGATGTGCCCCTGACCACCACTGAAGTTCCCGATTGGGATTCCTATGACACCGTGTTCATCGGTTATCCCATCTGGTGGGGTATCGCAGCGTGGCCCGTGGACACCTTTGTAAAAAACAATGATTTCACCGGCAAGACCGTCATCCCCTTTGCCACTTCTTCCTCATCCGGCATGGGTCAGAGCGGCAGTTTGCTGGCCGACATGGCCGGTACCGGCGAGTGGCAGGAAGGCCAGCGGTTCTCCTCCGGCGTTTCCAGTGATGATGTGCAGTCCTGGGTCAATGGACTGGGTCTGTAATGCGTAGGAACAGAGTTTTCGCCGCAATGCTTGCAGTTCTCATGGTCGTGTCGCTGACCGCCTGTGGCCGGGAGTCCGTCGGGACTCCCGGCGGTGAGCTGGAAAACGGCGTTGCGGCTATTGAGGATGCTATGACAACGAAACCAAACGAAAGCAGTTCTGCTTCCACCACCCCCATCGATGATCTGCGCGACGGATCTTCGACGGACACCGTAGCCACGCCGGACGATTTTCCTGATGCATATAACTACGGCAGCGGCAAGATTTCCGATTATTCCCGCACAGCCATGCTGCAAAAGATGCCGGAACCGGCAGGTAATAACACCGTGCTGAACACGGCAGCAGACCCTGCAAACATTCAAGTGCTCTATCTCTGGGAGGAAGGCAATGTCCCCGCCAGGACGAAATTTACGCAGGATATGACCGGATATTTCGATGACTGGAACTTCCGCCCCTATGTCACCGCTATCCCCGTCCGGGATGGCGTGAAGCCAAAAGGCGCGGTGGTGCTGATGGCGGGCGGCGCTTATCAGTTTCGGGGCAACTACACCGATTCGCTGCCCACCGCCGCAGCACTGCGAGAGCTGGGCTTTCAGACCTTCATCGTAGACTACCGCCTGTCTCCCTATACGCAGGAGGAAGGTGCGCTGGATGTGGCGAGAGCCGTCCGTTTTGTCCGCAAAAATGCGGAGATCTATGGTATTGACCCAGATGATATTGCCGTCATGGGCTTTTCGGCGGGCGGCATTCAGGCTGGTGAATTTCTGATGCACTATGACGAATATGTGACCGGCACGGCGCTGGACAGCACCTATGTGCCGGACGAGCTGGACGCCGTTCTCGCCTATGCCTCCGCCGCAGGCATGATCTATTCCTTCTATGGCCGCCTCAGCGTGGGAAATATGGATGCAAGCTGGTTGACCGAGGGCGATTTGCCGCCGACCTTCTATGTCTACGGCACCGAGGACCCCTTCTATCGTCAGTTCCAGCAGCAATATGATGTGATCTCTGGAATGGGCATTTCCACCGGGCGCATCGTGCTGAACAGCTGGCCTCACGGCTTCGGCTCCGATGGTGGTTGGGTTAAGGACTACGCCGCATGGCTGGAAACAATTTTCGCATAAGGAGTGATTTCGATGAAAGCACTGTTAGTAAACGGTAGTCCCCATCCAAGGGGCTGCACATATACCGCCCTGACCGAACTGAAAAACACCCTAGAGGCCGAGGACATCGAAGTGGAGCTGCTCCATGTGGGCAACAAGGACATTCGCGGTTGTATTGCCTGCCGCAAATGTGCTCAGACAGGCAAATGCGTGTTTGACGATGTGGTCAATGAAGTTGCACCAAAACTGGCAGAGGCGGACGCCTTTGTCATCGGCTGCCCGGTATACTTTGCCTCCCCCGCAGGCGGAGCCATCTCCTTCATGGACCGATTGTTTTTCAGCACCCTCGGCATCGACAAGACCATGAAGGTGGGGGCGGCGGTAGTCACCTGCCGCCGGGGTGGCAACACCGCCACCTTCGATGTGTTGAACAAGTATTTCACCATGACCGGGATGCCGGTGGCCTCCAGCCAGTACTGGAACATGGTCTACGGCGGCTCGGCCGAAGAAGTAGCGCAGGATGCTGAGGGCTTGCAGACCATGCGGACACTGGGGTGCAACATGGCGTTTATGATGAAGTCCTTTCAGTTGGGTAAGGAGCAGATCGGCTTGCCTCAGAAGGAACCACTGATTTTCACAAACTTTCACAGATAAGGGGTGTTGCTTTATGAGAAAAATTACAGCAGGCAGAGATGTGCTTGGTGAATTTGCGCCGAAGTTCGCACAGCTCAATGATGATGTTCTTTTCGGTGAGGTTTGGAGCCGGGAAAGCGAGCTTT
>OLRW01002221.1_pt1 | contig 11038 bp, 8 predicted proteins | sample 1672701 | NCBI WGS metagenome assembly OLRW01 (sample SAMEA3136715, study PRJEB25190) | human gut metagenome | biome: human gut; feature: human-associated habitat; material: faeces | place: Austria | collected 2013
GCGTACTGAAGGCCATTGCCGTGGCCGGCGTGGGATCCCTCGGCACCGAGCTGCAGATAACCGCAGACGCCGTGGCCGTCATCGGCTGCGGAGCCTGCCTCATCACCGCCACCAGGGCGCTTGCCCACGTAGAAGGACGCCCCACATCCACGGAGTGGAAGCTGCCCGCGACGGAACGCGCCGGCTTCATTGCCTTTGTCATCCTGTTCCCCGCGCTGAACGCCGTGGGCCGCGCCCTAAGCCCGCTGGGCTTCTGGGGCGACGTGAGCATCGTCGGCGCCGATGCGCTTCCCTCTATCTTGCCCGCCTGCGTCCTGTTCGCCGCCGTGGTAGCCGCCGTGCTCCACCACTGCGACGACGGCGGCATGTTCCCTCGCATGGCCGCGGCCCTTCTCGTTTTGCTGGGCGCCCTTTTGCTCGTCGACCAGACGACCCTGACCGAGCTCGCGGTTCCCGAGGCCATCATCCAGAGCGCGTCGCTTTCCGTTGAGCTGCTGTCCCACTTCCTGTTCTGGCTCGCCGGCGTCATGGCGGCCCGCACCCTGGAATGGCCGCCGCTGCGCAGCACCGCCATGGCCGAGCTCGTTATGAGTACGGCCGCCATCCTCTTCAGCCTCATCCTGCAATCGGTCTCGAGCCTCGGCCGCTTCATCGTCATCGCCGCCCTTTACGGTGCCGTGGCGGTGCTCATGGCCGTTGTGTGGCGAACCTGGCAAGCGGGACACGAAGCGACGGCGACGTCCCCCGCGAACGACCTGGCCGAAGCCTGCGCCCTCATTGCCGCCGAGCGCAACCTCTCCCCGCGCGAGGCCGAAGTGCTGGCGCTTTTGGCCGAGGGGCACAGCCGCACTTTCATCATGGAGAAGCTCGTCATCTCCGACGCCACGGTGAAGAGCCACACCAACCATATCTACCAGAAACTCGGCGTCCATTCAAAGCAAGACCTCATCACGCTGGTTCGGGAGCGATAGAGGATCCCGCAAGCACCGTCGCCAGCGCCTCAAAAGATCGGCGAACTTACTGGCGGCCGCGCGATATCGCTACGGAAAAGAACTCCGCCGCCTTCAAATGGCTTGGAAATCACGAAAGATCGGCGCTGACCGCGAAATTGCGCCTTCGTTGTAATACACCACCTGGGAAAACTCCAGCAATAAGCAGTAATTGAACCCTTTGAGGCTCAGAAATACCGATGTTTCGCGATTTTCAAGCCATTTGAGCGCCCCGAACATTCATTTTCGCCGTCTTTTCCGATGTTTCGTGATTTTCAAGCCATATGAGAAACGAAACACTGCGCAAGTTAGCAGAAAGCCTGTATGCCGTTGCTACATCCAGGCTTTCATACGAAGTTCAACGCAGGGGGTAAAAGAGCACGCATCGCGTCGTGGGCCGAGCCCAACTTCTCCAGCAGAGCACGCAACGCCTCATGGGCCAGGCCCTGCGCTCCCAACGAAGCGAGCGACACAGCCCCTACTTCTCCAGGATGTCGATAGCCTCCACGAGCGAGCGCATGATGTTGCGGCGGGACAGGGCGCCGACGAGCTTGCCGTTTTCCACTACCGGCACCTTCTTGATGCGCTTGGCGGCGAACAGGGCGCACACCTCGTCCACCGGCGTCGTGGCCTCTACGGAGATCACGCGGCGGGTGGCCACGGCCATGACGTTGAGGCCCATGAGCTCGCGCAGGCGCGTGGCGGCGTCCTCGTCGTCGATGTAGCGGTAGCCATTCAGCAGCGTGGAATCGACGAGCGCGATCTCGGTCTTGCCGAGGTAGCTCGCCACGTCGCCGTCGGACACGAAGCCCACCAAGTCGCCAGTGCCGTTCACCACGGGAAGCCCGCTCGTCTGGTTGGCGTCCATAAGGCGGATGACCTCGGCCATGGTAGCGGTGTCGGCCGCGCACACCGGCTCGCGGTTCATCACGTCGGCTGCCGTGTAGGTGCGCTCAGCATCCCATGACTCACCCAGGGTGCCGTCCACGGTCACGCCGTCGAAACCGGCCGCGTAGTCCACGGGCTCCGCACCGCGCTCGGCCGCCGTCACGGCCGCAGCGCCGGGCATCTTCGCCTTGTCGCGCACAAAGAACAGAATGACGAGCGCCGCTACGCCCATCAAAATGAAGGTGGTCATGAAGGCCATGTGATCGCCGAGGTAGGCCTGCTCGAGCGGGGCGGCGTCGGGAGCCACGGAAGGCGCCAGCGCCGAGATGGACACCAGCACCGCCGTGCCAAGGGAGGCCGCCACCTGGTTCAACGTATTTGACACACCCTGAGCGTGCTGGATGACGCTGTTGTCGAGCGAGTTCACGCCCCAGGTGTTCAGCGGCGTCATAGTGAACTGCAGGCCCACCACGAGCACCGTATAGGTGATCGTCAGGTTGATGAAGCTGCTGTCGATGCCCAGCCGCGCCAAGCCCGACGCCCCCAGCACCGCCACGATAACGCCAGGAATCACCACGCGGCGCACGCCGAAACGGTCGAACAGACGCCCCGACACAAGACCCATGAACGCGCCGATAAGCGCGCCCGGCAGCATGGCCACGCCCGACATAGTTGCGGAGAATCCAAGCACGCCCTGAATGTAGAGCGGCGTGATGACGCCCGTGCCCATAAGCGCCGCCTGCACGATGACGATAATGACGACCGCTGTGGCGTACTTGCGCGTACGCAGAATGCCCACCTGCAGCATAGGCTCGGGCAATGTCAGCTGGCGCCGCACGTACAGGGCGCACAGCACCAACCCCGCCGCGATGAGCCCCGCAGTGACCGCCATGTTATCGGAGGAGGCGAAGGTAGACAGCCCATACAGCACGCAGACGAGCCCTACCGTGGACAGAACCACCGAAAGCTTGTCAAAGGGGGCGCGCGCGAAGTTGCCGTAGTTTCTCAGCACCACCACAGCCAGCACGATCACCACTACCGACAGCACGGTCACGATAGCGAACAGCGCCCGCCAGCCCACCGAATCCACCAAAAGGCCCGCCACCGAAGGGCCCACGGCCGGAGCAAAGCCAATGATGAGCCCGATGACGCCCATGGCCGTGCCGCGCTTCTCGCGGGGGAACACGAGCAGAATCACCGTGAACACCATGGGCATGGACATGCCGGTGCAGGCGGCCTGCAGCACGCGACCGAGCAGCAGCACCCAGAAGTTCGGCGCCACAGCTGCCGCCAAGCTGCCCGCCGTGAACAGCGCGAAAGCCGAGATGAACAGCTGGCGCGTGGAGAAGCGCCCGATAAGATAAGCCGAAAGCGGAATGACGACCGCTTCCACCAGCGAATAGCCGCTCGTCAGCCACTGCACCGTGGTGGCGTCCACTTGCAAGTCGCCCATGATGGCCGGCAGTGCCGGCGACAACAACGTCTGGTTCAGCACGGCCAAAAGCACGCCCACCAGAAGCACGCCCACCATCACCAGTTCTTTTCTTCCAACACCCAATGCCATGCCGCATCTACCTCGCTCTCGCATCTCGTCCGTGAAAAAGTGAATGTTCTGATGCTATGGGTTCAGCGAAAAAAGAAAAGAGGCCACTCGGTAAGCGGCGAGGAGGCTCCTGCCATCTTTGCAATACTGCAAAGATGGCTAATCCCCTAATTCGCGCAGCATATCGAGAAGCTCTTGGCGGCGATGAATGTCCAATTTGGTGTAAATATGCTTAGCGTGAGTACGCACAGTATTCTCGCTGATAACAAGCCGCTCGGCGATGGCCGCCATGGAGTTGCCGCGGGCGATGAGCTCCATCACCTCTGTCTCGCGCATGGAAAGACCGTGGCGTTCCTGCAGTACCAGGCACTGCTTGGAAAGCCGGTCGCGAATGGCACCGGCGTCCTCCGAAGCCGAAGGCCGACGTCGACGACGTTTGGCTGGCGTGGCCGGTTTATCGTCGGCAGTAGATCTTACGCGGGAATCGCCATCCTCCAAAGACTCCGCTGACGCTCTGCCCAGTTCCGCTCCTAAGCCGCAGTTCGCCTTTCGAGTATCCTCGCCAAAGACCGAGCCGCTTCCTCTCCCCACTGACACGGCGGGCACGGCGGCAAGAGAATAGAACTCGATGGGGTCGGCGGTTACGGTGCCTTTCGACACCATCGGCCTGAAAAGGGTTCCCGTAGAGACCAGGAGCGTGATCCCCAGTCCGCAGCTAGAGATAAGCGCCACGAAATACAACCACTGGGAGCCCGCGGGCACCGTCAATTCGCTCGCCCAGCCAAAAAGGAAGCCGACGCTTTGCAAAATATAGACGATAGCCCCAAAGAACCCGTAGATGAACACAGGATTGATACCACGATCGCGGGAGACCTGGGCGCACTGCATCATCATGAGCATCTGCACAAGGGAAAAGACCATGTAGGCGACCGCCGCGAAGGCGTTCAGATACACCAAGCCACAAAACGGCATGAGAAGAAATCCCAGCGTGAGCAGCGGATATACCACGCGGAACACAGAGATGAGGCCGAAGCGAAAGCTCATGCGGTGCCACAGGACTAAAAGCACCGCAGCCGCAATAAACGAACCAAGCATGGACGCGCTGTTGACAAGCGAGCTAATTTCCTCATGTAGCAGAGCGATTCCGCGAATGACGCCGGCTACCAGAGCAAGCGACCCCACGCATAAAGCACTGCGCCAATAGTCGGCCACCACTTGACGGTAGACGCGCGGGTGCTGACGCGGGACGTCCTCGAACATGGGCTGCTCGAAGTTCATCTCGCGCACCGAAAGTGCCACGCACAGACCGCACAGAGGCACGAAGATCAGGGGGACGAGAAAAGCCGTTAGCGCAATGGGCACTAAATACAGGGCAAGGTAGATGAAGGGAGCGATAGCCGTGCCCACAATAAGGCGGAAATTGCCGGTTCTCGCATCGAGGGAAGCAAAATACCGCTGCCAGAGCATGAACATGCCGGCGCACCCGATTCCGAGAAGCACCCCGCCAGCTCCCACAAATGCAATGGCAGCCGATGCCACGTACATGGCCGTAATCAGACAGGCCGACCCAAGGAATAGCAGGACAGCGGAAAGCGAGACGAGCATGCGCCGAGCACCGTAGGGAAAGAAATACGATCCCAGCATACTCGCCAGGAAGGCGCCGCCAAAAGCCACAGCCTGAGTCAAAAAGAACGTGAGAGTCACTTCCACCGTCTGAAACTCAAGGGGAAGAAACGGGAAGATGCCGCCCCATACCGAGGTGGCATTCACCGTGAGGAAACAAGCATAGCCCCAACTTGACGCATGGCCGATTGCGCTGGCACTCTCGGTCGCCATAGCTTGACCTCCTCTCTTATCTCGGTGGCACGCATGGTAGCATAGGAGGACGCGCCTGTTAGGCAAATGACCGCACTTCGGTATCACCCGAAAACGCGCGAACTGGGGTTTTGTCCTTAAATCACACTTGTCGTGTGATTCGGCACTTCCCCTTTTCCGGTACTTTTGAAAGCGGCGAGAAGGCAATTCAACTAGAGGAGGGACTATGACTGAAACCCAATCCACCCTGTCGCGCCGCACCTTCGTCAAAGGCTCGCTCGCGGGCCTGGCTGCCACGGGAGCCGCGGGTACCGCACTCTTCGGATGCGCACCCCAATCTGGCACCGGAGCCGGGGAGGAGCCCATGGCCGCCACCGGAGAGGAGACTGCGCCCGACGAGATCCACTGGAGTCAGTGCAACGTCAACTGCGGCGGCAACTGCGTCTTCCAGTGGCACTCCCGCGATGGCAAAGTGCTCTACATGGAGACCGATAACACAGGAGATACCGACTTGCAGGCCCGCGCCTGTCTACGCGGCCGCTCCATGCGACGCTGGCTCAACAGCCCCGACCGTCTGCTGTACCCCATGAAGCGTGCGGGCAAACGCGGCGAAGGAAAGTTCGAGCAGATTACCTGGGACGAGGCTATCGACACCATCGCCAGCGAGCTGAAACGCGTCATCGACACCTATGGCAATGAGGCCATCTACGTCAACTATGCCACAGGCATGTACTCGAAAACAGGCAACCCCACCGCCCGATTGCTCAACCTGCTCGGCGGCTACCTAAACCGTTCCTATGACTATTCGGCCCACATGATCGAGGCCGTCGCGCCCTACATGTACGGTACGTCGCTCGACGGCTCTTCTCTGACTGAGGCAACCGAGCATTCTGATCTCATCGTCATGTTCGGCAACAGCCCCGCCGAAACTCGCATGGGCGGTGCCAATGCCTCATGGGATTTCGCCCGCCTTCGCGAAGCCATTCAGAACCGCGGCGGCAAAATTATCTCTATCGACCCGCGCATGAACGAGACGGTCTCCGGCCACCCTGACGAATGGCTTCCCATTCGCCCTGGTACCGACGCGGCCCTCTGCGCGGCCATCGCTCATGAATGGATCGTCGAAGGCAAAGTGGACAAGGAATCCCTCGATACTTACTGCCTCGGCTACGACGAGGACACCATGCCCGAATCCGCCAAAGGTCAGAACAAATCCTACAAGGATTACATTATGGGCACTGGCTGGGACATGGTGGAGAAGACGCCCGAGTGGGCCGCCCCCATCACTCAGATTCCTGCCTCCAGCATCCGCGAACTAGCCAACACCATCGCTGCTGCTAAGGCACCCTTCATCACCCAGGGATGGGGCCCCCAGCGCCACACAAATGGCGAGGACGCCTGCCGCTCTATTTACATGCTGCCGCTCCTCCTAGGCAAGTGGGGACTTCCGGGCACCAACAACGGGGAGCGTGAATCCATGGCGCTCACAAGTCTCGTTCCCGGCTTGCCAGCAGGCGAAAACCCCGTCACGCTTTCCATTCCCGCTTATCAGTGGGTTAACGCCGTGGATCACGGCCATACCATGACCGCCACAAATTCCGGTCTTGTCGGAGGCGATGAACTTGGTACCGATATCAAGTTCATCTGGAACTACGCCGGCAACTGTCTGACCAACCAGCATGGCGATATCAACATGACCCATGAGATTCTCGTCGACGAATCGAAATGCGAGTTCATCCTCGTCTGGGACACGGTCATGACCGACTCGGCGAAATACGCTGACATTCTGCTGCCCGATGCCATGCGCTCAGAACAAATGAACCTGCAGACCCAGGGATACACCGAATGGTACTCGGGCGTAGTTCTGGGTACTCCCGCTCAAGAAGCACCCGGCGAGTGTCGCTCGAGCTATGACGTCATGGCCGACATTGCCGATAAGTTCGGCGTGCGTGATGCGTTCACCGAAGGCCGCACTCATGACGAATGGGTAAAGTTCCTCTATGAGCAGGGGGCCGAAGAAGATGGCTCCATGCCGACCTGGGAGGAAATGCTCGAGCAGGGCGTATACAAGCGACCCGTTGAACCCTACATCGCCTTCGAGGCGTTCCGCAACGATCCCTCCGCCAACCCACTGGGCACCCCCTCCGGAAAAATCGAGATCTTCTCCGAAGCGCTGGACGAGATGTCACGTACCTGGGATCTTGAAGAGGGCGAGGTAATTTACCCCATCCCCGTCTTCCAAGCAGGATTTCACGGATACGGTTCCGTCACCGAGGAATTCCCCCTCTACTGCTGCGGTTTCCATCACAAGAGCCGCACCCATTCATCGTTCGGCTTCATCCCCGAGCTTGAAGCCGTGGCCCGTCAGCAGCTGTGGGTAAACCCCGCTGATGCCGAGAGCCGCTCAATTGAAGACGGCGACCTGATTGCCGTGACAAGTCCGGTTGGCGAGATTCGCATCGAGGCGAAGGTGACGCCCCGCGTCATCCCCGGAACTGTAATGATTCCGCAGGGCGCCTGGCACAAGGCCAACATGAATGGCGACAAGGTGGACGAGGGCGGCTGCGTGAACACGCTCACGCAGTACAAACCAACGCCGATGGCCAAGGGCAACGGCACTCACTCCATGATCGTCCAGATTGCGAAGGCCTAAGGGAGGTACGAAGATGACTCAGTACGGATTCTATTTCGACAGCACCCGCTGCACCGGCTGCCGCACCTGCGAGATGGCCTGCAAAGACTACAACGACCTGCCCGCCAACTACGCTTTCCGCCGCGTGTTCGACTACGAGGGTGGCGATTGGAAAGACAACGGTGACGGTACCTTTGAGCCGACGAGCTGGGCCTACCACGTGTCCATGGCCTGCAACCACTGTGCAATGCCGGCCTGCGTGGCCAATTGCCCCCAAGGCGCCTTGGAAAAGGATGCCGATACCGGGCTCGTGTCCCGCGACGAGGAGAAGTGCATTGGCTGCGGCACTTGCGTGAAAAGCTGTCCCTACGAGGTGCCCGTAGTGGACACCGAGACCATGAAATCCGCGAAATGCGACGGCTGCGCCTCCCGCGTGGCCGAGGGCAAGATGCCGATCTGCGTGGACGCCTGTCCGCTTCGGGCCCTCGAGTTCGGGGACATCGAAAAGCTGCGAGCGGCGCACCCCGGCACCGTGGACGGCATTGCCCCCATGGCTCCTCCGGATGCGACGAAGCCCTCTGTGGCCATTCTGGCCTGCCCGGCCGCCAAAGACTGCGGTGACACCACCGGCGCCATCGCGAATCCGAAGGAAGTGGAAAACGCCTAAGGAGCATTCAGGGCCGCCGCGACCCCTCCCTCATAGGCGGCGGCCCGCTTCCGATATGATTGAGGCGTAGCACGGATTCGCCCGAGCTACGCCGTTTGAAGGGACTTGGAGACCATGCCGAAGGGATTTTTCTTCGATAACGCGCGCTGCACTGGATGCAGGACCTGCGTCATGGCCTGCAAGGACTACCACGACCATGGGCCCGACGAAGGATTTCGCCGCGTGCTCGACTACGAGGGCGGCGACTGGAACGTAGCAGAGGACGGAACCGTTTCCCAAGACGCCTTCGCCTATCACATTTCTCTGGCCTGCAACCATTGCGCCAGCCCCGCCTGCACCCAGGTATGCCCCACAGGGGCCATGCATCGCGATGAGACGGGGCTTATCTGGCCCGACATCACCAAATGCATCGGTTGCGGCTACTGTACCATGGCCTGCCCCTACCATGCGCCCGTCATCGATAAAGAGCTCAAGCGCTCGAGCAAGTGCGATGGCTGCCGCGAGCGTCTGGCCGCGGGGCAGGCCCCTATCTGCGCCTTGCGCGCCTTGGATTTCGGGGAGAAGGGCGACATCTTCGAGCGCCATGCCGAATGGTGGGACGAGGTGCGCGGCGACATCCTTCCTTTGCCTTCGGAAACGGAGACCGGGCCCAATTTATTCATCCGGCCCTGCCCCGCTGCTGCCCAAGGTCGCAAGGGCGCGCTGGTCAACCGCAAGGAAATCGGCTTATGACAAGCGGCCTCGACAATCTTTCCCTTGCGCTGTTCACCGCCTTGGCCCCTGCAGGCGTCGTAGCTTTCATCATCATGGCTCTGGCGCGCCTATTTGCTATCGACCACGAGCGCGCGGTTCGCATCGACCGCATGATCGCGCTGCCTTTCGCCGTTGCGCTCGTTGGCTTCATCGCCTCGGCAACGCATCTGGGTACGCCGGCCAACGCGCTTCACGTGTTCTCAGGCGTGGGAACCTCTCCGCTTTCCAACGAGGTGCTGGCCGCCGTGATGTTCTTGTTCCTGGCTGGATCCTATTGGATGGTCGCCTTCAAGGTGAACTTTCCCGATGCTGCTGCGAAGCCATGGCTGCTCGTCGCTTGCCTTGCAGGAATCGCCCTGCTAGCGTGCACCTCCCAAGCCTACGCCGTGCGCACCGTGCCCACCTGGAACACACCTTATTCACCGGCGAACCTTTTGCTCACGGGCTTATTCGAGGGGACCGTGCTAAGCCAGCTGTTTCTTGCCGCTGCGAAAGTACCCCTATCACGATGGAGCTTTCTCCTTGTGGGCCTGGGGGCGGCGAGCCTTGCTGCCGGCGTCGTCTCCATGCTCGCCCAGAACGCCTATCTGGCCTCAATCGCCAACAATGAGATATCCGCAGCCTCGCTTGCGCCGGGTTACCCTCTTGTCATCGGCATCTTCGCCCTCGTCGGGGCTGGCGCGCTCCTCCTCGACAGCTGGGCCCTGCGACCCCGAGCAACCGAGTGTGCGCGCCTCATCCTGCGTATCGCCGCCGCCATCCTCGCCTTCGCCGCCGTCTTTGCAACACGCATTGTGTTCTACAATCTGCATATGACCGTCGGATTCTAGCCCGCCGAAATCACTGACTTGCTCAGGAGGCTTTCCTTGACCCCATCCGTAGATGTCCTGAACAGCCTGTCATTTGCAGGCGCCACACTATCTCCCCTGTTTCTGCAGGATCCACGCACTGGTAGCGCAGGAGCGCTTTTCGAAGCATTGAGCTTGCTTAACGCCGACGAGGCTACGGCAGAATGGCCTTTGGCCGACAAAACCGAGGCGCAAGAAGGCCTCGATCTTATCGTTGCGGGGCTGAAAGCGAGCCGCGCCACCGAAGCTGACGGGGCTTTCTGCGCCGAAGACAAGCTTGTGGACGAGTACCGAAGACTGTTCATCGGCCCTGCGCAAAAACCGGCGCCGCCTTGGGGCTCCGTCTATACCGACCGGGAGCAAGTCATCTTCGGGGAAAGCACACTGCGTCTGCGGAGCTGGATGCGCCAACACGGCATCGCTCGCCTCGCAGACGACCGCATGCCTGACGACCATATCGGCCTTATGCTCTCGCTGCTCGCCACTTTGGCTGAAGAACGCCCCGAGCTGGTAGAAGAGTACTTGTCTGAGCATCTTCTCCCTTGGGCCCCCCATTATCTGGGCCTTCTGGAAGTCTGCGCCGAGCATCCTTTCTATAAAGGGCTCGCCCTTCTCACCAAAGCCACGCTGAAGGGAGCGCAGGACGAGCTGTCGCTTGTCGTGATCGAACCTCGCTTTTATCGCTAAGCGTCGACGGGCAATGTTGCCGTACGAAAATGGGGCCGCCAAAGCAGCCCCATGCCACCAACAAAATCTCCTGCACCACGGCGAAAGAGTCCCTACGCTGTGGTCTTCACGGCGCCCTTGTCGCAGCGGTTGCCCCAGGAGTCGATGATGTCCTTGTCGCGGTAGACGCAGATGACCTCGCAGTGGTTGGCGCACTTCTGGCATTCGATCTCGCGG
>OLRW01002222.1_pt1 | contig 11032 bp, 8 predicted proteins | sample 1672701 | NCBI WGS metagenome assembly OLRW01 (sample SAMEA3136715, study PRJEB25190) | human gut metagenome | biome: human gut; feature: human-associated habitat; material: faeces | place: Austria | collected 2013
CTGCTCTTGCCGCCGGGGGCCGCGCAGGTATCCAGCACCCGCATCCCGGGCCGGACCCCCAGCAGGGGCGCGGCACTGGAAGCGGAAGGCTCCTGCGAGTAGAACACGCCCGCATGGTGGTAGGGGTGCCGCCCGGGCTTGAAGGCGGGGTCCTGCACCACAAAGCCCGCCTTGCAGAAGGGCGAGGGCTCCACCGGAAAATCTGCCTGCGCAGCAAACTGCTCCGGCGCGGCACGCAGGGCCGAGACCGTCACGCCCCGGGCAGCAGTCTCCTGCGGGGCGGCATAGAGAGCATCGAACCGGTCGCCCAGCAGAGCGCGCTCCCGACGCTCAAAATATTCCGTAGGCATGAAAGCTTATCCTCCCATGAATAAAGCCGCCGTTCGCGGCAAAACTAAGGCTGTGAGGGAAAGCCCCCTCACGAAAGGAGTAACGAACCATGAAGGACCACAGCGAGAATCGCACCGAAAACCGCACGAACAACTGCAAGAACCAGAGCCAGAACCGCACCACCAATCAGACCACCAACGAGCACAAGCACCCCAACCAGTATACCAAGGGTGCCGACGACGAGGGTGCCAAGAACAAGAAGTAACACCGCATAAGAAAGCCCGCTGCCTTCCCTGCACTGTTTTCCAGTGCGGAAAGCAGCGGGCTTTCGCGTTTTATTTCTGGTTTGGGTCAAATTGCTGCCACAGGGCATCGAACAGCTCTTCCACACGGGCCATCTGCCCGGTGAGGTAGAGCCAGCCCAGCAGGCACTCAAAGCCGGTGGAAGCGCGGTATTCCTCGGGGGAAGCGTGCTTGGCCACACTGGCCTTGCTGGCGTTGCGGCCCCGCTTGAACACAGCCAGCTCCTCCTCTGTGAAGAGCGGCTCCAGCAGCTGCTCCTCCCGGAACTGTGCCCGGGCCGAGACATACTTGACCTTTTCCACATTGAGCTTGCCTGCGGACATCCGGTGGTGCCGTGCCAGACGGGTGCGCACCAGCAGTTCCAGCACGCTGTCCCCCACAAAGGCCAGCGCCAGCGGGTTCAGCTCACGGGGGTCGATGGTTTCCGATTCGTTCATCGTAGTAATACCCTTCGTCTCTGTCCTCCCGATCAGGTGATCCTTCATTCAACCTCTCAGTCACGGGCTAACGCCGTGACAGCTCCCCTAGTAGGGGAGCCTTTGGCAGAAGATTCATTTTTCGCTATCATCGCCTATGGCTCCAAAACCATCATCTGCTGCAAGGCAAAAAACGACGGCAGCAGGGCCAAAAGTAGCGAAGCGCCAACACTCGAAAATGCGACGATATGCCAAGGCCTCCCCTACTAGGGGAGGTGGCATCGAGCGAAGCGATGATGACGGAGAGGTTTAACCTTCAGCACCCTCTCCCCTTGCAGATGCGTTGGCTCTCCCTTCGGGAGAGCTGTCGAGCGCAGCGAGACTGAGAGGGCACGCCATCAACCCCCAACGAACCCCCTTCGGTACACACCATACCGGAGGGGGTTCTCGTTATACTCTCTATTTTTGTTGGATTTGTTGATTCTGTTGCAAGCACCAACAAAAACAACAAAATCAACAATACTTATGTCTTAACGATAACTGTGCAGATGATGAATCTGCAACTGTGTTATCGATACGCTGTTGTCTGAAGCAATGGCGTTTTGCAGAACTGCCATTGTCCTGCATCCAGTGCTTCACCGCATCCCTCTCCCACAGCATCGGCTCAAGCTCGGTGATGCGCTTGGCCAATGCCTGCGAGGTAGGTGCCAGCTCGGTATGGGCGTACCGCTGGCCCATCTCCATCAGGTTCTTGGAGTAGCCGCTCCACGTTCCATCCCCCTGCTGCAGGAGCACCCGCAGGGTCTTGACGATGGGCTCTGCCTCATACTCGGCCACCCGGCGCTGCGCGGCCAGCTGGGCCGCCGTGCCCTGCATGACCCAGCGGCAGCGGGCCTTATCAAAGCGGATGACCCGCTCGCACTGCTCGATGTCGCGGCCGGTGAGCAGAAAGCCTGCTTCATCGTCCATCCGGCTCTGCTTGTCCAGCACGATGGTGAAATCCGCCGCGCCCAGGATGCCGGTGGAGCCGTTGATGTTGTCGAAGCTGTCCTCGGGGTTCTTGCTCTTGCGGGTGTGGTGCACCAGCAGCACGCAGATGCCCCGGCTGTCGGCAAAGGCCTTCAGCCTGCCCATGTAGTCGTAGTCGGCATCGTAGGCATTTTCAAAGGGCTTTGCCTTGGGCTTGATCTTGGATAAGGTATCGATGCAGACCAGATGGATGTCCGGGTTGGCATCCAGATACTCCCCCAGCGTTTCCAGCAGGCCCTCGCCCAGCCGCTGGGCCTGAAACATAACGTGCATGTTGGCGGGGGCGGGCCTGCCCTCCAACAAGCGGCGCAGGCGGGTCTGCATCCGGCTCTTGCCGTCCTCCAAGGCGAGGTAGAGCGTGCCGTGCTGCCGGGTGGGGAACCCCAAAAACGGCTCCCCCTGTGCCACGGCAAGGCAGAGGTCCAGCACCATCCAGCTCTTGCCCAGCTTGGGCTTTGCCACCAGCACCCCCATGCCCATGGGCAGCAGGCCCTCCACCACATGGCGGATGGGCGGCAGCACCATCTCAGACAGCTCCCGGGCCGACCACGCCTGCACCCCGGCAGGCTTTGCGGTCTCCGGCTCCGGGGCAGCCTCCGGGTCGGTCAGGCTGTTGATGTAATCGGCGTAATCCTCGCCGATGCGGGCCGCGAACGCCTCCTTTCCGATCTGCTCGTACTCGTCGGCCACACGGTCCTGCCAGCGCCGGAGCTTGAGCTCCAGCCCGTTCCAGAGCCGCAGTTCCCGGGCCCGCTCCTGCACCAGATGATACCGCTGGTTCTGGTCCGCAGGCAGGCCCCGGAAGGTAAACCAGAAGGTCAGCCGGGAAAAGAGCTTCTCCTCGGTGTCGGCCTTGTCCAGCCACCGCAGGAAATCGTTCTCGTCCGCCGGGCTGAACTGCTTTGCCTCCCGCCAGTTCCCCACTGCTTCCTTCATTTCGTTCATGGAAACACCTCTTTCTTTTGCATTACACAGCGTTGTTTTGTTGCCAAAAGTGTAACACCTTTTGGTTGTGTCGTCAACGAGTATGTTCCGGCGATTTTTCGCGCGAAAAATGTGAAAAAAGAGGGAGAAAATAAGAAAAGCCCCCGCTCATCAGAGCGAAGGGCCGGAAAGCTTTCCTTTTACCCTGCGTGCAGGGCATCATTTTTTGCCAGCAGGTAAACGCAGTACTGATTCATGCTGATGCCTTCCCGCTGGGAGTGCTCCGCCAGAGCGCGGTGCAGGCTGCGGGGCAGGCGGAGCTTGAACTGCCCGGAGTAATCCTCCAGACTGTCCGGCATCGGAATGGATACGCCCTCTTCCAGTGCGGCCTCCAGCCAGACCCTCTTAGCATCCCGTGCATTCTCCACAGCGCTTTCAATGGTCTCGCCGCAGGTCAGGCACCCCGGCAGATCGGGATAGGAGACAACATAGCCGCCCTCTTCCCTGTCCTCTACAATCTCCATCCGATACGGAAGAGCCAGATATTCATTCAGCGTTTTCATCGTTTTTCGCCTCACTCTCTACGATCTGACGCACCATTTCCACATATACTTTCTTGATCGGTTCGTGCTTGGGTATCGTAATGGGCATACAGCCCGCTTTGCGGAAGGTATAGTGGCTGCTCCCGCTCCGGGGGGCAGTCATCTGATAGCCGTAGCTTTCCAGCACCTTGCGCAGCTCATCAAACCGCAGGTCTTTGGAAAGCGCACAAATGCGTGCCAGCAGCTTATCCCATTGAGACATCTTTTATTCCCTCGTCTTTGTGGTGTCGTATGTGGTGTCATATTCATTATATGCTGGCTTATGAAAAAAGTCAAGCGAACTGCTTGAAAGTCCCCCTTATCGTACCCAGCATCTGGTATACTCCTCTTGTCGAACAAAACAGGAGCGGCCCGGAGGCGGGCTGCAGGAACAGGAGGGAACACCATGAGTGAGTACGAGATCCGATCTGTAGGCGGCCATGTGGAGGTTTATACCCGGGGCGGGGTGTTCCTCTTCTCGGCGGACACGGTGCGGGAGGCCATGGAGGAGCTGGATGAGGCCGCATGACATATTCCCGGCAGTTCCCGGAAGCATGTCAGGAGCGCGCGGGGAAAGTTCAAATGTAAAATACCTGTAAAATATAAGAAAAGAACAGTTGACAAAAGGACAAAACGGCGCGGAAATGCAGTAAAAATGCAAAAAACATGTAAAATAACGCTTGTTGTCCGGGGGAGTTCAATGCTATAATAAAAAGGACGGCGTTCAGGGCAGGAAGCCCCGGGCGGCCGTCCTTGGTTTGTTTGAAGAGCAAAAGGAAGTTTTTAGGAGTATCGAGATGGATATCACACACATCACCTCATTGTTGGGCGGTATTGCGCTGTTCCTCTATGGTATGTCGATCATGGGTGCCGGCCTGGAAAAGCTGGCGGGCGGCAAGATGCAGGGCGTGCTGCAAAAGCTGACCTCCTCCACCATCAAGGGTGTCATTTTCGGCACCCTCATCACCGGCGTGATCCAGTCCTCCGCGGGCACAGTCGTCATCTGTGTCGGCCTTGTCAACTCTGGCATTATGACCCTGACGCAGTCGGTGGGTGTCATCATGGGTGCAAACATTGGTACCACGGTCACCGGTCAGCTCATCCGCATGGCGGATATCTCGGGTGAAAGCCTTCTGCTGACCCTCATCCAGCCCAAGACGTTTGCGCCGGTGGTGGCATTTGTCGGCTGCATTTTTTATGTGTTCCTGCGCAACGCCAAAAAGAAGAACGTCGGCCAGATCATGCTGGGCTTCGGCATCCTGTTCACGGGCATGAGCCTGATGGACACCGGCGTGTCCCCCCTGCGGGAGAGCGCAGCCTTTCAGGAGCTGTTCGTCAGCATGACCAACCCCGTGCTGGGCGTGCTGGTGGGCATGGTCGTCACCGTCATCATCCAGTCCTCCTCGGCCTCGGTGGGTATCCTGCAGGCCTTGTCCAGCACCGGCCTTGTCACCTTTGGCAGCGCCATCCCCATCATTCTGGGTGCCCACATCGGCACCGCCTTTACCCCGCTGCTGACCATCGGCGGCTCCTCCAAGGACGGCAAGCGCGCCGCCCTGATCCACCTGTATTTCAACATCATCGGCAGCTTTGTGCTGCTGGGTGCCATTTACGCCGTGCGGTACACCATCGGCATCCCGGTGTGGGGCGACGTGATGAACAAGAGCACCATTGCAAACATCCACACCCTTTCCAGTGTGGCGGCCATGCTGCTGTTCCTGCCCTTCAGCAGTGTGCTCTCCAAGCTGGCCATGCTCACCGTGCCCAACAGTGCCGAGGAAGCACAGGAGATGAGTATGCCCGTGCTGGACGAGCGTCTGTTCAAGAGCCCGGCCGTGGCCCTGCAGCAGGCCAAGAGCGCCGTGGTCAAGATGTCCCGCCGTGCCGCCCGCAACGTCAGCCTCTCCACTCCCCTGCTGCTCAAGATGGATGAGGACGTAGTGAGCGCCATCAATGTGCGGGAGAACCTCATCGACCGGATGGAGGTGGAGATCTCCAATTACCTCATCAAGATGACTGACCAGGAGCTGGGCGACGACGAGAGCCACGCCGTGACCGAGCTGCTGAACTTTGTCACCGAGTTCGAGCGCATCGGCGACTACGCCGTGAACATTCAGGAAAAGGCTGTGGAGCTCTACGAGAAAGAGGCCTCCTTCAGCGACATTGCCAAAAACGAACTGAAGCTGCTGGATTCCGCGCTGGAGCAGATCCTGACCCGTACCAACGATGCCTTTGAGAACGATGACATCGCGCTGGCCCGTCAGGTGGAGCCGCTGGAAGAGGTCATCGACATTCTGGTGGAGAAGCTCCGCGACGGCCACATCAAGCGCCTGAAGGACGGCATCTGCTCCATTGATACCGGCGTGGTGTTCCTGGATGTGCTGAACAATGTGGAGCGCATCTCCGACCACTGCTCCAACGTGGCGGCCCGTCTGGTGGGCACCAGCGAGGGCGATGACTACGATTCCCACACCCTCAAGAGCTTGATGCATCACAACCCCAGCAAGGAATACTCCCTCATGTACGAGGAGTGCTGCAAGGAGTACCTGACCCCGCTGGCCGCTATGGAAAAGGAAGCGTAAAGGGGCCAATGCATCTGCAAGGAAAGCGGGCTGAATGCGGCTAAACCTCTCAGGCGCTCCGCGCCAGCTCCCCTAGTAGGGGAGCCCTTGGCAGGCCATCGCGTTTTCGTGGTCTGACGCTTCGCTCCTGTTTGCCCTGCTGGCGCAAAGTCTTACCCTTGCGGCAGGAGTGCATTTTGGAGCCAATAGGCGATCATTGCGAAAAATGAACCCTATGCCAAGGCCTCCCCTACTAGGGGAGGTGGCAAAACCGTCAGGTTTTGACGGAGAGGTTTAATACCAGCTGCTGCACCACACAACTCAAAAATCCCCTGCCAGATATTGGCAGGGGATTTTTTGTTGCACTTGATGAACGATTCGGAGCCCGCCTTCCCCCAAAAGTCAAGGGGTCAGAAGAAGCTCACCTGGCTGCTTTCGGGCAGGTCTGCCAGCACGCCGGCGGTGCGCAGGCTTTCCAGCACGGCGCTGGTCACGCCGGTGGCCTGCTGGAGCTCCTCCACGGAGATATACTCCTGCCCGTCGATGGTGGCACGCTCCAGCGAGGCAGCGGCAGTGCCGCCCACGCCTTTCAGGGCACAGAAGGGCAGACGCACCTTGCCATCCTCCACGATATACTTGTTGCCGCGGCTCTTGCCCAGCTCAATGGGCAGGAACGCATACCCGCGGGAGAGCATTTCGTTGACCAGCTGCAGGCTGACCAGCACGTCCTCGTCCTTGGCGTTCTTCTCCTCTTTCAGGCGGCGCTTCACCGCTTCCATGTGGGCGCGGGCCACAGCCGCACCGCCCACAGCGGCCTCATAGTCGATATCATCGCCGCGCACGGTGAAGTAAACGGCGTAGAACTCTGCCGGGCGGTAGAGCTTGAACCACATCAGCCGGATGGCGCTCATCAGGTAGGCCACAGCGTGGGCCTTGGGGAACATATACTTGATCTTGCGGCAGGATTCGATGTACCAGTCCGGCACCTCGTGCTCCCGCATGGCTTCCTCCCAGCCGGGCTTGAAGCCACCCTTGGCCACCTTGCCCTTACGGACAGCCTCCATGATATCAAAGGCCATCTTGGGCTCCAGCCCCTTGCGCAGCAGGTAGAGCATGATGCTGTCACGGCAGCCGATGACCTCCGCGATGGTGCAGGTGCCGCTGCGGATCAGCTCGTCGGCGTTGCCGGTCCAGACATCGGTGCCGTGGGACAGGCCCGAGATCTGGATCAGCTCCGAAAAGTTCCGGGGCCGGGCCTCCACCAGCATTCCGCGCACGAAGTTGGTGCCCATTTCCGGGATGCCAAAGGTGCCGGTCTGGCTGTCGATCTGCTCCGGGGTCACGCCCAGCTCCTCCGGGCTGGTGAGCAGGCTGTACACCCGGGGGTCGTTCATGGGGATGCTGTCCACGGGGATGCCGGTGTACTCCTCAAAATACTTGTAGAAGGTGGGCATATCGTGGCCCAGCTCGTCCAGCTTGAGCAGGGTGTCGTGGAGGTACTTGAACTCGAAATGCGTTGTGAGCAGGCCGCCCGCCACATCATCCGCCGGGTGCTGGATGGGGCAGAAATCGTAGATCTCGTAGGTATCGGGCACAACCACCATGCCGCCGGGGTGCTGGCCGGTGGTGCGCTTGACACCGGTGCAGCCCAGGGTCAGGCGGTTCTCCTCGGCGTGGTTGACGGTTTTGCCGCGGGCTTCCAGATACTTTTTGACGTAGCCGTAGGCGGTCTTGTCCTGAATGCCGGACACCGTGCCCGCCTTGAACACATTGGCCTTGCCGAAGAGCTCCTCGGTATAGCGGTGGACGTTGGACTGATACTCGCCTGAGAAGTTCAGGTCGATATCGGGCTCCTTGTCGCCGTAGAAGCCCAGGAAGGTCTCAAAGGGGATGTCGTGGCCGTCCACCAGCATCCGGGTGCCGCAGTGGGGGCAGTCCTTATCGGGCAGGTCAAAGCCGTCGTCCACGCTGCCGTCGGTGATGAACTCGCTGTACTTGCACTTGGGGCAGCGGTAGTGGGGCGGCAGGCTGTTGACCTCCGAAATGCCGGAGAAGTGGGCCACGGCAGAGGAGCCCACCGAGCCACGGCTGCCCACCTGATAGCCGCCCGCGTTGGAGTAGGCCACCAGCTTGACGGCAATGACGTACAGAACAGCGTAGCCGTGGCCGCAGATGGAGTCCAGCTCCTTTTTCAGGCGGTCCTCCACGATCTTGGGCAGGGGGTCGCCGTAATCCCGCTTGGCGTGTTCCCAGGTGGCATCGCGCAGCTGCTGCTCCGCACCCTCGATGCTGGGCGGGTAGGTGCCGCGCGGGATGGCCCGCACGTTGTTGTCAATGGTGGCCGCGATCTTGCGGGGGTTGGTCACCACGATCTCGTAGGCCTTTTCCTTGGGCAGGTAGCTGAACTGCTTCAGCATATCCTCAGTGGTGCGGTAGAACAGCGGGGGCTGGGTGTCCGCATCCTTGAAGCCGTTGCCCGCCTGCAGCACCGTGCGGTAGATGGCATCCTCCGGCTCGGTAAAGTGCACGTCGCCGGTGGCGATGACCGGTTTGTGCAGGTCCTCGCCCAGCCGGATGATGGTGCGGTTGAAGTCCTTGATGACTTCCTCGCTCTCCACCTTGCCGTCCCGCACCATATACTCGTTGTTGCCCAGGGGCTGGATTTCCAGCACATCGTAGTAGGAGGCGATCTTCTTCAGTTCCTCGTAGGAGCGCCCCTCCACAACGGCACGGTAAAGCTCGCCCGCCTCGCAGGCGCTGGTCAGGATCAGGCCGTCGCGGTACTTGTTCAGCAGGCTGCGGGGCACACGGGGCTTCTTGAAGAAGTAGTTGACGTGGGCCTCGCTCACGATCTTGTACAGGTTCTTCAGGCCCATCTGGTTCTTGACCAGAATGATGAGGTGGAAGTACTTCTTTTTCAGCACCTCCCGGTTGCCGCCCAGACCAGTGTTGATGCCCTCCACGGTGGTGACCTCTTTCTCGGCAAGGTCACTGAGCATGACGCAGAAGATGCGGCCCAGCGCGGCGGAGTCCTCGCAGGCGCGGTGGGCCTCGTAGCTGGGCAGCTCCAGATGCTTGTTGATGGTCCCCTGCTTGTAGTTGTGCAGGCCCGGGTACATGGCCTGCGCCATGGTCAGGGTGTCGATATAGGTCGGCTCAAAGGAAATGCCGCTGCGCTTGGCGGCGGCTTTCAGGAAGCGGATATCGAACGCATGGGCATTGTGGGCCACCAGGATGCGGCCATCCGCGAACCGGAGAAAGGCTTCCAGCGCTTCCTTCTCCCCGGGGGCATCGGCCACCATCTCGTTGGTGATGCCGGTCAGCTCGGTGATCTTGGGGGTGATGGGCTTGCCCGGCTTGACAAAGGTGTCGAACTCCTCCACCACTTCCCCGTTCCGCACGATCACCGCGCCGATCTCGGTCAGGTACTCCACGCCGGGGTCCAGGCCGGTGGTCTCAGTGTCGAACACGCAGAACTCGCCGTCCAGCGGCTGGTCCTTCACGCCGTAGACGCAGGGCACCATATCATCCACAAAGTAGGCCTCGCAGCCGTAGATCAGCTTGAACTCCGGGTCGCTCTTGTGGATCTCGTCGGTGGCCAGCATGGCCTCCGGGTAGCCCTGACAGACACCGTGGTCGGTGATGGCAATGGCAGGGTGGCCCATCCGGTGGGCCAGCTTGACGATGCCGCCCGGGTCGCAGAAGGCATCCATGCTGGACAGCTTGGTATGCAGGTGAAGCTCTACCCGCTTTTCCGGGGCGTTGTCCTCCCGCTTTTTCCGCTCCACGAACAGGACATCGTAGGGGTAAACGATGTAGTCATGCTCGTACTTGTCGTAGGTGCAGTCGCCGCGCACCAGCAGGGTGGTGCCCTTGGCGATGTTCTCCCACTTGGAGCAGTCCTCCCCTTCCTGCGCGCGGATCTTCAGGTTGATGGAGCCGGTGTAATCGGTGATGGACACCGTGTAGATCTTGCGGTAGTTGCCCTTGACCTCGGTAAAGAACACGTCGCCCCAGATCACGCACTTGCCGCCCTCGCCGCCCAGGTCCTTGAGGGGGGTGAGGTTCTTAGGGGTGAACATCTTGCCGTGGAAAATGGTCACGGGCTTGTCGGTCAGAGCAAGGCCCTCCACCTTGATGGAGGGGGCGGTGTTCTTTTTCTCGAACTTGACCACCGGCGGGGCGATCTTGCGCTCCAGCTTTTCCTCCATCTGGCGCTGTTCGGCCTCGCCCACCGCGCTTGTCAGGGTGACTTTGGGCCTGACACCGGTGTGGGCGGCAACGCGGTCCGCCAGCAGGCGCTCAAACTCCATCTCCTGCAAAAACTTGGTGCCGTGGCAGACCCCCACCGTGATGTTCTGGCCGGTGATGGTGATCCGGCACCGGTCCAGAAAGCCGTTGATGGGGATGCCGTCCCGCTTCATCTCCTCCATCAGCTCCCGCAGGGCGGCTTCGTCCAGCGCGGCATAGCCAAAGAGGTTGTCGATCTTCAGTTCAAAGCCCTCATAATCCGGCTGCAGGGAGGCCAGCAGCCGGGCGCACAGCCCCTTGTCCAGCGGGGCGGCACTGCGCAGGGTAAAAACGACCTGCCGCTCCTGCCGCAGCATCCGGGCATGCTCCACGATCACGCGCCCGAAACTGGCCGCGAAATCCGGGTCCGCCATGAACTGCGGCCATAGCTGAGATACAAGTGGTGTCACGATGGGTTACTCCTTTTGATGTTATTTCCGAACCTCTCAGGCGCTTCGCGTCTGCGCCCTCTCCGTCATCCCTGCGGGATGCCACCTCTCCCAAAGGGAGAGGCAATTGCGGCATGACCTTTAGGGGGTGCTGACGGGGTTAAACCTCTCAGCCGTCGCTGACGCTCGGCAGCTCCCCTAGTAGGGGA
>OLRW01002223.1_pt1 | contig 11032 bp, 5 predicted proteins | sample 1672701 | NCBI WGS metagenome assembly OLRW01 (sample SAMEA3136715, study PRJEB25190) | human gut metagenome | biome: human gut; feature: human-associated habitat; material: faeces | place: Austria | collected 2013
TGCACGAGCTGGCCGAGAACCTCAAACTCATCATTGACGGCACCGATGAACACTACGTGTATTCGCTGCAGGTCAATCGCAGGCTGCGTGCCGGCGGAGAGTCAATGACCGCAGAGCGCATCGACATTGGCGAGGCCTTGGCAACCGAGTGGCTGCCCGAGGTTCACACGGCTATCTTTGCCTCGGCGACCATGACGGTGTCCAAAAGCTTTGAACACTTTAACCACGCGGTCGGTCTCGATCGCATCGGTGCTTCAACATCCTCATCGTTGCACTTGGACTCGAGCTACGACTTCGATTCGAACATGGCTGTAGTCGTTGCGGGCGATATTCCCGATCCGCGCGATCGTGAGAGTTATCTTACGGCGCTCGAGCGCGTGCTGGTCGACGCCCATCTTGCCATGGGCGGATCGGTGCTCACACTGTTCACCAATCGGCGCGACATGGAAGACCTGTACGCCCGCGTTGAGCCCAAGATGGCCCGTGCGGGTCTGGAGCTCAACTGCCAGCAGCGCAACTCATCTCCTCGCCGCCTGCGCGACCGGTTTATCAACGAGCCGACCTCGTCGCTTTTTGCGCTTAAGGCCTTCTGGGAGGGATTCGACGCCAGCGGCGAGACGCTGCGCTGCGTCATCATTCCCAAGCTGCCGTTCTCGAGCCCCACGGACCCGCTCTCGTGCGAGCGTAACCTGCGCGAAGACCGCGCTTGGGCGCGCTATTCGCTGCCCGAGGCGGTGCTCGAGGTCAAGCAGGCGGCTGGCCGCCTTATCCGCTCGTCGACCGATTGCGGCGTGCTGATTCTGGCCGACCCGCGCCTGGTGACGAAGGGCTACGGAAAGAAGTTCTTAACGTCGCTGCCCACGAGCTCCTACCAGCGCATCGAATCGGCGCAGATCGGGCACTATCTGCAACTGTGGCGTGCACGCCACGAGCGGCGGCGCTAAAGCGGACAGACGAGGGTTTTTGCCATATCGCACAGACGCTTTGACAGGGCGGGGTCATCCAAGATGTGGATGGCTCCGCCCGCTGCAATTATCTGGCTCAGTAGCCAACGCTCGGAGCCGTAATGCACGGTTACCGTTGCAATGTCTGCTCCGCTGCGCTCGATTAGGGTGATGCCGGCCCAGTCCAGATGCTCCGCCATATCGAATGGCATCAAGAGCTTTGCACTACGCTGCGTCCGGGCAAGGGAATCGTGGAGGGATGCGACGTCCGGTGCATGAGGCACGACGGAGTCTTCCGTCAAGGCGAGTCCCTCGATTTTATCCATGCGATAGGTGCGCTGCTCATCGACTGTGATGTCCCAGGCAATCAGGTATGTTTGGTCGCCGTTTGCCGTAATGCGCAAGGGGTCGACCAGACGCTCGCGTGGCCGTGCATCGTCCATCGAGCGATATGAGATGCGGCAGCGAACGCCGTCCTGAATGGCACAGCTCAGCTGCTGCCAGTGCGACCCGTGGTTGACGGTGTCAAAGACGCGCTGGTTATAGCCGAGCTCTTCGGGTAGAAGGGCATGTCGAATCCGAGCTGCCGTCTGCGGCTCGATCCCCAACGATTCAAGTTCGTGGTTGAGCACAGCGCCCTCGGCTGCACTCAAGCGCAACGGTAGCACACGCCCGGCGTCACCAGTGAGGACCACACGCTCGCCGTGGCATTCGCAGATGATGCGCGCACCAGATTCTCGGTCCGCGAGCGTCGAGACGATCTCGAGAATCTCGTCGAGCGATACTCCCGTGATGTCAAAGCGGCCGCAAATCTCGGTTCGTGTCATGCCGCTCTCGCCGGCGGCGTAGAGGGCCTCCATGATGTCGATGGCGCGCGAGAGTCTCTGCTCGCTGGTGAGTTTACGCACGGGCATGCTCGTGCACCGTCCTTTCAATGAGGTGGTTCCACGCCTGCTTGAGCGATTTGGGGGCCATGGGCCTCATGCCGTCCATGGCGTGGACCATGCAAAATGAGGCGGCGGCTTCAAGGTCGCGCACGTCAACGGTCCAGATCCATCCCGCATCGGTGTGTGCGAGCTCACCTCGCCCGCGCGTGAGGCCGTTGATCATATCGATCTGCGTCTGAGGGGCGAACGAGAACGTGGCTGCAACGGGCGGTCGGTCGGCAAAATCGAATTCAAAGAACAGATAGTCGTTGAGATTGAAGTCCGCAGGGATGGCGTAGGCCTTCGAAGGACGCCATGCGCGAACGATACGGTCGCAGCGGAATGTCCTGATGTCGTCGGTGACATTGTCGAGGCCGCAGAAGTACGCCACGCCCTCGCGTTCGAACATGCCGTAGACACAGACGGTACGTTCTTTCTGCTCGCCGCGTCCGTTCTGATATAAAAATCGCAGCGCGCATCGCTCGGCAAAGGCGCTCCATACCGCATCGACGGTGGGAGAGCGGCGGATCGGTACTTCGTCCACCGCCGACATGCCGGTGAGGTAGGCAATTTTGGAGCGAATATCGGCAAGCGGCGCGGCAAAGGTGGAAGAGCCGGCCGCTAGCGTCTGGTCGATGGCGTTGAGTAGGATATCGGCGTCGTCTGCGGTGATGAGGCCGCCTGCAGCAAACGTGTGCTCGCGGTCGATTGTCCACGAGCTTTCCTCGGTCTCCTGCGCACCGGCGGGGCGAACCTCCTTGATTAAGATGCCACGCTCGAGCAGTTTGTCACGATCGCGCCGAAACTTGCGCTTATCCGAGTCGATGTTGCCCGAGCCATATCCCAGGTCAGAATCCAAGACGATCTGCTCGGTCGTCAGCGGTTCGGGGGAGCTGTTGAGCACAAAGAAAAGATTGAGGATGCGCTGAGCCGTTTTATCGAAACCGGGCTCCGAATTCCCCTTTTTAATTGTTGCGGTCGCGTCGCTTGCCGTCATAGAGTCCTCGCATGAGAAGGTGGTTTGCTGCCATGATTTTAGTCCGATATGGAGATTAGGCTATATCCTTGTCCGCTCGGGGCGTTAAGATGGCCCGAATTCGGTCGTTTGCGCTCGCTCGGGGTATACTTTCGACTATATACGGTTCTAATGTGCATGCATTGGGCCTATTTGTCGGATTATGGATGTGGAGCGCACATGGCGAACACCCAGAACTATATTAACCACCTGCTGCAGAACACCGGCATTACGCCGGCATGCAGCGAAGAAGAGCGCTTGGCTGCCGAGGATATCGCTCAGATCTTCCGCAACCACGGCTTTGATCCCGAGGTTCAGGAGTTCAATGCCCCGGCGCCCAGTAGATTGGCATTTGCCGTTACCGGTATTCTTGCGTTTGCCGGCGCCCTGCTGATGGGTATCGGCGGCGGTATCGGCTTGGTCGGCACCTTGCTGGCCATTGTCGGTGCCGTTCTTTACGTGCTCGAGCGCACGGGCCGCCCCGTGGTTTCGCGCCTGGGCAAGACGGGCGTGAGCCAAAATGTCATCGCCTACCACAAGGCCTCGGGCCCGCTCGCATCTCCGCGCAACCGCCCGGTGGTCGTTGTCGCACACTACGACTCTCCCCGTGCTGAGCCGCTCGCCCGCGAGCCTTATGCCTCGTATCGTGCGCTCATCGCCAAGCTGTTGCCCGTTGCCACGGTTGCCCCCGCTGCCGTTGCCATCCTGCGTATCCTGCCGCTCCCCGGCGCGCTCAAGGTTCTGCTGTGGATTGTCGCGATCCTCGCTTCCCTCGTTGCGCTTGCCAACGCGGCAAACATCATCTCTAACCGCCATATTCTTCCCTATACGTCCGGCGCGGTGTGCAACAAGTCTTCTGTCGCCGCTATGCTCGGCGTTATGGACAACGTTGCTCCCTTCCAGGGCGAAAACGAGTTTCCCGACGATGTTCCGTTCGATACCTATTTTGGGGAGCAAAAGCGTCGTGCCGAGGAAATGGCGCGTGCAGCGGCGGAGTATGCCGCGGCCCAGCAGCAAAACGACTACGGCAACACCATCGAGTACGAAGAGCCTACCTACGCCGAGGACGAGTTCGGTCAGCCGATTGCTCCCGACACTCAGACTGAGCCCGAACAGGGCGAGGCTTTCGACGAGCAGATCGAGGGCTTTGAGGGTGCGTCTGCCGACGAGACGCTGATTGGCGCCATCGTGCCCGAGGATCAGAATCAGGCTGTCCAGGCTGAAGAGTTCAATGACGAGGTTTCCGCTGCCGAGCCGGTGGAGGAGCCTGTCGCGGCCGAGCCCGAGCCCAAGCTCTATCGCAATGCCGCCGGCAACATCCGCTTTGGTTCGGATGCCATCCGTGCGCTCGGAATGCTTCCCGAGTCCTGCACGCTCGATTACGAGGAGGGCGAGGAGCCGACGTTTGAGCCCGAGCCTGCGCCCGTTGTCACTGCGGATGATGAGTCTGCCGCGGTTACCGCTGCCGTTGCCGAGCCCGAGGCGGTGTCCGCGATCGATCCCGCGGCAGGACTGGACATTTTGGCTCCCGCCACGCCGGCGCAAGACGTTGCGGACGAGTCTGACGACGATTACGTTGAACAGCCGAGGCGCGTGTCTTACGAGAGCGATACTGATTTCTCTGCCGAGATTCCCGCGGCAACGCCCCATGCCGATATTGCATCCGCGTTCTCTTCGATTGGCGCCAGCGCTTCCAGCTTCTTTAAGGGTGCGCTTGCAAAGGGCAGGAAATTTGTCGACGATTTCGAGGAGAAGCGCGCTGCCGCACGCGAGGCTGCCGAGCAGGAGGCTATCGCTCAGCAGCAGGCAGCCGAGGCGGCACGTGAGCGCGCGGCGCAAGAGTTTGAGCAGAACGAGGCTATGCAGTCCGTGCCCGTCGACGCCGCCGAAGCTACAACGTCCTTTGAGTCCCAGCAACCGACGTCCGCGGATGTTGTTGAGGCGACAACGTCTTTCGAGGCTCAGCAGCACGTCGTCGATAGCACCATGTCGTTTGATGCCGCGCAGTTCGATTCCACGATAACGTTTGAAAAGCAGGGCACCGCGATTGCCGAGCCCCTTCCTGTGTCCGATGAGCAGGGCGACGCGGTGGACGATGACGAGCCCATTGATGCTGCCGAAATTCAGGATGCTGCCGAGGACGAGCCCGTCGAGGCCAACTCTGACGAAGAGCAGTACGCGGCAGCCGAGCAAGATGATTCGACCGAGGTCGAGCAGGAGGAAGTGTCTGCGGTTTCCGAGACTCCCGAGACGGATGAGTCGAGGCCTTACTCCACGCAGATTTTCACCATGCCGACCCCGAGCGGTTCCGGTGCCACGGTTGCCGATGTTGCTCCCACCCAGGACGAAACAGTCGATTCCCTTATGGCCCAGATTTCCTCCCAAGCATCGCCGCGTCCGCAGATGAATGTTCCCGATCCGGCGTCGGCACCGTCGCCTGCACCCTCCTCGTCTCCGCTGGCTTCGGTCCCCGATCCGTCGCTGCCGTCTATGAAGCAGGCAAACGTTGCGTCTCGCACGTCGCTGTTCGACCTTCCCGATCCCTCTGCCCAGGTCAACGACCCCTTTGCTACTGCCCAGGGTCCCGAACCCACATCGGCACCCGTTGCGCCTCCTATGCCCGTTGCGTCGGGCGCGCAGCCGATCGAGACCATTTCGGCTCCCGCCCCGGCGGCACCCAAGTCTCGCAAGCGCGGCCTGGGTGGCCTGTTCGGTCGTAAAAAGAAAAACGAGCAGGACAGCATGAGTGACTGGCTGGGCGTCGAAGACGATTACGATGCCAAAAAGTCCGGTCGCGGCATCGGTTCGTGGGATAACTTCGAGGACGATAACGATGGCTGGAAGGGTGGCGCTACGTCTTCCGATGGCGCTTCTTCCGAAGATATGCTCTCGGCTGTCGCCTCTATGGGCGATGATGAGCTGCTCGGTCACGATATCTGGTTTGTGGCAACGGGCGCCTCGGATTGTGATGGCGCCGGCATGAAGGCCTTCTTGGCTTCGCATCGCGATAAGCTCCGCGGCGTATTCTTTATCAATCTTGAATCCGTCGGCGCCGGTAGGCTTTCGGTGGTGACGGTTGAGGGCGAACAACAGCTGCTCAAGGGCGATCGCCGCATCATGAACCTGGTCAGCAAGGTGTGCAAGTCGTTCCATGTCGATTGTGGCGCGCTCGAGATGCCCTATGCCAAGACCGATGCCTATGCCGCGCTCGAGGCGAGCCGCCGAGCCCTCACCATCGCCGGCGTGGACGGCACGCGTCTGGCTTGCGCTCGTACTGAGGACGACCTGCCTCACAATGTCAACCCGACGAACATTGCCACGGTATCCGAGGTCGTGACCGAGGTTATCCGCCGTTCGTAGACGGAGCTCTAAGGAGTCAACGTGTTTTCGTATATTAAGCGCCATTGGCCTGTCTACGTGATTTTGACCTTGATTGCCATTGCGTTAGGATTTGGGGCTGCCTACATCGTGGGTGCGAAGGGCTCGACCCCTGCCTCCGCAATCAGCGAAGAGGTGGAGCAAGAACAGAGTACGGGTGCCGATGGGATTCCTGAGTCCGAGCAGACAATCGTTGATGGTGGATCTTCGTCTGCAGAGTAGATACGGCGATTTACATGATTGAAAGCGGGCGAGCTAGGGGACTGGCTCGCCCGCTTTTTCATCGCGCTAGCGCTTCTTTGGGGTCGACCTAAGGCGAGCGAACCATAGGGCTGCGGCACCCGAGGTCAGGAGCGCGGTGATGCAAGCGGCGATGGGAACTGATCCTGTTGCCGGTAGGTCCTGCGGTAGGGTACAGCGTTGAATGACGCGGTCCTCGTCATGTGACTCAAGTTTATCGCCGCCACCGTTGCGGCAAAGATCGACGCGTGCGCTGTTGGTGAGTGCGGTTTGGGGCGTATAAGCCGACGTTGCCTGCATGTGTACGACTGCGCCCCGAGCGTCTGTGCCAAGGATTGCTTTGGCATCGTCAAGGTCGTCGTGCTCATCCTTGAGATCATCGCGGGTCCAAGAATCCGCATCGCTTCGAGTCGTAAAGTCGGCGGCTACCGCACCGTATTCAATTCGAATGCCCGTTACGACGGTATTGGACGCAAGGTCGAGTTCTTTCGCCTCGAGTGTGGTGGATTCCGTGGTCGAGACATCCGCCTTCCAGAGGTGCCAGCCGTCGTAATCGACGAGGCGGCAATCCTCACCCAGACTCTCCCTTACTTCATCGGACTCAAGCCAAGGATTTTCGTGCCCATCGTCAAGTGTCGCGTTTGCCGGCTCATCGACGTCTGTCGAGTCCAACGGCGTCGTGCGATACCACACGTTGCACAGACCATTGAGGTCGCCGATGGCGACGGGGGTTTCGATTGAGACGAATCTCGCCGTATCGTCCTCGGCACACTCAAGACCATCGGTAAGTGTGAACTCATCAACCCAGGTAGTTGAATTGTTTCGAGCGTCGATGGTATAGGAGAAAAGCCCATCCGTATTGGTTTGCATCGCGGCACGGTTTTTACCATCGCCGTTAGCCAACAGGCCCTTTTCGATAGGTTGGACAAGTTCCTGACGCTTGTCGACCTGTCCCTTGATCTCGATGGGCGCATCCTTCATCGCGACGGATTGGACTTCTCCCGTATCCTTTATTTCAAACGTTATCTCCTCGGCAAGGTCATAGGTCCGCGGAGACATCATTTCGCGCAACGAGTAGGTGCCGGGTGCAAGATGTTCGACGCGGTGTGGCTTGTCGGATGAGGTCCAGGAGTCTATTTCGGTTTTATCGGGACCATATAAGGTGAGCCGTGCGCCTTCTACTTCCTGCTCACCGCTTGCATCGACCTTGGAGATATCAACCTTGGTGTAATCGTCGGATACGTTAAGCCGTGCTTCTACAACGGGTGTTTTCTGGTCGGCATAAGTAAGGTCGACAATATGGGTTGTCTGATCGAGCAAGAAGCCTGCCGGCACTTGAGTCTCGACAACCTCGTAGCGTGCGGTGCCAGATCCCAGTGGGAGGTTGTCCGCGCGTGCTTCTCCAGTTTCATCCGTCGTGACGGTAGCGACAGTCTCACCGTCGAGTGCGGCAATGCTACCGTCGGGGCGCACGATATCACCCGAGGCACGGATCTCAAAGATGGCGCCCGCGAGGCTGCTGCCGTCTACGGCATCGGTTTTAACGATCCTGATATTTCCGGTCGCGGCGTGGTCATAATACGAGGCGATTGCAACGGGCGTTAGGTTCATGTCGGCGGGTATGTTTACCTCGATTTCTTCGCCGACAAGATAGGGCTCTTTGGCCGAGGTTTCGCGTACATAATAGGTGCCCGGCACGAGCGATTCGGGCAGTGTGACGGTCCCGGTCGCGTCAGTCGTAAAGGTGTCCATTACGTTATGTGCTGGATACCAGCAAGTTTGTGAGACAGGTTCGTGATTGCTGTCGAGGAGTTGGAAGGAGAATCCGGCTAGGGGAACAGAAGCGCCTGTTTGGGCATCGCGTTTTACAATCTGGAGATGCGTCGACAGAGCGTGGTTGTCCACGATATATTGAAGCTCGGCGCCGTTGGAAATCTGATTGGCCCCGACGGTCCATTCCCCTGCACGTTTAAAACCCTCGGGGACGGTTTCCGGAACCTCGCGAACCGTGTAGCCGGCACGGTCGTATGGGACGGCTCCGTGGACACCGGCGGGTCGCTTACCTGTGCCGAACCATGCTTCGGGCTGGTCTTTGGTGGAGGCAAAGCCATAGATGTTTGTGGTCAGTGTGCCAACAACCTGCTGAGAGCTGTTGCTGACAACCTCAAAGACAACACCACCCGCCGGCTGCTCCAGGCCGGATTGGTCGCTATTGCCGTAATCCTTGAATTTGGAAATCTCAAGGTCAAACGCAATGGGGATATCGGAAACGCGAGATTCGATCTCGACCACGCCTGAATCGCCGAGCTGGTCGGCTCCAACGGTATAGGTCCAGCTGTCGTTGGATGGCAGGTAGCCCTCGGGGGCTTTTGATTCGTAGATGGTAAAGGTTCCTAAGGGGACATCGGCGAGGGCGGCCCGACCGCTTTCGTCGGTCGTGAGGATTTGTGCCCATCCAGGGGTTGATTGCGACATACACGTGAACTCTGCTCCTGCGAGTGAAGATCCCACCTGGGGGCCGGCATTCGTCGCGGCATCGAGTTTTACGATACGCAGGTTGATGGTGCCGGGCTGTTCATCAATGGCGACCCGCCCGCCGTCATTCCCCGTGGTAAAGGCAATACGATCGTGGCGGGGGACATAGCCGGCCGGCGCCTTCGTTTCAACTAGGTAGTATGTCGTGTTGGGCAGAAGTGTTGCTTGCGCTCGACCGTTGCTGTCCATCTTGATGGTGCCGACACGCGCGCCGCTGGCGCTCTCAAAAATATCGAATGTTGCCCCGGTAAACTGATAGGTATTGTTTCCGCTGGTAATAACGGTGTTAGCAGACTGCTTTTGGAAGGAAACAGAGACCGCCGGCAGTACATAGAGCATGTCTTGACGTTTGCTGCCGCCCGATACGGCCCCTAGATAGCGTCGCGCGCGGTGCGGAGCGGCTTTGATGCTTCCTGATTTTGCGCTGTCGTGGAGCCACCGCGCAGCCGCCACGACTTCATTGTCGGCGGTAAAGTGTCCGCTCTTGGTTTTACCCTGAGCGGTCGTGTAGGAGTAGGTGCCGTCGACATGGGTAGTGCCGTTGAGCATCCATACGGCAAGCTGGGTGGCGGCGCGGGCGCGATCGGGTGAAAGATGGTAACCGCCAAACGACGTGGCGGTGGGATATCCGTGACAAACGATTGCCGCGAACTCGTCGTCGAGCCACACCCAGCCTTGATCAAAGTTGAGCCATGGGCCGCCCGGTTTGGTGGGGCCGGGGCGCTCCTGGTTCATGCAGTAGGCAATCGAGGTGTCTTGAGCTTCATACTTGCCGATGAAGAAGGGCCCACAATCATCGCTAATAGTGCGGAAGCCGAGCTGGTCGTAGCCATCGACGGCAAATGCGGCTCCCGGTGCCAGGCAGCCGAAAGGCAGGAAGAGGAGCAGGAGCAGCGGACCTGTTGCGATTGCGCTGTGGACAGAGTGCGTGGGTGCGTTGGACATGGCTGCTCCTTATCCCTCGTGCGCCGCACGGGGAGGCTGCGACGCGTAGGATGAGGCTACCCCCGAGGTTCATGCGGGTAAGTACCGGAGCCTGACCAAAAGCTTGCCCAATTCCTGACAAATTGAGCTCAAATACAACAATCAAGCAAAAGCGCAGGTAGAAGATAAGGAGAACAGGAGGTCAAAGGTCCTCATCTCCACAATTGACGCGATTTTCAAACGAATCTCCACAGCTAAAACAAGCATCGCCACTCTTGTATCGAACAAGACAACCGCGTTATACTATCCCCCACATATGCGGGCATCGCCAAGTGGTAAGGCATCAGCTTCCCAAGCTGACACTCGCGGGTTCGAGTCCCGTTGCCCGCTCCAGCTAGAAGCACAAGCACGGCACCATTACGGTGCCGTGCTTTTTTCAATAAAGCGCCGGGACTCGAACCCGACAGGGTGCGAGCGTAAAGCAAACGCGAAGCGTTTGTAGCGAGCAGGCGAAGGCGCCGACAGGCGCCTGAAGCCGGTGCGGATTTGCGAAGCAAATACGCGGATGTCCCGTTGCCCGCTCCAATTCCAAAATGTTAGGTTAATGCCTGCTGCCCATACTTGCACCTGCGCACGGTACAATGGTTGGGTTACGACCAACGTGCCAATAACCAAAAAGGAGCCGCTATGATCGATCGCTATACCCGCCCGGAGATGGGACACATCTTCTCCCTCGAGAACAAGTACGCCATTTGGCAGGAAATCGAGGTCTTGGCCTGCGAGGCCCAGGCGGAGCTCGGCAAGATCGGTATTTCCAAAGACGAGGCCCAGTGGATCCGCGACCATGCCAACTTTGAGAAGGCGAAGGTCGATGAGATCGAGGAAGTCACGCGCCACGACGTCATTGCCTTCCTGACCAACATGAAGGAATACATCGATGCCGATGTTCCCGAGGACGACCCCAAGCCCAGCCGCTGGGTTCACTATGGCATGACCAGCTCCGATCTGGGCGACACGGCCCTGTGCTACCAGCTCACCCAGGCCTGCGACCTGATCATCGAGGACGTCAA
>OLRW01002231.1_pt1 | contig 10973 bp, 9 predicted proteins | sample 1672701 | NCBI WGS metagenome assembly OLRW01 (sample SAMEA3136715, study PRJEB25190) | human gut metagenome | biome: human gut; feature: human-associated habitat; material: faeces | place: Austria | collected 2013
AAGGGCATGCAGATCACGGGCACCTCGCCGACCGGCGAGCTTGTGGAGACCGTTGAGATCCCGAACCATCCGTTCTATATCGGCGTGCAGTTCCACCCCGAGTTCAAGTCCCGTCCGAACCGCGCACATCCCCTGTTCAAGGCGTTCGTCGCGGCATCTCTGAAAAGGAGCCAGAACAACAATGCAGACTAACAAGAACTACGACAATCTCGAGCAGAGCTATCTGTTCTCCACCATCGCGCGCAAGGTCCGCGAGTATTCCGCATCCCACCCGGAGGCTGACATCATCCGCCTCGGCATCGGCGACGTTACCCGTCCGCTCGTTCCGGCTGTCATCGACGCGCTGCACGCGGCGGTTGAGGATCAGGCGAAGCAGGAGACCTTCCACGGCTACGGCGATGAGCAGGGCTACGGCTTCCTGCACGAGGCGCTGGTCGGCTACTACAAGTCCCACGGCGTAGAGCTCGCCACCAATGAGATCTTCATCTCCGACGGCGCGAAGAGCGACCTCGGCAACATCCTCGACATCTTCGGCAAGGACAATGTTGTCCTGGTTCCCGACCCGGTCTACCCGGTCTACGTCGACACCAACGTCATGGCCGGCCGCAAGATCATCTTCGCGGACGCGAACGAGGCAAACGGCTTCCTGCCCCTGCCGGACGCATCCGTAAAGTGCGACATCATCTATATCTGCTCCCCGAACAACCCGACCGGCGCCGCTTACGACCGCGCGGGTCTCAAGGCATGGGTGGATTACGCGAACGCACAGAACGCTGTCATCCTCTACGACGCAGCGTATGAGTGCTTCATCGAGGATGAGAACCTGCCGCGCTCCATTTACGAGATCGAGGGCGCAAAGACCTGCGCGATCGAGTTCTGCTCCTTCTCCAAGATGGCGGGCTTCACCGGCACGCGCTGCGGCTGGACCGTCGTTCCGACCGCGCTCGCGGACGGCAGACTGAACAAGATGTGGCTGCGCCGCCAGACCACCAAGTTCAACGGCGTTCCGTATATCGTCCAGAAGGGCGCCGCCGCCTGCTTCACCGAGGAAGGCATGAAGCAGATCAAGGAGACCCTCGGCTACTACAAGCAGAACGCTAAGGTTCTCGCTGCGACCCTCGATGAGCTGGGTATTTGGTACACCGGCGGCAAGAGCAGCCCGTACCTGTGGCTCAAGTGCCCGAACGGCATGGATTCCTGGACCTTCTTCGACTACCTGCTTGAGAATGCCAACGTCGTTGGTACGCCGGGTGCAGGCTTCGGCAAGAACGGTGACGGCTTCTTCCGTCTGACCGCATTCGGCGATCAGGCACGCACCAAGGAAGCTGCTGAGCGTCTGAAGAAGCTGCTCCAGAAGTAAGTTTCCGCAATATCGCATAATCAAAGAGCTGTCCCGCGCGGACAGCTCTTTTTGCATAGTTGAGGTGATTCGATGGGCATTCTTTATGGTCACAGGTGCGTTTTATGCGGCGCGGATTTTCCGGTGACGACCAGCCGCACGCTGCAGCTTTGTCCGGACTGTGCCGCTGCAGTCCGGCGGGAATACCGCTGCACTGAGGTCATCTCCATCGCCGGAGCGGACGGTACGATCGCTCCGCTGTATTACCGCGGCACAGTACGCAATGCCATGAAACGGTTCAAATTCAGCAGCGCCGCCTACTGTGCGGACTGGTTCGCGGCGCAAATGTCCGTGGCTCTCACCGCACGGCTGGACGACTGGCAGCCTGATTTGATTACCTACATGCCGATTGGATTCCTGCACTACCGCAAGCGCGGGTACAATCAAGCGGAACTGCTGGCAAAGCTGACGGCAAAGCCGCTTTCTCTTCCATGCGAAGCCACCTTGCGCAAGCGATGGTTTGTCGGCAAGCAATCCGCGCAGAAGGATTACGCCGCGCGGCAGAGCAACGCGAAAGACGCCGTTCTGCCGAAGGGCGGCGTGGACTTGACCGGAAAATCCGTCGTGCTGGTCGATGATATTATCACCACCGGCGCAACGGCGGCTGCCGCCGTCAAAGCCCTGCGGGAGATGGGTGCAAGCCGTGTTTACGTCCTCGCTGCGACATTTACACCGAGGAAATAACAAAAAAGACCGCATAAGCGGTCTTTTTTGTTAGTCAACGTCTGCGGTATAGAGTTTATCGAAATTATCCAGCATAACGACCTTGACGCGGTATTCACCCAGTTCGCCTTCCAGATTGCGCCAGTTTACATCGGTGTAGAATGTGCTGTCGCCCGTAAAATCTTTTATATCAATCGGCTGCATATCCTGCACTTTTCCGTTCCGATACAGCACAATATTGCTGCTGGCAGGCTTAACATCCTCACTGCTGCAGTAAACTCTCACTTCTACTCCGCCGCTGACGGTGGTAGTCGGATTTTTTTCGCCGGTGCTGCTTATACCACCATTGTTCCAATGCGCTGTCACACTCAGCCGGAACCGCTGTTCCAAATCATATTCAGATGTAACCAGAATATTGCGCGTCTCACCATTCGTGCCTGTTAATGTCAAATAGACAGAAAACGTATCCACAAACGGCACGCTCAGTTTTCCGCTGTACCCGTTATTATCCTCCGCGTCGCACTCCCACGACTGGTCGCCGCTGCGCACCACAAACTTTGCGGTTTCGCCATCCAGCATACTGCGCGGAACCGCGCTCACCGTCACAAGAAGGTTCTCCGTGTTCTGCCGGTCTACGGTCACGTTCTCCGACCAGTCGGCTAAATCGCTGTTCTCAGCGCTCGTATTATCCGGATAGTAAATCGTGCTCGGCCCGCTCTGCATCCGCAGCGTGTCGATCTGCTGCTGCATGGCGAGCACGCGCCACAGGCTGACCGCGCTGCACACGACGCTGACGCACAGCAGCCCTGCCGCTGCGATTGCCGCAATTTTCCACTTGCGGTTTCCGTTCCTGACCGGCTGGTTCTCTGCACCCGGCCACGATTCATCCGAGTCCTCTGCCTTTGGCATTAGCTCCGCATCCGGACGCAGCAACGTATCCACCGGAACGCCGAACAGCTTGCTCAGTTCCATTAAATTATCCATCGTGGGCACCGCCTGATCGGCCTCCCACTTGCTGACCGCCTGACGGCTCAAGCCCAGCTTTTCGCCGAGCGCCTCCTGACTCATGCCCTGCTCTTTTCGCAGTGCCGCGATTTTCTCACCTGTTGTCATCTCTGCCACCTGCCTTTCTTTTCTGTCTCCAGTGTGCCTGAAATGCCGCAAAAACGCCACCAACCCATCGTTTCTTTTTGTCAACCGACGGTTGCGGACGTCTTTCCGGTTGCAAAAAAGTCCCGAAATGCACATTTCGGGACTTTGAGGCTATCTGAGAAAACACTTATGGGCATTACCACACGATTCAGCGGTGAGCGGTTGGCGAGTAAATTTTGCGTGCTGATGCGGCGCGGTTCCGCAGCAATACTTTGTGTATTGCAAGGGAACGCAACAAAATCAGCGCACAAAATTTCCGCCAAACGCCGCCGATGCAATCGTGTGGTATTGCCCCCAATTAGGCGTTGAAGAACTCCTCGTGGATAGCCTTAACAGCCTTCTCGCTGTCCTCCTCGTTGATGAGAACAGAGATCTTGATCTCAGAGGTGGAGATCATGCGGATGTTGATGCCGGCCATAGCCAGAGCCTCGAACATCTTGGAAGCAACACCGGTAGCGGAAGCCATGCCTGCACCAACGATGGAAACCTTTGCAACCTTGGTGTTGATGGACAGATCCTCATAACCGAGCATCTCCTTCGCGTCGCGCAGGATAGACTCTACGCGCTCTGCATCGTCCTGACGGATGGTGAAGGAAATAGACTTCTTGTTATCGCGGCCGACGGACTGCAGGATGATGTCGATATTGACATGGTGCTTCGCCATCAGCGAGAATACCTTGAACGCGGTACCCGGCGTATCATCCAGATTGATGATGGCAACTCGTGCGCAGTTATTATCACGGGCAACACCCGAAACATTCAATTTTTCCATGTTAGAACCCTCCTTGACTTTGGTACCCGGATTGCGGGTAAAGCTCGAAACGACCTCAAGATCGACATTGTACTTCTTTGCCATCTCAACCGAACGGTTGTGCAGCACCTGTGCACCCAGAGATGCCAGCTCCAGCATCTCGTCAAAGGTGATCTCGTCCAGCTTGCGGGTGTTGCGCACCTTGCGGGGGTCGGCGGTGTAAACGCCTTCCACGTCGGTAAAGATCTGGCAGCGGTCTGCGTGCAGGGCTGCTGCAATGGCAACGGCACTGGTGTCGGAGCCGCCGCGGCCCAGGGTGGTGATGTCATCCAGCTTGTTCAGGCCCTGGAAGCCTGCCACCACCACCACGCGGTTGCGCTCCAGCTCGGAGGAGATGCGCTCGGTCTCCAGGCGGCTGATGCGGGCCTTGGTGTAGGCACGGTCGGTGCGGAAGCCCGCCTGCCAGCCGGTCAGGCTGATGGCATGGCAGCCCAGCTCGTTCAGCGCCATGGCCAGCAGTGCGATGCTGATCTGCTCGCCGGAGGCCAGCAGCATATCCATCTCACGCGCCGAGGGGTTATGGGTGATCTCCCCTGCCTTGGCGATCAGGTCATCGGTGGTGTCGCCCTGTGCGGAGACTACCACCACTACGTCATTGCCCGCGTTGTGGGTGTTGGCCACGATCCGCGCAACGTTGAAGATACGGTCACGGTCCTTTACGGAAGAACCGCCGAATTTCTGTACGATCAACGCCATATCTTGTCACTCTCCTCTTTAACGCCCCGCGCTTGCGGGGGGCTTGCCGGGCGGAAGCGTTCTTGCACTTCCCTTACCCATTTATCATTCCACGGTTGCGCCGGTGTTATCGGCATCCAGCTGCAACAGTGTAAATGCTTCACATCCGTCCAGACCTTCCAGCAGCTCCAGACCTTTTTCCAGCTTGGAATAGAACTTTTCGGCCTCGGCCTTTTCTGCCACAGCCATGACCGTGCTGCCTGCACCGGACACATACACGGCCTTTGCGCCGCACAGCCGCGCCATGTCGAACACCTCGCGGGAGCCGGGCATCAGGGGCATGCGATACTGCTGGTGCAGCTTATCCTCGGTGGCAATGGCCAGCAGGTCGTGCCGCCCCTCGCAGAAGGCTGCAGGCACCAGCGCCGCACGCGACAGGTTATACACCGCGTCCTTATGGGATACCTCTTTAGGCAGGGCTGCGCGGGCTGCCTCGGTCAGCAGCTTGTAGTCCGGCACGATGGCAGCAAAGCAGAGGCTTTCATCCACATTCCGCTTGACCGAATACACCTTGCCGTCCTCGAATACGCTGCTGGTCAGGCCGCCCAGCAGTGCCGGAGCCACGTTATCGGGGTGTCCCTCAATGGCAGTTGCCAGCGTGAGCAACTCCTGCGTGTTGAGCACATCGCCCAGCATCCGGTTTGCGCCCAGCAGACCCGCGATGATGCAGGCTGAAGAAGAGCCCAGACCCCGTGCCATGGGGATGGGGTTCGTCTGGGTGATCTTAAGGGGCGGGATCTGCTTGCCAACCTTTTCGAACAGGCCCTTGGCGGAGCGGTACACGAGATTCGACTCGCCCCGGGGGATGCGGGTGCCGTCCGATGCCGAGATCTCCAGCACCTCGCTGTCCTCAAAGGTGACCGTGTTGTACAACGTAACTGCCAGACCCAGCGCATCGAAGCCGGAGCCTACGTTAGCGCTGGTGGCAGGGACCGAAACCTTGATCTTCATTGCTGCAGTTCCTTTCCGTTACACTTCCTCGGGCAGACGCTTGAGCACCAGCTTCACGCTGCCGCCCACGGCCTCCACCTTGCGCGCGGCCTCTGCCAGCGCACGCTCATCGGCGCGCTTCACAAAGTAGGCGCAGCCCTCGTACCGCTCATCCACCACCTTGCCGTAGCCGTAGATGGCCTCCACCACAGGGGGTGCAATGCCCGCCACACGCACATAATATGCAGCAGGAGCCGGGTCGGTGAGCATGCCGTCCACCGGGTCCGCAGGCTGCCAGAACAGGCTGTCGTGCACCTGTGCGCCGTTTTTCAGCGCATCCACCACGTCTGCCACCACAGCGCTGGCGGTGGGCAGCTTGCCTGCGCCCTTGCCGTAGAACACCACGTCGCCCAGCATATCGCCCTTGACCAGCACTGCATTGAACACATCGTCCACGCTGGCCAGCTGGTTTGCCTTGGGCACCAGACACGGCTCCACACCGGCAGCCACGCTGCCGTCCTTGCCGCGCTTCATCCATGCGATCAGCTTGATCACACAGCCCAGCTTTTCCGCCGCTTCCACATCTGCCGTGGTAATGGCACGGATGCCGCGGGTGGGAATGTTCTGGGGGTAGATCTGATGGCCGCACACCAACGAGGACAGAATGGCGATCTTGCGGCAGGCATCACGGCCGTCCACATCGTCGCTGGGGTCCTTCGTCTCGGCGTAGCCCAGCTCTTGCGCGATCTTCAGCGCATCGTCAAAGCCCAGATTTTCGCGCACCATCTTGGTGAGCATGAAGTTGGTGGTGCCATTCACGATGCCCTCCACCTCGGTGATGACGTTTGCCGCCAGACACTGGTGCATCGGGGTGATGATGGGCGTACCGCCGCCCACAGAAGCCTCGAACAGGAAGGCACAGCCGTGCTCTTTGGCAAGGCCCAGCAGCTCTGCGCCGTAGGTGGCCACCATCTCCTTGTTGGAGGTGCATACGCTGCGGCCGCTCTCAAGGCAGGCCTTTACATACGGATACGCAAAGCGGGTGCCGCCGATGGTCTCCACCACCACCTTGATCTCCGGGTCTTCCAGAATGGTATCGAAGTTCTTTATAAACAGGTGTGCATCCGGATGGTTTGAAAAATCCTTCGGGTCAAGGATGTACTTGACCTCCACCGGCTCACCTGCACGGCGGGAGACACCCGCAGCGTTGCGGCACAGTACCTCGTACACGCCGCTGCCCACCGTGCCAAAGCCCAGAATTGCAATTTTAGCCATTGTTGTTCTCCCTCGTTTTCTGAAGACTGCTTACAGATTGTACCCGCAGTGCACACCTACCACCATACGCTGACGCGAAAGTTTTTCGGTCAGCTCTTCGGGAGTCATCTGCATGGTATCGGTGCGGATGGTGACTGCCACCAGTGCGGCACCGTTTTCCGGTGTGGACTGGTTGATGGTCACAATGCTTGCACCTGCGGCGCTGATGCCGGCCAGCAGGCTCTGCAGTGCACCGGTCTCGTCCCGCAGAGTAGCCATGACGGTGATCACCTCACGGCCATTCTCGGAGTCAAAAATGCAATCCTTATACTTATAAAAAGCGCTGCGCGAAAGATCGACTGCGCGGGTGGCTGCGGAAATGCTGCGTGCCTCCCCGCTGGCCAGAAGTTCCTTGGCACGCACCACCTTGAGAAAAACCTCAGGCAGCACCTGCGCATCTACCAGATAAAAGCGGCGTTCCAACTTGTTCACCTCACAAACACAAGTGTTCTTGCAGTGAATATAATAGCATCCGGCCCCCTGCAATGCAAGAGGTCGGATGCGTTTTTGTCAGATTATCCAGTTTTGCTGCGGCAAGCGCGGTATTTCCTTGCCGGATTCACTCCGCGCCGGTGCCGATAGTACGCCTTTTGTCCTTCATATGGCTACAGATCAGTCTGTATCCTGATTACCTGTATCCGCAGGAATGACAGCCTGCTCCGGTGCCGTAGTCTCCGCAGGTGCAGCCGCTGCAGGAGCTGCTGCATGGGAGTAGTTGCAGGTACCAGGCAGATCATCGGCGCGGTAGTAGCCCACGGCGGTGCTGGGGCAGGAGCCGCCTGCCAGCAGGCCGCTCTGGGTGCAGTAGCGGCGCTCCACCACACCGGCAGAGGTCGGGAATGCCTTATACGGCAGGTTTGCCTGCACCTGTTCCATCAGGGCCTTCCACGCCATAACACAGGTACGGGTCTTGGCCTGCTGCTTACCCAGCGTCTTGGTCATATCATAGGGTGCATCGTAGCCCCACCACACGGCGGTAACGTAGTACGGCGTGCCGCCCACGAACCACAGATCCTTTTCGTCGCTGGCGGTACCGGTCTTGCCAAAGGCTTCCATGCCGTTGGAGTTGGGGTAGCGGCCGCCGGCGGTACCCACGCTGGAGTACAGCACATTCTTCAGCAGGCGGTTCATCACATAAGCGGTATCCGGGGTCAGGGCCTGATAGCTGGTGGAGTTGTTCTCCAGATAGATATTGCCGTCACGGTCCAGCACGCGGGTATACAGGTGCGGGGTGGTGTACTGGCCATCGTAGAAGATCTGGAACGCAGCTGCCAGCGCCGTGGGCGTAACGCCATGGGTCTGACTGCCCATGACCATCTGCGCCAGACCCACATCGTTTACCGGGTCCAGCGTGTTCAGCTGCAGGGTGTTGTACACAAAATTGAAGATGTTGCTTGCGCCCACCAGATCACCCACACGCACCGCAATGGTGTTCAGGGAGCGGGCCAGACCGTTCCACAGCGGCACATCACTGTTGTCGCCGTAGTTGCCGCCATAGTTGCGGGGCCAGCTGCGCCATGCGTTGGGATAAGCGCGCAGCTGCTTGTCGGAAAGGCCCATCAGGCCGTTCTTGCGGCAGTAATCCTCATCGCGGATCACCATATCCTGCTTCTGATACAAGGGCGAGTTGTTGAGCATGGTGGACCAGTTCACCAGACCATACTCTACACCCAGTGCATATGCACCGATAGGCTTGATGGTAGAACCCGTCTGACGAGTGACACTGTAGGCACGGTTCAGCGAGAGGCTCTTGTTCTTTTCGCCCAGACCACCCACAATGGCGATCACATTGCCGTCATAGTCCAGCGTGACCATGGCTGCCTGAGTACGCACATTGCGGTAATAGTAAACGGTACCGTCGTCGCCGGTGCGGGTCTTGGGCGTGCCGTCCTCGTTCATCACCTGTACATCGTCGTCCGAGATGGAGGTCACCTCTTCCTCATGCCAGCCGGCCGGGAAGTAGGCATCGTCCGTGTTGAGCATCAGGTTTTCCATGGCGGACTGCACCTTGGTGTTCACAGTCGACTCAACGGTAAAGCCGCCGGTGTACAGCAGCTTCTGTGCCTCGGATTCCGAAATGTTTTCCTTGTCCATGATGTCCTGCACCAGCTCGGTGAACAGTGCATCGGTAAAGTAAGAGGTAACGGAAGAATTCTTCTTGGTATCCTCTTCCTCGGCCAGTACCAGCGGCTGGGCCGCTGCGTTGCGGTAGTCCTCTTCGCTGATCACGCCCTGCTGCCACATGTTGTACATGAGGAAGTTACGGCGGTTGATCAGGTTTTCGGGGTTGGTGTAGGGGTTATAGTTGGTGGGGTTTTTGGTGATGGACGCAATGGTCGCACACTCCCACAGGGTCAGCTGACTGACATCCTTATTAAAGTATTCGTTGGCCGCAGTCTGCACGCCCTGAATGGTGCCGGTAAAGCTGATGGTGTTCAGGTACGCTTCCAGAATGGTCTCCTTGGAATAGCTGCGGCTCAGGCAGAGGGCGCGGTAGATCTCGCGCAGCTTGCGCAGTGCGCCTTCAATGCCGCTGGCGCTCTTGTCGTCGGTCAGGTTCTTGATCAGCTGCTGCTCCAGCGTGGATGCACCCTGCTTGGAGCTGTAGATGGGCAGCAGGTATTCGTTGACCATTGCGCCGATGGTGCGCTTGAAGTTGACGCCGGGCTCGTTGTAGAAATCCTTATCCTCGGTGCAGATGAACGCATACTGCAGGTTGGCAGGGATCTGTTCCAGATCTGCCCACACGCGGTGGCTGTTGGAGGAGCGCAGGGTCGCGTACTCCACCTGTGCACCAGTGTCCGGGTCGGTGGCCATCACCACGCTGGACTGGCTCAGTTCAATGTTATCCAGATCCAGCAAATCGCCGTCATTGGCCGTGGCCTGCACCACGTAATAGACGGCACCCACAGCCAGCAGGCTGCCTGCCATCACGCCCAGACAGAGCAGGGTGGCAATGGTCCGGCCAATGAACCGCAGGAGCGGATGCTTTTTCTTTTCACGGGATTCCTGCAGCTCCTCCGGTTCCCGTCCGGACCGAGGGGCAGGCCGAGGTTCCCGGCGGCTGTTGCTCGTATTCACCCTCCGGCCTCTGGGCGCAGCAGGGCGTCCGTTGTCGGAGCGGTTGATCTTTTTCATATTGGAAATAGGAATCGCCTCCTAACATTTCAGGCTGCATTTCAGCGCCGTGCGCTGGTACCTTTCATCCATGCGCACACAACTGCACACAATACCATATTATAGCACGCACACAGAATGCGGGCAAGAACCAATCTTCGGCCATAACAGGTCTAATCGATTGTAGTATAACACATCCTGCCATGCAAAGTACAGCATTCCCGTGTGAAAATTGACTGTTCTCCCCTGTTTTTGGGCATACTTGTGCCAGAAGGGAGCGTGTTACCCCATGCGCAAATTGTGTGTCTGCCTGTTTTATGGGCTGTGCGTATTTACCATTGTGTTCAGCCTGTTCTGGATGGCCCTGCCAAAGCTGCGCCTGCCGGTGCCCGATCCCGGCAGCGAAGCCCCGCCCTCCTCTGCAGCAGATCTTGCCGCGCAGGCACTGCCGGAGCTTGCCGCGCAGAGCTACCGTCTGTGCGACAAAGGCGGACGGGTGGCCGTGTACCGCTGCGGCACCGACGGTCAGCCGGAAGTGCTCATTACCATCACCGGCATCTACACGAATCTCCTGCCGGAGAACGATGCTCTGCGCATCAAGCGCGGCGTGACGGTGTACAGCGAACGGGAATTGGACCTGCTGCTGGAAGATCTGGGAGAGTAGGTGCATTTTACCCATTTTTTATTCAGATTCAGCAATTGTTTTTGTTGACATTCCGATATGAAAAACATATAATAGGGATGCAAGGTAAAGTTTTTTAACCCGTTTCAGCAGTTATAAAAGGAAGTGCGTCCTTATGTCAGAACAGATCACCCTCCATTACCAGTGCCGTCTTTGCGGCAAGCAGCTGG
>OLRW01002235.1_pt1 | contig 10946 bp, 10 predicted proteins | sample 1672701 | NCBI WGS metagenome assembly OLRW01 (sample SAMEA3136715, study PRJEB25190) | human gut metagenome | biome: human gut; feature: human-associated habitat; material: faeces | place: Austria | collected 2013
CCCCCAAGCTGATCGCTGCTGCCAGCGAGAGCGGCTCTGAGGTGTTCAAGGTGGACTACTTTGACCGCAACGCCTATCTGGCACAAAGCCCTCAGTTCTACAAGCAGATGGCCATGGCTGCAGGCTTTGAGCGCATCTTCGAGACCGGCCCTGTGTTCCGCGCCGAGAAGAGCTACACCAACAAGCACTCCACCGAGTTCTCCGGCTTCGATCTGGAGTTCAGCTACATCACTTCCTATAAAGACGTGATGAAGATGGAAGAAGAGCTGCTGACTGCCGGTCTGCAGGCTGTCAAGGACAACTATGGCGACCAGATCAAGGAGATGTTCGGGCAGGAAGTGATCGTTCCCACCACTCCGTTCCCGGTGGTCAAGCTGGCAGACCTGTACAAGGGTCTGGAAGAAGAGTTCGGCTACACCGTCGATGAGAGCGAGAAGGGCGACCTGACCACCGAGGCCGAGCGCCTGAGCTATGAGTGGGTGAAGAAGCATTACGGCCACGAGTTCCTCTTCATCACCGATTATTCCGCCGAGAAGCGTGCGTTCTACCACATGCGCGACGAGAACGGCGTGCCCCAGGGCTACGACCTGATCTGGCGTGGTGTTGAGATCACCACCGGTGCCCAGCGCGAGCACCGCTACGAGGTGCTGAAGAAGCAGGCCGAGGAAAAGGGTCTGGCCGATGATGTCAAGTTCTATCTGGAGTTCTTCCAGTACGGCTGCCCGCCCCACGGCGGTTTCGGTCTGGGCATCGACCGCCTGACCATGCTGCTGTGCGGCCTGACCATCAAGGATGCCGAGTTCCTGTTCCGCGGCCCCAACCGTCTGACCCCGTAATTGTAAAAATGTTTGTAAAGGCTCCTGTGCTGCTGGCATGGGAGCCTTTTGTCATATCCGGCCTTTTCCCAACATACGATTACAACAAGCGGACCGGAATCCTGTCCGGTGCACAGCGCAAACGGGAAGGGGAGAGCAATTTGGCAAATCAGGAACGGAAGAGCATCTGCCGCGAGATCGGCGCACGCACCGGCGGAGATATCTACATTGGGGTGGTTGGCCCGGTGCGCAGCGGCAAATCCACCTTTATCAAGCGTTTCATGGAACAGCTGGTGCTGCCCGCCATCGGCCCGGCGGCTGCGCGGGAGCGTGCCCGGGACGAGCTGCCGCAGTCGGCAGCGGGGCGCACCATCATGACCACCGAGCCCAAGTTCATCCCGGAGTCGGCGGTGCCGCTGGCGCTGGAGGGCGGGGGAGAGTGCAGCATCCGGCTCATCGACTGCGTGGGCTACATGGTGGAGGGGGCCATGGGCCACGAGGAGAATGACAAGCCCCGGATGGTCAAAAGTCCCTGGTTCGACGAGGAGATCCCCTTCGACCTCGCCGCCGAGACCGGCACCCGCAAGGTCATTCGGGACCACTCCACCATCGGCATCGTCGTCACCACCGACGGCACCATCAGCGAGATACCCCGCGAAAACTACATCCCGGCAGAAAAGCGGGTCATCGACGAGCTGGAAGCGCTGGGCAAGCCCTTCGTCATTCTGCTCAACAGCACCCACCCCGATGCCCCCGAGACAAGAGCGATGGCGGCGGAAATGGAAGAGAGCTATGGCCGGACCGTTCTGCCTGTGAGCTGCCTCGACCTCGACGAGGCGCAGCTGGGTGAGATTTTGCAAAAAGTGCTCTACGAGTTCCCGGTTAGGGAGCTGGATTTCGCCCTGCCCCGCTGGGTGACGATGTTGGACAAAGGCCACTGGCTTCAGACCGAAGTATACACAGCGGCTATGCAGCTCTCCGAGAAAATTTCCCGGATGAAGGACGTCTCTGACTCCGGCCGGGCGACGTTGGACTGCGAGGCCGTGGAAAACGCCGCCCTCAGTGGGATGAACCTCGCCGACGGTGTGGTCCGCATCACGGTGCTGCTCAAGCCCGAGGTGTTTTATAAGGTGCTCAGTGAGCAGACGGGCCTCGAAATCGGCGACGAAGCCGGGTTGATGCCCTGCATCATCGAGCTGGCCAAAGCCAAGCGTGCCTACGAGAAGATACGCAGTGCGATGGAGCAGGTGGAGGCCACCGGCTACGGCATCGTGATGCCGTCCATCGACGAGCTTTCGCTGGAACAGCCCGAGATCGTCCGGCAGGGCGGGCGGTACGGCGTCCGTCTCGAGGCCAGCGCGCCGTCCATCCACATGATGAAAGCTGTCATCCACACCGAGCTGAGTCCCATCGTCGGGACGGAGAAGCAGAGCGAAGACCTCGTGCAGAGCCTTTTGAAGGATTTCGAGGACGACCCCGTCCGCCTGTGGGAGTCGAACATCTTCGGCAAGAGCCTCCACGAGCTGGTCAACGACGGCCTGCAGAACAAGCTGCTCCATATGCCGCAGGAGGCCCGGGGGCGTTTGCAGGAGACGCTGGAACGGGTCATCAACGAGGGCTGTACCGGACTCATCTGTATCTTGATCTAACAAAAAGTCCGCTGCACGAAACCAACGTGCAGCGGACTTTTGTGCTATTTCTCTTCTTCGGTCAATTTGGTGATGAGCATCTGGTAAATTTCATTGCCCTTCAAAATGAACTGCTTTTTTACCATCTCAGCGCTCAGCCGGTCAGGAGTGCCGATGTCCAGACAGAACAGCTCACTGTCCAGAGCCTTCACCTGACAGCGCACGGAGCAATGGCCGTCGGCCTTTTCGCTGATGCGGGCGCTGTACTCGGCTTCCTTGCGCGCCCAGGTCTGGCTGCGCAGCACGGCGGCGACCGCCTTTTCCCGCACACTGCGGGGCAGGTCGTAGGCCAGCTCCTGCGCCACTTTCCGGCCCTTGTCGGTGATGGTGTACCGGTCGCCGTCCACCGTCACGAGCTGCTGCCTGGCGATGTCGTCCAGGCAGGAGCCGATCTCAAAATAATTCACCAGTGCCTCTTCCATCAGGGCGTTTTCGATCTCCGTCCGTGTGATAGGCCCGGCGTTCTTGACAAGATAACACAGCAGCAATCGTATCTCGGTGCTGTTGGTCAGCCCACCGGGACGCACACCGGCGGTAAAAGCATCGTTGGCGGCCATTGTTACTCCCATCTCCCGTGTTCTATAGTATTAGCTATAGTATAAAGGGTTTCACGCCGGATTGCAAGCCATGACCGAAAAATCCGTCTCGATGCGCTTGTGGCTTTCGGGGGTGGAGTAGAGCCAGTGATCGAGGTGGCCCTCGGTGATGAAGTACCGCAGCTCGAAGCGGTGGCTCTGGCTGAGGGCGTGGTTGACGATGACGAGCTTTATCTTCATCTTCTCGGGCAGGATGTTCTTGATGTAGACGCTCACAGCCTGCCCGGGGCGCAGGTCGGGGCAGCTCTCGGCGAGGCCCGCGAGGTTGGGCGCGATTTCGATGAAGGTGCCGTACTCTTCCACGCTCCGCACGATGCCCACCACCGTTTCGCCCACCGTAAAGGCGGCAGCGTTCTCGGCCCAGGTGCCCAGCAGCTCCCGGATGGTCAGCACGAACCGCCCCTGTGCGTCCCGGCTCTTGATGGCGCAGAGTATCTGCTGCCCCACGCTGACCCGGTCGGCAGGGGAGGAGATACGGCTCACCGACATACAGTCGATGGGCAGAAGGGCGCTGATGCCGCAGCCTACGTCACAGAACGCGCCGAAGGGCTCGATGTGGGTCACGATGCAGGGCAGGATGTCGCCGGGCTGGAGCTGGTCGAGGTATTCGGCCTTGCACATCCGCTGTGCTTCAGCGCGGGAGAGGCGGTAGACAGGCTGTCCGTTTTCGTCGGTGTCGATGCCCTCGATGACAAAGCAGGTGGGTCGGCCTACCCGCGTCAGTACGGCGATGTCCCGTACGCTGCCGGTGTCGGCCCCGTCGGCGCACTGCCCGAAGGGCATTACAGCCCGGCAGCCGCCCAGCTCGAACCGGAGCTGACGCTGGGTGTCGAAGGCCAGCGCCGTGCTCTGCAAGATCTCGCGGCTGGCCATCGCGGCCCGCAGCTCGGCGGCGCTCAGGCGGGAAGCATTGCGGTAGTTGTTTTCGGTACGAAACGCTTGCATCATCTTTCATTCCTCTTTCTCTGATTTTTGGGTAGCATTGCAGCTATAAAACCATATGCAGCTGCATTTGCATTTTATACGAGTTTGGATTATACTATACTTGTGTGTTCCTCTTTTGGACACACGGCCTGTACTATAAATGTGCAGACAGGAGGGATTCAATATGGATATTGCAGTCGGCGATACCATCCTCACCCGCAAACAGCACCCTTGCGGAGCAGCAAGCTTCGAGGTGCTGCGGGTGGGCATGGATTTCAAGATCCGCTGCACGGGCTGTGGCCGCGAGGTCATGCTGCCCCGGGCGAAGATCGAGAAGAACATCAAAAAGGTCATCAAACCGGGCCAGGAATAGCCCAGCGGCACAGCACATTCAGAAACTGTTTTGTAAGGAGAACTGCCTGATATGCCGAATCTGACTTCCCAAATGGAGGCCGTCTGCCGCCGGTTCGAAGAACTTTCTATCCGTCTCAATCAGCCCGAAACTGCCGCCGACCCGGCGCAGTTCCGCCGCCTGATGCAGGAGTACCATGAAGCACAGCCGGTGGTGGACGCTTACCACGCTCTCACCACTGCGCAGGACCACCTGGCACAGGCAAAAGCCCTGCTGGAAGGGGACGAGCCCCTCGACGCGGACTTTAAGGCTATGGTACAGCAGGAACTGAGCGAAAAAAGTCAGGATGTGGCAGAGCTGGAAAATAATCTCAAAATTTTGCTGCTGCCGAAGGACGCAAACGACGAGAAAAGCGTCATCATGGAGATACGCGCCGGTGCCGGCGGCGAGGAAGCTGCGCTGTTCGCCCACAGCCTCGTGCGGATGTACACCATGTACGTCCAGAGCCGGGGCTGGGAGATGGAGCTGCTGAACCTCAACGAGACGGAGCTCGGCGGAACCAAAGAAGCCGTCTTTGCGGTCAATGGCCGGGGCGCCTACAACCGCCTCAAGTACGAGAGCGGTGTCCACCGGGTGCAGCGTGTACCGGAAACGGAGACGCAGGGCCGCATCCATACTTCGACGGCCACCGTGGCCGTGATGCCGCAGGCCGAAGAGGTTGACTTTGCGCTGGACATGAAGGACCTGCGCATCGACACCTTCCGCTCTTCGGGTGCGGGCGGTCAGCACATCAACAAGACGTCCAGCGCCATCCGCGTCACCCACATCCCCACCGGAACCGTGGTTGAGTGCCAGAACGAGCGCAGCCAGTTCCAGAACAAGGACAAGGCTCTGGAGATCCTGCGCAGCCGCCTGTTGGCCCAGAAGCAGAAGGAGCAGCAGGACGCCATCAACGCTGATCGCGCCGGTCAGGTGGGAACAGGGGACCGCAGCGAGAAGATACGCACCTATAACTTCCCGCAGGACCGCTGCACCGACCACCGGATCGGCCTGACGGTACACAACCTCGACAAGATCATGGACGGCAATCTGGACGACATCATCGACGCCCTCGCCACCCGTGAGCAGGCCGAGAAACTGCAGAAGTTAAACACATAAATATGCGCGAAATGCGCACGAAAAGCTGTAAAGAATAATTGCTTTACAGAAGAAAAGAGCGATGATTCGTATGAGTATCAATACTGAAGTCCGCCCGGCTGACGCAGAGGGCATTGCCCGCGCAGCCGAGCTTCTGCGGCAGGGCGAGCTGGTAGCCCTGCCTACCGAGACAGTCTACGGCATCGCGGCCGATGCCCGCAACGGCGAGGCCGTGAGCAAGATCTTTGTGGCGAAGGGACGTCCGCAGGACAATCCCCTCATCGTCCACGTCACAGGCCCTGAGATGCTGCACGGCCTCGTCAGCGAAGTGCCGGAACGCGCCCAGCTGCTGATGGCGGCGTTCTGTCCCGGCCCGCTGACCATTATCATGCCCCGCGGCCCCGAGGTGGCAGCGGAGTGCTGTGCCGGTCTGGATACCGTGGGCATCCGGATGCCCAGCCACCCGGTGGCACGGGCTGTCATCGAGGCCAGCGGCTGCGCCTTTGCGGCCCCGTCGGCCAACCTCTCCGGCAAGCCCAGCCCCACCAACGCACAGGACGTCTTTACCGATATGGACGGCCGGCTGCCCCTCATTCTGGACGGCGGCGAGTGCGACTGGGGCGTGGAGTCTACCGTCGTGTCGGTGGTGGGCGAAAAGCCCACTCTGTTCCGTCCCGGCCACATCACGCTGGAAGACCTCGAGCGTGCGCTGGGCGAGGAAGTGGAAGTCTCCAAGGCCATCCTCGAGAAGCTGCCGGAGGGTGCGGTCGTCCGCAGCCCCGGCATGAAGTATAAGCACTACGCCCCCAAGGCGGATGTGACCCTTCTGGATGGCACCTTCGAGCAGTTCAAAGCCTATGTGGATGCCCACGCCGCTGAGAATCCCAGCTGCCTCTGCTTTACCGGCGAGGCCGAAAAGCTGGGCGTACCCTGTGTGGAGTATGGCCGGGAGGGCGACGGAGCCGACCAGGCAAAACACATCTTCCGCTCCCTGCGTGCGCTGGATGAGCAGGGCGATGCTGTGGTCTACGCCCGCTGCCCCCAGAAAGACGGCCTGTCCATGGCCGTCTATAACCGCCTCATCCGTGCGGCCGCGTTCCGGGTGATAAAGCTATGATGACGCTGGGCATCACCGGCCGCAGCGGCTGCGGCAAATCGACGGTCACGGCGGTGTTCGCGGCCCGGGGCATCCCGCTGGCAGACGCCGACCAGCTCTCCCGCGAGATCCTGCTTCCGGGGTCACCGCTGCTGCCCCAGCTGGCTGAGCGCTTCGGGGCAGATATTATAAAGGAAGACGGCACCCTTGACCGCCGCCTGCTGGCTGACCGCGCCTTTGCAACGCCCGAGGGGAAAGCTGCGCTCGACGCGCTGACCCACCCGGAGATCGTCCGCCGCATCCGCGCCGCCAAACAAGCCGCGCAGCAGACGGGGGCGAAGCTCTTTGTGCTGGACGGTGCGGTCATCATCGGCACGGCGGCAGAGGCCGAGTGCGACAAGCTCTGCGTGGTCACGGCACCGTTTGAAGTCAGCGTGGAGCGCATCGCGGCCCGGGACGGCATCTCGCCTGAGATGGCCGCCCGCCGCCTCAACGCCCAGACGTCGGAGGCTGTGCTGACCGCCAAGGCAGACTACATCCTGCCCAACACCTCCACCCGTGAGGCGCTGGCGAAGGCAGCAAACGGGCTCTGTGACGCTCTCATCGGGGAGGGATGCCGCGCTTGAAAACGCTGTTCCGACTGCTGCGCAGACTGGTGGTGCTGGTCTGCATCGCGGCAGTGCTCCTGACGGCTCTGCCACCCCTCGCCCGGGAGGCCGACCGGCTGCTCTACCCCCGCAAATACAGCCGGCAGGTGGAGCAGTGGGCCGCAGAATACGAGCTCGACCCGCTGCTGGTCTATGCGTTCATCCGCACGGAGAGCGGCTTCGACCCCGCCGCCACTTCCAGCGTGGAGGCCCGGGGGCTGATGCAGATGACCGAGGAGACCTTTATCTGGCTGCGCAGCAAAATTGCGCCGGATGAGGGCCTGACCTTCGATGACCTCTACGACCCTGACGTCAGCATCCGCTTCGGATGCTACTACATCCATCTCTGCATGGAGCGGTACGGCGGCGATGTGGCTACCGCTGCCGCCGCCTACCACAGCGGATGGGGGACAGTAGATAATCTGCTGCGGATGGAAGAGCATTCCACCGACGGGCAGACCCTGAAAGGCTTCCCTTATAACCAGATGCACCATTACGTCGAAAAGATAACCGCCAGCTACGCCGTCTATACCCGGCTCTACGGCGGCTGAATCTCAACCAATGAAGAAGAACCGACAGGCCAAAAACCTGCGGGTCTTTGATAGATAACAAGTGTAAGAAAACAGAAAGGCAGGAGAGATCCTATGGCAGAAAAAACTCCGAACCAGCAGCTGGCTGAAAAGCTGCTGTTTAAGCCCGCTTACGTCGGCGACAAGTCCGCCGCTGTCAAGCAGGAGGCCCACGCATTCGCTGAGGGCTACAAGAAATTCCTCGACGCGGGCAAGACCGAGCGCGAGGTGGCTGCTGAGAGCGAGCAGATGCTCAAGGACGCAGGCTACCAGCAGTTCGACCCGAAGAAGACCTACGCCCCCGGCGACAAGGTCTATTTCAGCCAGCTGGGCAAGGCCATCGTGGCTTCCACCATCGGCACCCGCAGCTTCGAGGACGGCTTCCATCTGGTCATCGCTCACACCGACAGCCCCCGTCTGGACCTGCGCCCGACCCCGCTGTACGAGTCCGACCACTTCAGCTACTTCAAGACCCACTACTACGGCGGCATCCGCAAGTACCAGTGGGGTACCATGCCGCTGGCCATCCACGGCGTGTTCTCCCGCGCTGACGGCACCACCGTCTCTGTGAACGTGGGCGAGGACGAGAACGATCCCGTCTTCTGCATCACCGACCTGCTGCCCCATCTGGGCGCTGAGCAGGGCGAGCGCAAGCTGAGCGACGGCATCCGCGCCGAGGAACTGAACATCCTCATCGGCTCCGACGCTGTGGACGACGAGGAAGTGAAGGAAGCTGTCAAGCTGAACACCATGATCCTCCTCAATGAGAAGTACGGCATCACCGAGAAGGATTTTGCACGCGCTGAAATCGAGATCGTCCCCGCTTATAAGTCCCGCGACGTCGGCTTCGACCGCTCCATGATCGGCGCCTACGGCCACGATGACCGCGTCGATGCATACCCCGCTCTGATGGCCGAGATCGCCACCAAGAATCCTGCCTTCACTACCGTCTGCGTCCTGACCGATAAGGAAGAAATCGGCTCTGACGGCGTCACCGGTATGCAGAGCATGTACGTCTTCCACTTCATGCAGGAGCTCTGCCGCACCGCCGGTCAGGACGACATCATTGCATTCCGCAACAGTGTCTGCCTGTCCGCCGACGTCACCGCTGCTTACGACCCGAGCTGGGCCAGCGCTTTCGAGCCGATGAACGGCACCTACGCAGGCCGCGGCATCGCGCTGTTCAAGTACACCGGCAGCCGCGGCAAGAGCGCTGCAAACGACGCTTCTGCCGAGCTGGTGGGCTATGTCACCCGCATGATGGACGACGACGACGTTGCATGGCAGATCGGTGAGCTGGGCCGCCTCGACCTGGGCGGCGGCGGCACCATCGCAAAGTATGTTGCCAACCGCGGCATCCCCGTCATCGACATCGGTGTGCCTGTGCTGTCCATGCACTCTCCCTTCGAGGTCATCCACAAGACCGACCTGTACATGGCTTATCGTGCCTTCGTCCTGTTCAATCAGGCCGCTGAGTAAGCTGCTTCTACGCACCAAAGCCCCGGAAAGTCTGCCGTCTGGCAGGCCCTCCGGGGCTTTTTGCTATGTCGTGGGCAGGGGGACGGCCTGCTCTACCGTGAGGAAGGCGAAACCGTTGTCCTTGTACCACTGGATGATGTCGGGCAGGGCTTCGGCAGTGGTGCGGGTGGTGGCCGAGTCGTGCATCAGCACGATGCACTGGGTCTGCTCGCCGGTCTCCCGCACGATGTTGCGGAAGATGGTGCCTGCACTGGGCTTGCCGCCCACAGCGTCCTCAGCGCAGACGTTCCAGTCTACATAGGCGTAGCCTTTTGCAGTGACTTCTTCTTTGAGCTGCTGCATCAGCCCGCGCCCGCCGTAGCGGCGGCTCACGGTGTTGGTACTGCCGCCCGGGAAGCGCAGATACCGCAGACCGTCGGCCCGGACGTAAGGGGAGAGGCGTTCCTTTAACAGGTCGATGTCCTTCCAGTAAGCGTCCGCGCTCTGGTAGATGTCGCTGTACTCGTGGGAGGCGGAGTGGAGCGCGATCTGATGTCCGGCGGCAGCAGCCTCAGAGATGAGGGGAAGATATTTGTCGTTGTTGCCGGTGGCGACTACAAAGAAGGTCGCCTTTACTCCGGCACTGTTCAGCGCGGACAGAACGTCCGGCGTCGTCTTGCTGGGGCCGTCGTCGAAGGTCAGACAGACCCACTTCTCGGGCATCGGCTCCGGCTCCGGGGACGTCTCCACGGAGGACGCCGAGGCAGGGGAGACGAAGCTTTCGTCCGGCACCGGGGTCAGGTCGCTCTCCCGGCAGCCTACGGGCGGCTTTGCACCGCAGAATATCCCCAGTCCGAACCCCGCCGCCGCCCCGACAGAAAGCAGCAAAAGGCTCCACAACAATCTTTGATGTTTGCTGGATTTGAAAAAAGTCATTTCCAAAAACCTCCTTCTTAAGTCATTTCTGCACGGAAACTCCATTTACAAGATATGAATGGCAAAAAAATCTATGAAAACGCTTGACATCGCCGGGGGAGTATGGTATTATACTTGAGCAGTCAGCGATACGGCTTAGACCTCAAAGCCGAGAGAAATCAAGATTGCATCAAAACTTCATATGCGAGGGTGGCGGAACTGGCAGACGCGCACGTTTGAGGTGCGTGTGGTTTATCCTTGGGGGTTCAAATCCCCTCCCTCGCACCATGAAATATCCGCGGAGTGTCGACGAAAAGTCGATATTTCGTGGATTTTTTGTTATCTGCGTTTATCGGATACTGCGCGATACTGTCTGCTTTTGCCGGGTACTTTGTAGTCAGAATCGTAGTCAGAAAAAGTAGGCCATAGCAGGATTTTTCCGGGGTTTCCCGGGGACAAAAAGTAGTCAAAAATAATGAATCAGGCCGCCGTCTCCGTAAAACAGAGACAGCGGCCTGATTCATCAAGGGGATTATTTGTCCATATCATGGTACGAACCATCGGGCGGCCGTGCTGTTCGACCCCTCTTCTCTGCAAGATAAAAAATGACCCCAAGCCTGAGCTTGAGGTCATCAGCGGCTGCGGTCCCCGTAGACATTCCTGACTCGTGGGACCCGCGCACTAAGCAACAGCGACGGGTTGCGTTAGCTGATTTTTCCGCAGCCCCTTGGCAGGGCTTTGAAAAATCA
>OLRW01002249.1_pt1 | contig 10902 bp, 5 predicted proteins | sample 1672701 | NCBI WGS metagenome assembly OLRW01 (sample SAMEA3136715, study PRJEB25190) | human gut metagenome | biome: human gut; feature: human-associated habitat; material: faeces | place: Austria | collected 2013
CGAATTCCTGATTCTGTCCTGCCGGATATTTGTTTGTTGCGATATTTTTTGAGAAATAACCTTTCTTAGCGAAATCAGCAAAACTTTCTGCTGCTGCTTTAACTTTTTCATCATCCCATGTTACAGATTCGCCATTATATTCTTCTCCTGTTACCAGAGCTTTTACTCCGTCCTGTCCGATATATCTTGCAAGATGATATCCGATGAATGATGTCAGATAAGCATCATCTGCTGTAATTGGTGTAATTCCTGCTTCTTTTAATTTCTTAACAGCTTCCTCATACCCGTCCTCATAAGATACAATTCCTGCAGTCATCGGATTGAAATATTCCTGTTCTACTGCTTGAAGCTGAGCATATTCTGTACTAACTGGTGTCAAATCAAATGAGAAACCAATATCCTTTTGGTCAACACAGCCCTCATTCCAGTTCTCATACGTTTCTTTTTGCTCATCTGTAACCCAATTCTGATAACGCTTAAAGTTAATATTATCTGGAAGCCATGTATCTACCAATACATCTGTATTAATCATATTAAAGCTTCCATCTTCATTGACTGTGTAATCCTTGCCTTCTACTCCATAGAGAATAAAGTCAACCCATTCCTGACTGGACTGTAATAAATTGATCAGTTTTACATAGCCAATCAGTTCATCCCCTTCTACATCAGCACTTACAGCAAATGCAGTAGAATATGCGCCTCGTGACATCAAAGGCTTTTTTGTCTTGTCTCCTAGATAATAATTTTTAAATACAGCATTTGGATTTGCCTTCATTACAATATCCTGATACTCGAATACACGATAGCTTGCACCAATCGTAAACAATGCATCGCCATTGTAGAACTGTGCATCACATTGAGATCCGTTTGACAGCACATAAGATGGAATCATTCCCATTTCGTACCATCTATTGGCAATCTCCACAGCCTGCTTATACTCATCGGATTCATAGAAACTCCATACTTCTCCTGAATCTGGTTGATTGCCATCTGTCGCAACAAAACCGTTTAATTTGTAAATATTTCGATCCGAATCGAATGCACCATTTAAAATCATTGGATTCATTCCGCCTCTTGAAAATCCAATCATTTCTGGATACTTCTCATGTGCCAATTGCCAGAATTTTTCTACATCATCAATTGTTTTTAAGTCATCCATTCCAACATCTTTTAAGATATCTTCTCTTGCCATCAGCAAGTAATTTTCGCCTGCATTCGGTTTATTTCCAAATGGAAGTGCATACAACTGCCCATTTACCTTCCAAGTATCAAATGCTTCTTCTCCGCCACAATATTTCAAAAGATCTTGCGCATTCTCCTCATAGACATCTGTTAAGTCTGCATAGTACCCTTTTGATACACACTTAGATAAAAATGCCGTATCCGTATAAGTTACAAAATGCTCTCCTGTAGACAACATTAATTCGGTCTTTCCACCTGCATATTCCGACCATGGAAGATACTGAACTGTCAAATCTACATTAATTGCTTCTAGCACTTTGTCATGCAGTTCATGCTCTGCAAAATCACTCATTCTGGTGGACTCCTCACCATACAAAATTAGTGTTGCAGGTGTTGGCGCTTCTCCATCTGCCATTACAGTTCCCGCTGGAATTAACGAGAGTAACATTCCCATTGTTGTTGCTGCTGCCATCAAACTTCTCTTCTTCATAAATAAATCCTCCTGTTTATTTTTCTATTTTCAACAGCATCTACTGTTGTTTTACAATTTCATTATCCTTTTAACGCACCTACTGTTACGCCCTTAACAAAATGTTTTTGAACAAATGGATATACCAAAATAATCGGTCCTATCGCAATACAGGTAATTGCCATTTTTATTGTCTGTGTTGGAAGCGTTACATGCGCTGCCATAGAACTCGATGGATTTGCTGCTAAAAATTGAATATTTGCCATCATCTTGTATAAAATATATTGAATCGAGTACAGTTTCTCATCGTTAATCAACATTAACGGAAGGTAAAAATCATTCCAATATTGTAACGCATAAAATAATGTGATTGTCACAATTCCTGCTTTTGATAAAGGAAGAATCATCTTCCACAAAATTCGAAAATGCCCTGCACCATCAATCTTTGCGCTTTCAATTAATTCGTATGGAAGCCCCTTTATAAAATTACGAATTAAATACATATTGAACACATTCATTGCATACGGAAGAATCATCGCCAAATAGCTGTCTTTTAACCCCAAATACTTTGTTGTAACAAGATACCAAGGAAGCATTCCTCCATTGAAAAGCATCGTAAAATAAGCGAAAAAAGCCAAAAACTTTCCAAACTTAAAATCTCGTACTGTGATTGTATATGCATATGTAATCGTCACGAAAACAGAAATCAATGTTCCTCCAACCGTAACAATAATGCTTGTTTTATATGCATTTAGCAATTTCGGTCCCTGTGTTTGAAATACATATTTGTAGGTATCGAATGAGATTGTTTCTGGAAATAATGTGAAACCATTCCTCGTTACTTCATCTTCTGTGCTGAGCGACCCAATAAAAGCAAACACAATTGGGAATAGGCAAATTAATGCTATCAGCGCCAACAACATGTAAAATATAGCTATCAATACTTTATCAGATGATATTTTTGATCGTCTCATTTTGCCTCCTTTAAAATAATGTGCTTTCCGGATCTACCTTTCCAGCTATCTTATTTGAAATAACAACTAAAAATAATCCAAATACGGACTGATACAGAGAAATCGCTGATGCAAAAGCCATCTCACCGTTTCTGACACCACTTCTATACACATATACATCAATCAAATCTGTGGTTGATAACAATACCGGATTTAAATTGGTCAAGCCAATGATCATATTCAAATTTCCCTTCAGCATATTGCCTACTGAAAGTAAAAATAGAACAACAACTGTTGGTCTTAAAAGTGGAAGCGTAATTTTTCTGATACACTGCCATTTTGACGCCCCATCCACTTTTGCCGCTTCATATAGAGAAGAATCAATTCCAGAAATCACACCATAATAGATAATGGAATTATATCCACAGCTTTGCCATGTATTTACAATAACCAAAATTGGAATCCACGCTCCTGGTTTTGCATAATAATCATAGCCTTCTCCTCCAAAATTCCGTACAATCTGGTTTACCATGCCTGTCTCTGCATTCAATAATGCGTACAAGATTGCACCTATTACCATCCAAGAAATAAAGTATGGAAGGAACATCAAACTTTGCGAGACTTTAATAAATAATTTATTAGTAATTTCTCCTAGCATTACTGCAATTGCCACCGCCATAATAGTTCCTACTATAAAAAACAATATATTATACATCACAGTAAGTCTAGTAGATCTCATCGCAGTGGATAAATTATTAAAGAAGAATTTAAAATTCTTATAGATTGGTTCCACCCATGGACTTCCAAAAATTCCCTGCTTAAAATTGTACTGTTTAAATACCAATACAATTCCAGCCATCGGCAGATACGAAAATGCGATCAATGCTGCGACCCCTGGAAGTGCCATAATGTACAATGGCCATTGTTGGCGTATCTTACACCTATGCTTCATTCCTTTCTGTTTCATATGCAACGTCCTTTCTCTTTTTGTTTTCTGTGCACAGCTTACTGCATTTTTCTCCTGTTGAAAAGAAAAAGAAAATGTTTTTCATGCATTTTTCTGTCCAATCTGCATGAAAAACATTTTCCTTCTCGTATCATTTTTCTGTTTTTTTATCATTTTTTTGCAAATCACTCCGATTTTGAAGTTTCATTGCGATAAGAAGACGGGGATGTTCCATATTTTTTCTTAAACTGAGCGCTGAAATAGGACGTTCCTGAAAATCCAGCTTTCTGCGCGACCTCTTTCACTGACAACCTTTTCGTCTTCAAAAGTTCTGACGCATAATTCAATCTGAGATTATTTACATATTCAGGAAATGACAATTCACTGATCTCCCGAAACATTCTTGAAAAATAGGACGGTGAAATATGAATTACTTCTGAAACTTGCTCAACTGACAATTCAGGCTCTTGATAATGACTATTAATGTATTCAAGTGCTGACAGCATATCAGTACGTATTGATCGTTCCTGATAAGTATTCACTTCTAAGCAAGCATCCTCGATTAAATTGCTCAGATAATCATATAACTGTTTTTGGTTTATCAAGCTTGATAATTTTATATAATGCATCATATATATTTCTTGATATTTTTTCGTTGCTACAGGCACTTGAACACTCACATTTTCTAGCTCTGTAGAAAAATAGCTAAGCGCATGGAAAATCTTTTTGATTTCATATCCACTCAACTGTTTTAATAAAGTTGCCGTCAACTGCTTTGCCTGTATTTCATCACCACACTTTGCAGCATCAATTACAGGCTGCAACAGCTTTTTGGGAACATCCTCATCCTTTTTCGTTTCAAAAATACTGCTGTCGCAAACTTGATCACACTCTCCAAACAGCACATATTTCGAAAATTCTTGCAACTTTCGAAATTCCGATTGAAAATCATGTTCATCTGTAATCCAATCTGAACATAGCAAATACAGATTACTTCCCATCCGCTGTTGTTGCTCTAATACATCAGATATCAACGATATCACAGCTGACTGTTCAGTTTTAATCAATGCCTTCTCACAAATTAGATAGACACAATACCAGCCATTTTCCTCTGAAAACATTTTTGTTTGATAGCCGCTAAGTGCTTTACCCATCGCCTCAAACAAACTCCTTGCTTGCTTTCCATCTACTCTTCCAATTTTACTTCTTCCATACAGCAACAACACTCTTTCTTGTTCTCTCAACTTCAAAACGGATGGCATTAATGCTTCCCCTGGTTCATCTTCTAAAAATCCCAATACTTGATCTGTATGAACCTGCCTTGAAATCTCCGAAATCTGTGAAATAATTTTTTCACTCGTCATTTGTATAATCGAATCGCCATACATGCTTGGCTCATCTTCTAGTCTACTATAAGAAGATATTCTCTTAAAAAATCGTTTTAACGGCTTATAAATCATTCGAGCCACAATGGTTGCCAATATACAACTAATAATAAGTACCAATGCTACCCATATCAGTGATCGTTTAAAATATGCTCCCATTACCTTATCCATCTCACTTATGTCCATTAATTGAACAAAATTCAATTGATAGTCACTGCTATAAGAGGAAGTCAAAAAATAGGTACTTGCCCCTATTTCTAATTCTCTCAGCTGTCCCTGCGCAGCACTTGCACTTTCATTAATTTTCTCTATCTGTGCTTGTTCTTCTTCATTCTGGCTAAGGATCAAATTGCCTTCTTTGTCAAATACTAAATAACTATATTTATCATCCTCGGATGCTAGTAACATATCTGAAATTTTAGATTGGTTGATCGCATACAGTACACCTCTTTGAGGTGGCCCATTTAGAGAATCACGTTCCATTCGAAACAAAAAGAATCTTCTCTGAGAGGTTTCCTCATTGTTAATAAAAAAAACTTGTTTATCATGCTGCGTACTTTGCAACTTCTCTAATACCTCTTGCTGCTCCTCCTCACTCGGATATACATGACCAATAATTTGCTTTAATCTCCCCTTTTGATAAATAACGCTATAATCAATATATCCATCATTGTTAACTGCATATTGGAGATATCTTGTAATATTCCACTCATTGATTGCATCTGATTGATTGGTATACAAAGATGCCTTAATATGTGGCTCCATAAATAAATTTTGCAGACTAACCTGATAATAGTCCAGCTGGTGATTTACATTTTCAGTAATATTCTCCAACTGGACAGAACTCATTTCGTATACCTTTTCTTTTATATATCCCCTAAACCATGAAGACATCATGATAAAAATACTCGCTACCACAATCATGCAAACGGCAATGTAGCTAGCTGCCAAAACAAACACATATTGCCGATTGGCGATATCAATCTGAATAACACTATGCTTCTTTTTCATTCTCTCATTTGTCCCTTCCAAAGTTCAATTATGATTAGAATATCACAAATGTTATTCTGCTTCAAGATTTTTTTCGTCACAATTAACAGTTTTCCAAATATTCTATTGTGATACTGCTTAATTTCTTCTCTGTCTTGCTGCCTCAAACATCAAAACAGTGGCTGCCATTGCTGCATTTAATGATTCTACCTGTCCTGCCATTGGAATCAGAATCTTACAGTCTGCAAGCGCTGCTACCTCATCTGACAGACCGTTTGCCTCGTTTCCAATCATAAATGCGCAAGGCTTTTTATAGTCTGCTCCTTCGTAGCTGATTGTTGCGCCTAGGTGAGCGGCGTATGTGCTTACACCTGCCTTTTTTAAGCGCTCTATATCGCCTGCAAAATCTTCTGATACGACAAACGGCACGCGGTAAAGAGCACCCATAGTGCTTCGTATTGTCTTTGGATTGTAGATATCAACACAGTCACTGCTCATTAAAATACCAGTCACGCCTGCTGCCTCAGCTGCACGCATGATTGTTCCTAAATTTCCCGGATCCTGTAAATGATCTAAGATAAGCAAAAATGATGCTTTTTCTTTTCCCAACAGCTCTTCAAATGAATACGGCTGCTGCTTTACTACTGCAAGAATACCCTGCGGTGTCTTTGTATCTGAAAGCGTCTCAAAAATCGAATCACTTACTACGTCAAATTTGTTTCCCTTTAGAAGCGCAGCACCTTCCTTACTCTTGCAAAAAGACTCTGATGCCACTATCATTTTTATACGATCTGCCGGTGCCTCCTCAAACATCTTTCTTCCCTCAATTACAAATGCCTGCTCACGCTTTCTCTCCCTGGATTTTCTCTGTAAATTCAAAATATATTTTTGCTGCTGATTCATAAATCGCCCTCGTTTCTTATTTTTTTAAGTTATTTTCCTATAAAAATGGTCCACAGTCAAAACCGTGGACCACTTTATTGTTTATTTGTATTTCATTTATATCATCTGGAAAGCATCTTGCTTACTTCGTACTCGTATGGAGAGATGGTTTTCTTCATTGCAAGTGCCTCGTTGATATCGTAATCAACGAACTTACCATCGCGGAATGCTACTACACGGTTGCTTGCACCTTCACACAGAAGATCTACGGCACGAGCACCCATCATAGATGCATAATAACGATCCAGACAGGTCGGGCTTCCACCACGCTGCATATGTCCAAGAATGGTTGCTCTGGTCTCAATGCCTGTAGCAGCCTCTATTCTCTTTGCCATGCTTGCGGAATGACCAACACCCTCTGCGTTAATAATCAGATGATGCTTCTTACCCTTCTTACGATTCTCAATGATCTGATTGATCAGTGCCTGCTCATCGCCATCATAATACTCTGGAAGAAGAATATTCTCTGCACCATTTGCAACACCACACCATAAAGCGATGTAACCTGCGCTTCTTCCCATAACCTCAATGATACTGCAGCGCTCATGAGATGTAGAAGTATCTCTTACCTTATCAATTGCTTCCATTGCGGTATTGATTGCAGTATCAAAGCCGATGGTATAATCTGTACAAGCAATATCCTGATCAATAGTTCCCGGCAGACCAATTGTATTGATTCCCAGATTTGCCAGCTTACATGCTCCATTAAAGGAACCGTCACCGCCAATTACAACGATACCATCAATTCCGTGCTTTCTGCAGATCTCTGCACCAAGCTTCTGACCCTCCTCTGTACGGAACTCTGCACATCTTGCTGTGTAAAGGATAGTACCACCTCTCTGGATGATATCAGATACGCTGCGAGAATCCATATCAACGATCTCCTCTTTCAGCAGTCCGGCGTAACCTCTCATAATACCCTTTACGTTCAGACCCTTCGCAATACCGGTACGAACAACGGCGCGGATTGCGGCGTTCATGCCTGGAGCATCTCCTCCACTTGTTAATACACCAATTGTCTTTACTTTATTTGCCATGACGTTTCCTCCTTGCTGTCTTGACATGTTTCTTATCTTTTTGCTTTGCATTTTGTGTTTTTCTTGCTGTCTGGTAAAGTGTGTTAAAAATTTACCAATACTTATTCTAATTGATTTTGCAAAGTTTTTCAATACAATTTAGAGCTTTTCCTTGATTTTTTTCAATGTTTTTATATTTTCTTTTCCAAATACTTGGTCAAGCTGGTCAATAAGCTGTGGACAAATGCCGACACATCGGCTTGGCGGCAGCTTTTGGTACTGTCTTGTGTTGGAAAGATATACCACTACTGTGTCTTTTCCATCCCACGGTGCCAACATAGACAGAAGCTTCTTTTCATTCATCTGGTAGCTTTCAAGATCTTGAAACTGAATCCACAGCTCACCCGGAATCTCAGAAAATGCCACTATCTTTTCACAGATCAGTTTTCCCTGCACCTCATCTCCAAGTGACACGCGGCCCTTAACAAAAATTTTCTGATCTGGACTGAGAATTGCGCGATATTTTTCGTAATCTTTTGGAAAAACAATCACCTCAAGAGTTCCTCGTAAATCCTCAAGCGTCAGAAATGCCATCATTTGGTTTGTCTTTGTTGTCTTAACTGTTTTTGCTGCAATCATTCCTGCCACCGTAACAATGGCCTGATCTCGCACCCTTGCCATTCCAGCCTCCTCATCCTGAATAAAATCACTGCTGACTGCTGTGATATTTTTCTCGATGAGACTTCTGTCAGCCTCTAGCGGATGACCACTAATATAAATTCCAAGCACCTCTTTTTCCATTGCGAGAAGTGCTCCTGGCTCATATTCTGGTACTTTTGGGAATGAAATCTTAAAGTCATCCTTCTGCGGTCCCTCTAAAAAATCCATCAGGCTGTACTGTCCTGTCATAGAGTGTTTCTGTTCTCTGGCTAATTCATCCATAATAGAGGAATAAACTTCCATTTTTTGTCTTCTGTTGCCTTCAATACAGTCCATCGCACCTGACTTTATCAGATTTTCAACGGCTCGTTTATTTAACTCACCGCCATACATGCGCTCTAAGAAATTCTGAAGATCTGTGTATGCTCCATTTTCTTTTCTCTCACGCACCATCGCTAAAATAACATTTCTTCCAATGCTTTTTATGGCAGATAATGCATAACAGATTTTTCCATCGCGCACAGAAAAATCCCACTCACCGGCATTTATATCAGGCGGAACAATTGAAATTCCCATCTTACGGCAAACCTGAATATAATCAGAAACTTTTCCAGAATTTTCAATTACAGACGTCATAAGTGCAGCCATATATTCAACAGGATAATAATATTTTAAATAAGCCGTCTGATATGCTACAACCGCATATGCTGCAGCATGTGACTTATTAAACGCATATCTTGCAAAATCAATCATCTCATCATATATATGATTTGCCGTTTTCTCATCAATTCCGCGTGAAATACATCCCGGAACACCTTCTTCTTCATTGCCGTACACAAAATTCTGACGCTCTTTCTCCATCACAGCTGCTTTCTTTTTAGCCATTGCACGGCGCACAAGATCGCTTCGTCCAAGCGTATAGCCTGCAAGATCACGAACAATCTGCATAACCTGCTCCTGATACACTATACATCCATACGTAGGTTCAAGAATCGGCTTTAACTGTGGGCATTCGTATGTGATTTTTTCCGGATTATTTTTTCCCTCTAAATATCTCGGAATAAAATCCATAGGACCTGGGCGATATAGAGAAATTCCAGCGATAATATCCTCAAGACTGTCTGGCTTTAACTCCTTCATGAAGTTTTTCATCCCTGCACTCTCAAGCTGGAAAATACCTTCACAGTGACCTGTTCCAATTGAGGCAAGCACCTGTGAATCATTCATATCAATGTTACTGATATCTAATGCAATGCCCTGACTTCGCTTCACATTATTTACTGCATTTTGTATAACTGTAAGCGTCCTAAGTCCCAGAAAATCCATTTTTAAAAGACCTAGCTCTTCTAAGGCTGTCATAGTGTACTGTGTGACAACTGCACCATCGCTTCCTCTTGAGAGCGGCACATATTCGTCTACGGCACGCTGGCTTATGACAACTCCAGCCGCATGCATTGATGTATGACGTGGAAGACCTTCAAGCCTCTTTGAGAGATCAATAAGTTTTTTAACCTGCGGATCGCTGTCATAATGAGACCGAAGCTCTGGGTTGACATTTAATGCACGGTCAATTGTCATATTTAATTCAGCTGGAATAAGCTTAGCAATCATATCGCAAAGCGAGTATGGCAAATCAAGTGCACGTCCAACATCGCGGATACAGTTTTTTGCAGCAAGCGTACCAAATGTAACAATCTGAACGACCTGATCTTTGCCATACTTTTCTACAACGTAGTCAATTACTTCCTGACGGCGCTCGAAGCAAAAGTCTACATCAATATCTGGCATAGATACACGCTCTGGATTTAAAAAACGCTCAAACAGAAGCTGATAGCGAAGCGGCTCAATATCTGTTATCTCCAGACTGTAGGCAACTACACTTCCTGCTGCTGAACCTCGTCCCGGACCAACCATTATATCTTTTGATTTTGCGAAATGAATAAAATCCCACACAATCAAAAAGTAGTCAACATAGCCCATCTTTTTTATAACACCAAGCTCATAGTCAAGACGTTTTTCTACCTGTGATGCCTCCTCACCATAACGGCGCACCAATCCTTCACGGCAAAGCTTCTCAAGATACTGTTCTGATGTGTAGCCATCCGGCACAGAAAACTTTGGAAGCTTTGTCTTTCCAAACTCAATCTCAACATTACATCTGTCTGCAATTTTTGCTGTATTGTCAATCGCCTGCTGTGCATAACGAAACAGATCACGCATTTCCTGCTCAGATTTTAAATAATATTGGCCTCCCGTGTAGCGCATGCGATTCTCATCGTTTACCTTTTTTCCAGTCTGTATACATAAAAGTACATCATGAGGCTCTGCGTCTTCTGCATTTATATAATGAATATCATTT
>OLRW01002256.1_pt1 | contig 10870 bp, 8 predicted proteins | sample 1672701 | NCBI WGS metagenome assembly OLRW01 (sample SAMEA3136715, study PRJEB25190) | human gut metagenome | biome: human gut; feature: human-associated habitat; material: faeces | place: Austria | collected 2013
CGAAAAAAGCTCCGTTTCCGGTATGGAAACGGAGCTTTTTCGTGGTTATCGTTCTTCTCGGAAGTACGGCAGGCCGAGACTTGCGGGTGGCTGATTTTCGCGCTTGGAGCGCACGCTCGTGATGATGAGCACGATGATCGTGACGACATAAGGGATCATCTTGTACAGCTCCTTGACGGCGAGGTTCGTGCCGCTCGGCAGGAAGATGTGCAGGATATACAGTCCGCCGAAGAGGAAGGACGCGAGCACGCCGACGTTCGGCTTCCAGACCGTGAAGATGACGAGCGCGATGGCGAGCCAGCCGCGGTCGCCGAAGGCGTTGTTGGACCAGACGCCGCAGGCGTAGTCCATGACGTAATACAGGCCGCCGAGACCCGCGATCATGCTGCCGATGCAGGTGGCGAGGTATTTGTACTTCGTCACGTTGATGCCGGCTGCGTCCGCCGTCGCTGCGCTCTCGCCCACGGCGCGCAGGTGAAGACCCGTGCGGGTGTGCTTGAGGAAGTACGACGCGAACAATGCGATGACGATGGCAAGGTAGGCAAGGAAGCCGTAGGACAGGAAGACCTGACCGAACCAGCCGCCGACATTCAGGGATTTGCTGAAATAGGCGCTCGTCGCGCTCAGCGCGATGGAGGGGACTTCACTGTCGGTCAGCTTGATGAGCGAGCCGCCGAAGAAGTTGCCGATGCCGACGCCGAACGTCGTGAGCGCAAGACCCGTGACGTTCTGGTTGGCGCGCAGCGTAACGGTCAGCAGGCAGTAGAGAAGGCCCATCAGAAGCGAGCCCAAAAGCGAGCAGAGCATCGGGATACCGATGGCGAGGAACGCGTTCATGTCGGCAGCCGGGGTGGACTGCTCGTAGAAGAACGCGCCGATGACGCCGCAGATACCGCCGACGTACATCACGCCCGGAATGCCGAGGTTCAGGTTGCCGGACTTTTCCGTCAGGATCTCACCGGTGCTGCCGTAGAGCAGGGGAATGCCCTGCATGACCGCACGGGGAAGAAAAGCAGTTAGATCAAATGTCATTGCTTCACGCCTCCTTCTTGCTCTTGCGCAGGCTGACCTTGTAGCTGATGAAAAACTCGCTGCCGATGATGAAGAAGAGGATGATGCCCGTCAGGATATCGGCGAAGGAGTGGTTCAGGCCGAACACGCTGGAGATCTCGCTCGCGCCGCGGCTCAGGACCACGATAAGAAGGCTCGTGAAGATCATCATGATGGGGTTGAACTTGGCCATCCAGGAGACCATGACCGCTGTGAAGCCGCGTCCGCCGACGATGGTGGTGGTCAGCGTGTGGTCCGTACCGGCGGTGAGCAGCAGGCCGATGAGGCCGCAGATCGCGCCGGAGAGGATCATCGTGCGCACGATGACGCGCTCGACCTTGATGCCCGCATAGCTCGCGGTGCGCTGGCTCTCACCGACAACGGCGATCTCATAGCCGTGCTTGCTGTAATTGAGATAGATGTACATAACGCCCGTGAGGATCGCCACAAGCAGGATCGGGAGGAGATAGCGCTGGCCGCCGAGAACGGGGAGCCAGCCGGCCTCGGTATTCTGGTTGATGATACCGATCTTGCCCGAGCCCTTGGGCACTTCCCACACGATGATGAAGAACGCGGCGAGCTGTGTCGCGATGTAGTTCATCATGAGCGTGAAGAGCGTTTCGTTCGTGTTCCACTTGGCCTTGAAGATACCGGGGAGGAAACCCCACAGCGCGCCTGCCGCGACGGAGGCGACGATCATAATGACGATGAGAAGACCGTTGGGGATCTTGCCGCCAAGGCAGATCATGCAGGCCGCAGTGGCAAGGCAGCCGATGAGCACCTGACCCTCGGCACCGATGTTCCAGAAGCGCATCTTGAACGCGGGCGTGACCGCGAGCGAGATGCCGAGCAGGATCGCGAGGTTATGGAACGTGACCCAGCTCTTGCGCGACGTACCGAACGCGCCGTAGAGGATCGTGGAGTAGACCTTGATGGGATTTTCGCCCGTCAGCAGCGTTGTGACGATCGCGCAGACGATCAAAGCGAGCACGATCGCGCCGCCGCGGATCAAAACGGCCTTGTACCAGGGGAGCGTATCGCGCTTGGCGATGTGGAAGAGCGACTGTTTCTTATTCATCCTTGTTGCCTCCCCTCACGAGCGTCATCAGTGCGCCGACCTCGCGTTTGTCGGTCTTTCTGGCGTCGACCACGCCGGAGACCTGACCGCCGCAGAGAACGACGATGCGGTCGCACAGCTCAAGCAGCACGTCGAGGTCTTCGCCGACATAGACGACGGCGACGCCGTGCATCTTCTGCTCTGTCAGCAGGTTGTAAATGGTATAGGAGGTGTTGATGTCCAGGCCGCGCACGGCGTAAGCGGTCATCAGCACGGCGGGGGACTGGGCGATCTCGCGTCCGACAAGCACCTTCTGCACGTTGCCGCCGGACATGCGGCGCACGGGGAAGGACGTGCTGGGCGTGACGACGCCGAGCTCTTCCCAGATGCGGTTGGCGAGCGCTTCGGGATCCTTGCGGTTGAGGAACAGACCCTTACCCTTGCGCCAGGAGCGCAGCATCATGTTGCCCGTCATGCCCATCGAGCCGACCAGGCCCATGCCGAGTCGGTCTTCGGGGACGAACGACATCGAAATGCCGCTCTTGCGGATCTTCATCGGGTCGAGACCGACGAGTTCCTTTTCCTTGCCGCCGTCGGGCGGATAGAACGTGACATGGCCGGAGGCAACGGGGTAGAGGCCCGCAATGGACTCGAGCAGCTCGCGCTGGCCGCTGCCTGCGACGCCCGCGATGCCGAGCACCTCGCCCGCGTTGATGGTGAAGCTGACATCGTCCAGACGCTTGACGCCAAGCTCGTCGTAAGCCGTCAGGCCTTCGATGACGAGGCGCTTTTCAACGTCCTTCGGCTCGGGGCGGCTGATGTTCAGGCTCACCGTGTGGCCGACCATCATGTCGGTCAGCGATTGCTGGTCGGCGTCCTTGGTGGCGACGTCACCGACGTATTCGCCCTTGCGCAGCACGGCCACGCGGTCGGACACGTCGAGCACCTCGTGCAGCTTATGCGTGATGATAATGAGGGACTTGCCGTCGGCCTTCATGTTGCGCATGATGGCGAAGAGCTTGTCCGTCTCCTGCGGGGTGAGCACTGCGGTCGGCTCGTCCAGAATGAGGATGTCCGCCCCGCGGTAGAGCACCTTGACGATCTCGACGGTCTGCTTCTGCGAAACGGACATGTCGTAGATCTTCTGATTGGGGTCGATGTCGAACCCGTATTTGTCGCAGATCTCTTTGACCTTTTTGCTGGCTTCGGCAATGTCGAGCTTGCCTTCAAGGCCGAGGATGATATTCTCCGTTGCGGTGAAAAGATCAACGAGCTTGAAGTGCTGGTGGATCATACCGATGCCGTGTTCGAACGCATCCTTGGGGGAGGCGATCGTGACGGGTTCGCCGTGAATGTAGATTTGCCCCTCGTCGGGGAAATAGATGCCGGAGAGCATGTTCATCAGCGTCGTCTTGCCGCTGCCGTTTTCGCCGAGCAGCGACAGAATCTCGCCCTCGTGCAGCTCAAGGTTGATGGCGTTGTTCGCCACCACTTTGCCGAACCGCTTCGTGACATTCTCCATTTTAACTGCGCATGCAGTTCCCAAGGCGGTCACCCCTTTTTCCGCTGGAGGGTACAGGAAGAAAACCCCGCAGCATTGTATTTGTACAAGTCATATATTAGCATAATTGAACGGCGTTGTAAATGTAAAACAGAAAAAAACACAAAAAAAATTAGAAGCGTACAAAAATTTTTAGCAAAATAGCGATAATTGCCATAAAAAGAAAAAGATATCGGGCTGCCCGAAGGCAGCCCGATATGTAGTAGCAGAAACAATTAGCCGCCGAAATTAGTATCCAGCAGATCAATGCCGTCGATCATGAGCTGGAAGTACGGGGCGGAACGGGCGGTGGACTCAGCCAGATAACCGTCCTGGACAACCTCGGTGTCGGGTGTGTAGTCGGGATCGGTGTCGACGTCAGCCATGTAAGAGGTGACAGGCTGGCCGTCCACGGTGAAGGTGGAGCAGTCGAAGACGTGGAGCTCGCCGCTCTCGAGCTTGGCGGTCGCATCGGCAATGGCCTCAGCAGTGCCCTCGGCAGCAACGTTCTCGTTCAGGTCGGTCAGCACGACGGAGCCGGTAGCAAGGGTGCCGGTCCAGTCGGCGTCGATGGCCTCGCCGTTCATGGCAGCCTTGATGGCGTACTCATAGTAGGGAGCCCAGTCGATGCGGGAGGAGATCAGATAGGTGTTGGGGCAGGCGGCCTCGGTGGAACCGTTGTAGGAAACGTCGGGAACACCGGCGGTCTCGCAAGCGGTGGGAGCGCCCATGGAGTCGGCGTGCTGGCTGATGAGCTTGCAGCCGTTCTTGATGAGCTTCTGCGCGCCTTCCTTCTCGGCGGTCTCGTCATACCAGCTGCCGGTGAAGGTGACTTCCATCGTGGCAGTGGGGCAGACGGAGCGAGCACCCAGGAAGAAGGAGGTGTAGCCGGAGATAACCTCGGCATAGGTGAAGGCGCCGACGTAGCCGATCTTGGCCTCGTCTGCGGTGAACTCACCGTTGGCGATCATCTCGTTGAGCTTCATACCGGCGGCGATACCGGCGAGATAACGGCCCTCATAGATGGAAGCGAAGGCGTTGTGGTAGTTGGAGAGACCCTCGGTGTGCGCCTTGGTGCCGGTGGAGTGGCAGAACTGCACGTCGGGGAAGTCCTTCGCGGCCTGGATCATGTAGTCTTCGTGACCGAAGGAGTCGGCGAAGATGATGTTGCAGCCGGCGTCGGCGAGCTCAGCGGCCTTGTCGTAGCACTCCTGACCTTCGGGAACGTTGGTCACGATGGTGTACTCGACGCCGAGCGTCTCGCAGGCCTCTTTCGCAGCGTTGATGAAGTTGAGGTCGTAGGTGGAGTTTTCGTCGTGGAGCATGATGAAGCCGACCTTGAAATCGGTGACTTCGTTGTTGTCCTGATCGTCGGTGTTGGTATCGTCCTTCTTATCGCCGCAGGCGACGAGGGCGAGGACCATGACGAGACTCAGGAGCAGTGCAAGGAACTTCTTCATTTCGGTAAATCCTCCTTAAATTTTACGGCAATCAAAAGATTTGAATACCGTTATCACCATGATACATAAAAAGGGGAAATTTATCAACAGGAAAAAGAAAAAATGAGGGTCAAACTTGACCAAAAAAGCAGCATGAATTTTTGTCCATAGCGGAGAAAGCACGAAAAAAAGGGCCCGCTTTTTGAAACGGACCCTTTTTAGGAAGGCTTGGCGGGATTTACATCTGCACGCGGGTGCCGGTCTTGCCCTCGATGCCCTCGGCTGCCTTTTCAAGCAGTGTGATGAGCGCGACGCGGCCGGGCTTGCTCTCAGCAAACGACATGGCGGCCTGGACCTTCGGCAGCATGGAGCCGGGGGCAAACTGCTTTTCGTCGATATACTTGCGCGCCTCGTCCGGCGTCAGGGTGTCGAGACCCTTCTGGTCGGGCTTGCCGAAGTTGATGGCGACCTTTTCAACGGCCGTCAGGATGACGAGCATATCCGCATCGAGGAGCTCGGCGAGCTTGGCGGAGGCGAAGTCCTTGTCGATGACCGCGGGCGTGCCGTAGAGCTTGCCGTCACGGCAAACGACGGGGATGCCACCGCCGCCGACCGTGATGACGACCGTACCGTTGTCGACGAGCGCCTTGACAGTGTTCTTTTCAATGACGTCGATCGGCTTGGGGGAGGGAACGACCTGACGGTAGCCGCGGCCCGCGTCCTCGACCATGGTATAGCCCTTTTCCGCGGCGATGCGGTCGGCGGTCTCCTTGTCGTAGAACGCGCCGACGGGCTTGGTCGGATGCTGGAAAGCGGGGTCAGCCTCGTCGACGAGCACCTGCGTCACGACGGTCGCGACGTCCTTGTTCATGCCGCGGGAGGCGAGCTCGTTGCCGATGGCGTTCTGCAGGTGGTAGCCGATATAGCCCTGGCTCATCGCGCCGCACTCGGGGAAGGGCATGTCGGACTTGATGGCCCCCGCCTCGGCGGCGGTGGCCATGCCGAGGTTGATCATGCCGACCTGCGGGCCGTTGCCGTGGGCGATGATGACCTCGTTGCCCTGCGCGATCAGGTCGACGATGGGCTTTGCGGTCTCGGTGACGAGGGCGAGCTGCTCGTAAGGGGTGCTGCCCAGCGCGTTGCCGCCCAGGGCGATGACGATTCTTTTGCTCATGATGACTATCTCTCCTTGATTTTTTAAAAACTCTCTTCTCTCAAAAGCGGCTGACCCGCCTTTTTACATATGAAATGAGCCTTAGAACATCTTGCGCTCTTCGCCGGACTTATCCATCTCCATCAGCGCGCGGACGGGGTCTTTGACCTGCGCGAGGAACATCATTGCGGCGATGATATACGGCTTGTAGGAAGCCTGCTTGTACAGAGGCACGATGTAACGGTCGAACACGCTGTTGTCGACCTCGCCCTCGGGGCAGGAAAGACCGGTGATGTCGGCGGGCAGGCAGTGGAGATAGAGCGCCTTGCCGTCCTTCGTGAGCTTCATCATCTCCTCGGTGCAGGCCCAGTCCTTGTGCTCGGCGTTCTGCGCGAGCAGCTTTTTCTCCAGCTCGTCGATGCCGTCCTTGTCGCCGGCCTGATAGAGCTTCGTGCGCTCCTCCATGGCCTTGAACGGCGCCCAGGACTTGGGATAGACGATGTCGGCGTCCTTGAAGGCTTCCTTCATGTCGTTGCACTTCTTGAAGCTGCCGCCGGTGGCCGCCGCGTTCTTCTTGGCGATCTCCTCGACCTCGGGCATGACCTCGTAGCCTTCGGGGTGAGCGAGGGTGACATCCATGCCGAAGCGGGTGAAGAGGCCGATAACGCCCTGCGGGACGGAGAGGGGCTTGCCGTAGCTCGGGGAATAGGCCCATGTCATGGCGACCTTCTTGCCCTTGAGGTTCTCCACGCCGCCGAAGTAGTGGATGATGTGGAGCATATCGGCCATGCACTGCGTCGGGTGGTCGACGTCGCACTGGAGGTTCACAAGCGTCGGGCGCTGTTCGAGGATGCCGTCGCGGTAGCCCTCTTCGAGCGCGTCCATGAAGGTCTTCTGATACTTGTGGCCCTCACCGATGAACATATCGTCGCGGATGCCGATGACGTCGGCCATGAACGAGACCATGTTCGCCGTCTCGCGCACAGTCTCGCCGTGTGCGATCTGGGACTTCTTTTCATCGAGCACCTGCTCCTCAAGACCCAGCAGGTTGCACGCGGAGGCAAACGAGAAGCGCGTGCGCGTGGAGTTGTCACGGAAGATCGAAATGCCGAGGCCGGAATTGAAGATCTTCGTGTTCTTGTTGCGCTCGCGCAGGTCGCGCAGCGCGTCGGCCACGGTGAAGACCGCGTCGATCTCCTCGTCGCTCTTGTCCCACGTCCAGTAGAAGTCGCTCTTGTACATGTTATTGATGTGCAGCGTCTCAAGGTGGCGTGCCAGTTCAACAGTCTTGCTCATAGATAATTTTCTCCTTTATTTTATAGTATATTAAAAATCGTTTGAAATATTTGCGCCGCGCACGGCGCAAATGATCTTGATCCGTTTTTTTGCCGCGACATGCGCGTGGCAAAAAACACTTCTTACGCAGCGCGCGTCGAGCCAAAGGCGAGGCGCGAAGCGGAGTACAGCCTCTTAATATCAAATGACGGGCGAAGCACGTTATTTGATATTATTGCCCGTTAACTCCTGACGGAAGGAGGTGGCAGAGCCGTCCTTGTTCTCGGGCTTGTAGAGACCGGGGACAGCCGCGTACAGCGCCGCGCAGGTGACGAGGTCCTGCTTCCAGGTGATCTCGTTGGGCGCGTGGGCCTGAGATTCAGCGCCGGGGCCGAAGCCGACGCAGGGGATGCCGTAGCGGCCCTGAATAGAAACGCCGTTCGTGGAGAACGTCCACTTGTCAGTTAAGGGACGGCCAGTGCGCGTGGACATGGCTTTTTCGTCCGCGCCGATGCGTTCGGTGCCCCAGAGAGCGTGGTGCGCGTCGACGAGCGCCTGCACGTGGGGCGCGGTCTCCTTGTTGATCCAGGTGGGGAAGAAAGCCTCGGTCTCGTAGACGTGACCGGTCCAGGACGGACGGTCGTACATGTACATGGAGACCTTGATATCCTTGGCGTACTTCTTGCATGCGGGCAGGTCTTCAATCTCCTTCAGGCAGGACTGATAGGTCTCGCCTGCGGTCATGCGGCGGTCGATGGAGATCGAGCAGCTGTCGGCGACGGCGCAGCGGGAGGGAGAGGTGAAGAAGATCTGGCTCGTGGTGCAGGTGCCGCGGCCAAGGAAGCGCGCATCCTCCCAGTGCTCAGGATTATACTTTGGATCGAGCATCTTGACAAGGCCTTTGATCTCCTTGTCGTCAGCGGCGTCGTTCTCGTTCAGGTCGCGCACGTTGAGCAGCACCTCGGCCATCTTGTGGATGGCGTTGTCGCCGCGCTCGGGGGCGGAGCCGTGGCAGCTGACGCCGTGCATGTCGACGCGGATCTCCATGCGGCCGCGGTGGCCGCGGTAGATGCCGCCGTCGGTCGGCTCGGTGGAGATGACGAACTCGATCTTCTCGCGTGCGTCCTCGGGGCCGCCGAAATACTCGTTGACGATGGACTGCCAGCACATGCCGTCGCAGTCCTCCTCCTGCACGGAGCCGACGACCATGATCTTGTAGCCCTCGGGAATGAGGCCGAGGTCCTTCATGATCTTCGTGCCGTAGGCCGCCGCAGCCATGCCGCCCTCCTGGTCGCTGCCGCCGCGGCCGTAGATAATCTCGTCCGTCTCATAGCCCTTGTAGGGATCAGCCTCCCAGTTCTCGATGTTGCCGATGCCAACGGTGTCGATGTGGCTGTCGATGGCGATGATCTTGTCGCCGTCTCCCATCCAGCCGATGACGTTGCCGAGCTTGTCGAACTCGACCTTGTCATAGCCGAGCTTTTCCAGCTCAGCAGCGATGCGCTTGACAACGCCCTCTTCCTCACAGGACTCGGAAGGAATGGCGATCATATCGCGCAGGAACTTTGCCATATCGGCTTTGTAGCCCTCGGCTGCCTGCTTGATTGCTTCATAGTTCATAATACCGGAACCCCCTGTTATATAAATTATGTATTTCTCTTCTGACGCGGGCGCACGAAAGTACGCTTCGCTGTATCCATCATACCACAAGAAAAACCATTGTCAAACAAAATTTTTGCATACCTAAAAATTTTTTCGTTTGCACGATTTTGGACGCTTTTTCTGTATAAGTTTCACAAAGCGTCCGGTTGCAAACAGCAGCAGGCTGTGATAACATAGATAAATACGAAAATGAACGGGAAAGAAGGGTGCGCCATGCCGGTCCCACAGGGAAGCGGGGTCATCAACAGAAAATCCGCCCGTCAGGCGGTGTATGAGGAAGTTTGCGACTGGATTATCACGGGTGTTCTCGAACCGGGAGAAAAAATTCTCGATTCCGAGCTGGGCGAGTATTTCCATGTCAGCCGCACGCCAGTGCGCGAGGCGCTGCAGCAGCTGCAGAGCCAGAAGCTGGTGCTGGTGATGCCGGGCAGGGCAACCGTGGTTGCGCCGCTCGACCCGATGGACATCGAGCAGTGCTACAAGCCGCTTGCCGAGCTGCAGGCGCTTGCGGCGGAGCTGGCGTGCGGAAAGCTGACGCAGGAGGACTTTTTTGAGCTTGAGTGCGCGCTGCGCGACGCGAAGGCGGCAGGCGAAAAGGACGACGCGGCGGCGGTGATGGCGTGCGACGAGCGGTTCCACGAAATGATCGTGCAGGCGGCGGGCAACGCCTATGTGACGGAGTTCTCGGGCACCCTGATGCTCCACATCCGCAGAATCAAGTATCACTACTTCCATCTGCCAGCCATGCGGCAGGCGTCTGCGTCGCAGCATGCGGACATTCTTGCGGCGCTGCGGGCGCATGATGCGGCGCTGGCAAAGCAGCGCATGCGCGAGCACTGGCTGCGCGCGATGCGGGGGTGTCTGAACGAGACCATCGCGTATCTGGAGCGGAACGAAGCATAACAGTCTATGGCTCCTGCCGGATGGCGGGAGCCGCTTTTTTCCGCGCAGACCGGGAAGAGGTCTGCTGCGGCGCAGAAAGATCGAAAAGGGAAGGAGCACGGAACATGTATACCGACGAATCGCTGATTGCTTTCTGCCAGAGGGCGCTGCAGACGCCGAGTTTTTCCGGCAGGGAGCGGCAGATGGCAGAGTTGATGAAAGACAAGATGCTCGAGTTGGGCTTCGACGAGGCGGTCTTCGACCGGCTCGGAAACGTTATCGGCACTATCCACGGCAAAAGACCCGGCAAAACCATTTTAATGGACGGGCACATCGATACGGTGGATGTGATCGACGAGGCACAGTGGACGCACGGTCCGTTCAGCGGCGAGATTGCGGACGGGAAGATTTACGGGCGCGGCGCCTCGGACATGAAGGGCAGCGACTGTGCGATGGTCATGGCGGCAGGGCGCTTTGCCGCGCAGACGAAGAAGAACTTTGCCGGTACGATCTGCGTTTCCGGCACGGTCCACGAGGAATGCTTCGAAGGCGTCGCGCCGCGCGAGGTTACGAAACGGGTCAAGCCTGATTTTGTCATCGTCGGCGAGGCGACGTCCACCAGCATCAAGATCGGGCAGCGGGGAAGAGCCGAGGTTGTGGTCGAGACCGAGGGCGTGAGCTGTCATTCCTCCAACCCGGAAAAGGGCGTCAACGCCGTCTACGGAATGATGGCGGTCATCGAAGAAATCCGGAAGATTGTGCCGAACGAGCATCCGCTGCTGGGTCGCGGCATTCTGGAACTGACGGACATT
>OLRW01002259.1_pt1 | contig 10866 bp, 4 predicted proteins | sample 1672701 | NCBI WGS metagenome assembly OLRW01 (sample SAMEA3136715, study PRJEB25190) | human gut metagenome | biome: human gut; feature: human-associated habitat; material: faeces | place: Austria | collected 2013
TTATTGCTTTGTTGGCAGTCAACCCAGCCGCCCCGGCACATCAGGCATCCATCATGCGCCGGACTTTGATTTGGACGAAAGTGTTCTTCCTCGGATCTCTTTCATGTTTTTGGAAACGACAAAACGGCTGGAAAATATGTAATCGGTTAAATATTACACACATGCTACCGATAGGATTTCTACGCTGAGAGGATTGTTTGTCGTGTCCAATACTAAAGCATCCGCAAGCGCGGCAGCAGCTATCTCACCGTGGTCTCCATGGGCTATGACTACAACGGCAAGCGCATCAACCCCCGGCAGAAAACCGTTCACCCACCGGAGGAGCTGACGCCCAGGCAGGTCGAAAAGTGGCTCACAGAGCTGCGGCCGGAGCACTTCCGGAATTTCTACGCAGAGCTGCGAAAAGTCATTCGTCCCGACGTAAAAAAGCCACTCTCCGAGTACACCATTGAGGGCGTGCACGCTACGCTGTGCAGCATCCTCTCTGATGCCGTGGAGGGTGGCTTTCTTTCGCATAACCCGGCTTGGCGCACCTATCGCTACGCCGGTCGAAAGTGTGAAAAGAAGATCGCGGACGAGGAAACGGCGCAGAAGATCATCGCCGCGCTGGAGGGCGAGAGCATCAAGTACGAAACCTACTTCAAGCTCATCATCGCCACGGGGATGCGGCGGGGCGAGTGCTGCGGTCTGAAGTGGTGCGACATTGATTGGGAGCAGCGTTCCATCCACATCTGCCGCAACGCGGTCAAGGTGACGGACGAGGAGATCTTCGTAAAAGAACCCAAGACCCGCGCAGGTGACCGCTATGTGTACTTCTCCGCCGAGATGGAAAGTCTCCTGCGGGAGTACCGGCAGGAATGTGCATATATCACCGAAACCTATGACCAGCGGCAGCTGACCGCTGATGACTTCCTGTTCCGCCGTCAAGGAGCGCAGCTCCCCATGACGCCCACCACCTTCACCTACCGCTTCAAGCTGATCCTCAAGAAGAACTGCTTGCCGCAGGAGCTGAACGTCCATTCCCTCCGGCACACCGCCGCCAGTCTGATGATCGCGGGCGGCACGGATGTGGCCACGGTGGCGGGCATCCTCGGCCACAGCCAACCCTCCACCACGCTGAACATCTACACTCACGCTTTCGACAAGAATAAAAAAGCCGCCAGCGCGGGATTGCAGGAAATCTTGGAGATTTGAATCACACATCCGCACACATATATCGAAGCTCACAAAACTGCATGGTTGAGATTGTTACATCTTTATGCTATAATTGATAAAATACCACACATTACAACTCCCATTCGTGCTTTGATTAATGTGTAAGGTGGGTGGATATTATGCGCATGAGCGAAACAGAGTTTCTGAACCGATTGAACAAGGCATTCCCGGAGAAGGTGATATTTGCTGAACAAGCTCGCCTTAGCGTATATTTGTCGTTGTTTGTGGAAATCCGCAGATACGCAAGAGGCACTGGCGTATCATCTGTTCAATGGCTTACCGGCAGAGGCTTTATTTGGAAAGAAACAGGGTATATCGAACCCGATATGCACAGTGGAGATAAATGCGGACTCTCTCCCGATCCTACCGCCTTTGAACTGGCCGACTATGTGTTTCGAACCTATCCATTAGCCGGAGAGTACCAGTTGACCGATGCGGAAGACGCACTGCTCTATCAATCCGCAAGCGAAACCGTCAAGAAAGTGTTGATAGATGGAGGACGCACTTCCGTAAGAGAGGACGCTGTACTCGTACTTGAAACAATAAACCTGTTGAAGGGTTGGTCCTCAGAATTAGCAGATGAGGAGACTTCCGGGTCTCTTTGGAATTATATTTTCCTTCAATACGGATTTAATCCGGAAAATTCTGAGGCCGCAGCCAATAGATTATATAATTATTTCAGAGGTGCAATCAAAGTTACACTGGCACACTACAAGCGTTTTTTCGCACCTGAGGGAACGCAGCGATATTACACCTCTCTGCTGCTCCATGCTCTGGCACCAAAGCAAAGCATAGAATCTCTCTACTCCATTCTATTTGATTTTTATGTGAAAAACTTAGATTTCCAATATGTAACGGAGGATATCAGCTACAAAGTATTTACGAAAGGCATGCGTGCGCGTTGGGATTCCCGCGTTGCCAAGAATGATGAACTGCAATTAAGGGCAGATGCCATATTTTCCGGTTTGCAGACATTGTTTAAGGAACGTCCTGGATATATGGCAGTTCTCTGTGACTCCATCGTAAAAAAGATGGACGCGATTCTCCGGAATGAAAACACCGACCTAATTGATCCCGACCGAAATTATTGGGACACTATCCTCGTCGAATGGTATCAAAGGAAAAGCAGTACCGAACGGGTACAGGCACAGGGAGAACAGCGGCAGCGGAAAACAGAATATGTTGCAACGACGACAGACCGCATCTATGCTCAATATACGATGGAGCATTCCTCCGTTGGCATAGCAATACCTAAAATCCGCTTGTCTAAGATAGCGCAGCAACGTCCTGTAATTAAAATCTACCAAAGTGAAATTTGTATCTATAACGCTGAACTTTCGGTCACTGGGGATGAATTGTGCTTAACAACAAGAAGTCGCTTCATTCCGTTTGAAGAAATGTCGTATGATTTTTCAAACACACCGGCTATACGGGTAGAGATCCACTATGACGGAGAACTTCTCTATAATTCGGCTGAAAAGCTATATCGCCAATATATCTTGTTGGATGCATCGGGGGCTGAAAGAACTCCCCACTGTGGAACAATTTACTTGTTTGCCAGCAACTTGCAGGAAGTAACCTTTCCCGATGATACAGACGGAATATATAGCTACCCATATCCGGGGCAACTGTATCGCATAAATTTGGACGAGGTGTCATCAGCTGCCATTGATGGCCGAGAGATCTTCGTATGCGCATCGACTGCGGCACAGTTCCGCCATCATACCTCCCTGCGTAAAGCGGTCTCTGCTCAAGTAATACATCAGGGTGTATCCTTCGATATTTTTCCTGCCCCCTTCCAGCTTTTTATCGTTCTCCCCGAGGGAGAAAAAAGCATACGATACCAATTCTCCATCGACGGAGTGCGTCACAATGCAGATGCTTTCTGTGATGGCGGAAATGAATTGGAAATTCCATCAGAAAATGATGGCCTTTGCCACTGTGTCCGTATAATCGACCTTGCTACTGACTTGGTAAAATATGAATTCAATTACATAGTTCTTGCAGATTTCAATGTTACTTTAAACGCACCCATCTACTATGCAGACGGATCACAAGCAACTGCCAATATTTCCTTTGCCGCCAAGCAGTTCCATTATTCCTTGGTCTTAGAAGATACCTCTGACAGTATAATCGTCCCCGTTTCCGGAATGGTTTGGCAGCTTGAACTGTACATTCCTTTGGTTCACTGCGCGTTGATGGGGCATAATGCATTCAAGATTCCGGGTATGATTTGGCACAAATCCATTCTGCACGACGAATTCGTAAAGCTGGAGTTGCCAGAGGGATGGAGTGGACAGCTCATGCTTGGTATAAGCCCTGTTCCAGAGGTGAGTCCTTCCTATTTCGAACTTGGCAATACGCTCCGTGCGATAACGGCGCCGCAGGCAGAGTATGATCTGTGGATTTCTCTGGAGAATATAGCTGGAAATCATATAAACCGAAAAATTACCACCATCGCCTGTAAGCCCACCTTTGCTGCACCGCCAATCGAAGTAATTGACAGCACCCTGCACTGGCAACCGGAGGGCAACTATGTTGGCGATCCCGAAAGCACATTTCAAGTCGAAGTCCAACGCCCCGGCGGAAGTATCGACACTTATGCGACATCAACAGAAAGCACCGCCCTTGCCAACACCAGTTCCTACGCCTTGGGAAACTATTCTTATCAAGTTTTCCTAAAAAAGAAAAGCCTGTTTTCCGGCGGAATAAATGAACTTATTTTCAAGGGTTCATATTGCGTTGGAAATCCACTCGAATGGCTTTATGACGGGAAAGAGCTTATTATAGGAGATGCGCTCTACTGGGATTTTGAGACAGAGACCCTGAAAGCGTTGCTTATGAAGTACGGATGCGGAATCCTGACAAATTTGGACTACCAAGGGACAACTGTCGCATCTGGTGAAACAATGCCCGCACCGTGCTATTCGGCAACGCTATCCTTTATTAGCAGTACAGGGCGACGCATCCCGTTTAACTCCAAGCCGTCAAATGACTTTGAATTGGTCAACCCTGTTAAGGTTTGGATTGTCAACGAACACTTGCTGATCCTACGGTGTACAACGGAGGATACAGTATATGTTGATAAGGATTTTTCCACAATAGTCAACCGTAATCCGGCCACTTATATGAGCAAAGCTGAACAGCATCATCGATTAAAGACACCCGACTATTTCAAGTACAGCATTAGAGAGGGCTACCAATATGTTTGATCCCATCAAGGCTTCTAAGGAAATCAAAGATAGTTATATCGATTATATCACGACCACATTTGATATGGCTGACACTGACTATGAGCGAGAATTTCGGAAAGAGTTGCAAACGGACGGTATGGTAGCCAGCGGGCCCTTTCTTGATATTGGCGGCTCCTATGAAACAGGGCATACATTGCGAGAATTGATCCAAGCGCAAAAAGCAAGTATCTTGTTTGAAAACCTGGAGTCTGTTGCAGAAAAAGAGCGTGAGCTAAAGCTGGACAGACCTCTTTATCAGCATCAGGAAACTGCCATGCTGAAAGCGGACAAAGGGGAAAATCTGGTCGTTACGACGGGAACAGGTTCTGGTAAAACGGAGAGTTTTTTGCTGCCCATCATCAATCATCTATTGCGAGAGCAGGAAGCCGGAACTCTATACGCCGGTGTCCGTGCGATCATCATCTATCCGATGAACGCGCTGGCCAATGACCAGATGAAACGTATGCGCGCTCTTTTCAAGAATTACCCTCAAATATGCTACGGTGTTTACAATGGCAATACCGAGCATACACAGTCCAAGGCGCTGGCGGAGTACCACCGCACCTACCACGATGAAGCTGGGGAGCCGATAGACCCTGCTCCCAATGAAATCATCTCCCGTGAGGTCATGCAGGAAAAACCACCCCACATTCTTATCACCAACTATTCCATGCTGGAATACATGATGCTACGGCCAAAAGATGACGCAGTATTCTCCGGTGCCAAGTTAAAGTTTATTGTTTTGGACGAAGCACACATCTACAAAGGTGCAACAGGCATGGAGACTTCCCTGCTGATGCGCCGACTCCGGGCGAGGATCAGCGAGCCCGATAGCGTTCAATATATTCTGACAAGTGCAACACTTGGTGGGCCTGATGCAGATGGTGATATCCTGAGCTTTGCTGAAAAGCTATGTGGTGTTGCATTCCAACGCTCTGGAATTATTCGTTCCACAGAAAAGCGACCTGCCATGGAAGATTTTTTGGACTTTGCACCAGCACTTTTTGAGGAACTGCAAAGAAGTCCTGATATTTCCTCCGTGTTAGCCCGCTATCACGCTGACTTCGCTCCGGGAGGGAGCGAGGGCGAAAAGCTCTATGCGCTTTTCTTGCATTCCCGGCTGTTTGCTTTGCTTCGGAAGGTCGCACACCAGCCAGTTACGGTCGCACAGCTACGTCAGGCCCTGTCCGAAATATGCCCTATGACAAATGAACAGGTCATATCCTTCATTGCAGTCTGTGCTCGCGCCGAAAAAGATGGCGCAAATCTGATCAAACCCCGATATCACTTTTTTGTGCGAGCCTTAGAGGGGGCATATATCACACTCGCTTCTCCGAAGCACCTGTTTTTACATCGGAAGCACTCGTTTACAAGCGAAAACAGCAAAACCGATGCCGCGGTATTCGAGGCCGCTGTCTGCACAGATTGTGGAAGAATGGCTATTGTCGGCAGAGAAGAAGGCGGAGCTTTACGCCCATCAGCGCGGAAGGGGCTGGACGACCCTTCCGCCTTCTACTACCTTAAGGACAGCGCAGAAGATGTACTGATTGACGAGGAAGATTGTGCAGATGACGCCACAAACGATTTTGTCATTTGCTCGGTTTGCGGGGCTATCTCTACAGAAGCAGACACAAAATTTAAGCCACTATGTGAACACAGCGAATCCAACTATCGCAAGCTTCGCAAAATAGAACAACACAAAAACCATGTTGCCAGATGCCCTGCCTGCGGCTTTGGTTCGTTCCGCCGCTTCTATTTGGGAAGCGAAGCAGCCACCGCTGTATTGGGAACCGAGCTTTTCGAGCAACTTCCCAACGAGGAAGTCACCATAACATCAGCACTAAAGGAAAATCAAAATTCTGGTCGGCGCAGCATCTTCGCTGGCACAGCGCAACCACAGCAAATACGTAAAAAGCTGATGCGGCAGTTTCTTTGCTTCTCTGACAGCCGAAGTGAAGCGGCGTTTTTCGCCTCCTACATGGAGCGTTCCTATGATGAATTTTTGCGTAGACGAGGTATTTGGCACATTGCGGAGAAATATCGCAATAGCGGCATAGAAAAAGTAAGCGTATTTCAATTCGTCGATGAACTCAGCCGCTATTTTGAAAACAACAGATCTTTTGCCGAGTGGGATGCTGGCGAAAATCAAGATGTGGGTAAGTTATCTGCTGCGAGCCGCAGTAATGCGTGGGTGGCGATTCTGAATGAAATGTTCAATGCCCGCCGCGGCACCAGCCTTGTGTCAATGGGTGTACTTTCTTTTGCATACAGGCGAAACGCTCAGGTAGCTACGGCGTTTCAGGGCGACCCGTATAACCTCTCATCACAGGACGCCATTGCCCTGCTCGAACTTCTGACACAGGACGCAGTATTCTCCGGTGCCATCGATGCAGGAAAGGAGTATACGCTGACAGCCGCTGAACGCGAGTATATTTTCTTTACGCCCTCGGCAAAGAAGTTGGTATTGCTGCGTACAGGAGACTCCGCAAAGCAAAGCTGGATCTCCGGGTGGCGTGGTCGAAAGCGTCCCAACGGGAATTATTATCCCAACAGTCGACTCGTGCGGCTGACGCGGGCATTGGGTATTTCCGATGATGAAGCGGACGCCATTTTGGAAGATTATTGGACTAATGTGTTCAAAGCGGAAACGGAGGAATTTGTACTCGATGCGAACGATTTTGATATTTGCATCGGCGGAACGGAGGGCGCGAAATTTTACCGTTGCAAGAAATGTGGTCGGGTCACACCGTATAATGTAAAAAAACATTGTGCTTCCGTAAAATGCGCAGGAATGTTGGAACCCTGTGATCCTCTAAAGGATTCTGCCATGAACCACTACGCCCGTCTTTATAGCAGCAGTCACTCTGAACCGTTATATATCAAGGAGCATACGGCGCAACTTGCAAAGGATCAGCAAACACGGTATCAAGAAGCCTTCGTACAAAAGAAGATCAATGCGCTCAGCTGCTCTACGACTTTCGAAATGGGTGTTGATGTGGGCAGTCTGGAAACCGTGTATATGCGTGATGTCCCGCCCAGCCCATCCAATTATGTGCAGAGGGCAGGCCGTGCCGGTCGAGCAAAGCATTCTGCGGCATTTGTTATGACCTATGCGAAATTATCCTCTCACGACTTTACATATTATGACGACCCGACGGCCATGATCAGCGGAAAGATCAAAGCCCCAATTTTCGAAATTGAGAACGAAAAGATACTAAATCGCCATATTTTTGCTGTAGCTCTGAGTTCCTTCTTCGCACAGCATAAGGAAGTCTATGCGGGTGATAACCAAACTGTCTTGTTGAATGAAGGCGGCTATGAGCTGCTGAAGGAGTACTTGAATACACAGCCGGAAAATCTCCGACAACTCTTACTGCGCTCGATTCCAACAAAAATGCATCAGCGACTTGGGATTGCTGATTTCGGTTGGATAAATCGACTTTGCGGAGAGAATGGTGTTCTTGAAATCGCCGTACAGGATTTCCGCGGAACAGTAGCGGAAATGGAAAAGGAACTGTTGGCTTGCCGCCGCAGGCACGACGATGAAGCTGCCGGTGTCTGGAGCCGCACCCTTAGAAATTTCAGGTGCAACAAGGATGACAACGCTGGGAAAAAGAGTCTTATCGGTTTTTTGGTTCGCAATAATGTACTTCCCAAGTACGGTTTCCCCGTGGATACTGTTGAGTTGATTCCGGATATCAACGCTGTGGGGCGAGGAAAGGCTTTGCAATTAGCCAGAGATCTACAAATGGCCATCGCAGAGTACGCTCCCGGTGCAGAGGTCGTCGCAGATGGCAAAATGTATGTCAGCCGCTATATTCGCAAAATGCCGGGCAAAAATGCAGACGCCGCATGGGAGAAAGGCTTCTACTGCCCCAAGTGTCCTACTTGCGGCCAGCCAAACTTCACTAAAGATCCTGTTGCTGGCAGCGGTCGCAAATGCGTTTCCTGCCATACTCCCATCAAACGCCTGTCTTGGAGAAAAACGTTGGAACCGCGCATGGGGTTCTGTGCAGAAAAAGAAGCCCGGCCTGTTCCTATGCACCGCCCCGAACACGATTTTAAGACAGACGATTACTACATCGGAGACCCGCATCGTAATCTAATCGCCAAGCAAATATTTGAAGTAAACGGTCAAGCTTTGCAAATTGAATCTACTTCAAATGACTCTCTCGTAGTCATTGGCCAGACTGATTATAAAGTTTGTCCTGTTTGCGGATATGCAAGCGAAACCGGAATCCCCCTTGAGCACAAGAACTCCAGAGGATACCGTTGTGTTAATAAAGAGGGCAACTCGGCAGAATACCGTTTGTCGCATGATTTCAAGACAGATGTGGCAAAAATTACCTTTGTGACACAAGAGGCGGCAGATATAAATGTGATGCTGTCAGTGCTCTATGCCCTATTAGAGGGATTGTCCCGCGAGATGGGGATAGAGCGCACCGACATCAAAGGATGTTTGTTCTACACATCTGTGGATGGGTGTATGATCTTTTCTGTTGTTCTATATGATGCAGTTGCTGGTGGCGCAGGCCATGTTCGCAGAATTGTGACAGCGGACGGGCAAGCATTCCAACGAGTTCTCGCAAAAGCAATTTCCGTTGTAGACAACTGCGATTGCGACTCGTCTTGCTACAGATGCCTAAGAAATTACTACAACCAAAAAATCCACGACAATCTGAATCGAAACCAAGCTTCCGCGTTTTTACACCAGTGGGTGGGAAACATGAACCCATTACCGGTGGAAACAATTGAATAAAATATTTTCCCCCTGCCATGGCAGGGGGAAAATATTTTGGTATGCCCGACTGGATTCGAACCAGCGGCCTTTGGAGTCGGAGTCCAACGCTCTATCCAACTGAGCTACGGGCACATATTTGATTGTTCTCTACGGGAATAGTAGTCAAATAGTAGTCAACGACTACACTTTCTTTCTCTGCGCTTCCCACAAACGCAGTCGCCGCAAGGGTTTGCACCGCATCTCAAGAGGACACGCCTTACATGTCGGAGTCTAACGCTCTATCCAGCTGAGCTACGGGCGCATGCATGTCGATTTCATCCCGACTCATGAATTATAGCAGGTTTTTCCTCGGTTGTAAAGAAAAATTTTTCAGAAAGATTGTTAAAAAAGTTGACAAGTGGGTCTGTTTGTTGTACAATATCAGTGAGTTTTGTGGAGGGCGTCCGGCAGAGGAGGGTTATATCTGCCGGACAACCCGGTATAAAGAGGAAGATGATCATGAAAAAGCAAAAGATTTCTGACGCCGTCATCCATCGGCTGCCCCGGTACTACCGGTATCTGGATGACCTGTATAACAAGGGCGTGGTGCGCATCTCCTCCAGCTCGCTGGGGAGCAAGATGGACATCACCGCCTCCCAGATCCGGCAGGATCTCAGCTGCTTCGGTGAGTTCGGCCAGCAGGGGTACGGCTACAACGTAGCCGAGCTGCGGGCCGAGATCGGTCACATCCTGGGCATTGACAACGGCCACCGGCTTATCATCATCGGCGCGGGCCATCTGGGTCACGCTCTGCTCCAGAACTTCGATTTTGAAAAGGTGGGCTTCCAGGTGGACTCTGCCTTTGACGTGTCCCCGGCGCTGATCGACACCCAGATCCGGGGCGTTACCATCCGCGCTATGGATCAGCTGGCGGACTATGTAGCCCGGTATCAGCCCAACGTGGCGGTGCTGACGGTACCGCAGAACGTGGCCCAGCCCCTGGCGGATCAGTTGATTGGCCTGGGCATCCGGGGCTTCTGGAACTTCACCAATGTGGAGCTGTCCACCGACGTGCCCGGCGTGTTTTTCGAGGATGTCCACTTCGTGGACACCCTGCTGACGCTGAGCTACCGCATTTCCCGCGGCTGAGCGCACCTTTTCCCGGCCCCGGCATACTATGGGAATGAGACCCCACCATGGGTCCTTATTCTTCATAGGAGGCTAATAAATATGTGCAATCAGGGTTCTTCCTGCTGCTGGTGGATCATCATCGCCATCATCATCCTGTTCCTGCTGTGCGGCAATTGCGGCAGCTGGGGCTGCGGGTGCGGCAATAACAGCAACAACAACGGCTGCGGCTGCGGCTGCTGACCGGCGGGCCCTGCAGGGGCCGTGACACCATAGGCAAGGGACGGGGTCCGCAAGGGCCCCGTCCCTTTTTTTGAATACGCTCCCCATTTTGTCGCAAAGAAATGGGGGGGCCCCCCCGGGGCCCCGCCGTCAGTCTGTCGAAAACCGGAATTATCTCCGTTTACTTGTTCATTTTCAGCTTCACAGCCGCGCCGCGCTTTCTGCCATACAGGCACAGAGCCACCACATAGGCGATGGCGCACACCACACCGATGATGTAGGCGGGCGTCCAGGGAATATGGAAGCCGATCTGTGCATTGGCAATGAAGGTCACTGTAACAAAGGTGT
>OLRW01002285.1_pt1 | contig 10782 bp, 9 predicted proteins | sample 1672701 | NCBI WGS metagenome assembly OLRW01 (sample SAMEA3136715, study PRJEB25190) | human gut metagenome | biome: human gut; feature: human-associated habitat; material: faeces | place: Austria | collected 2013
CGTCTGCCCCACTACTACCGCCTGGGCCGCCGCCGCGCCTACTATCTGGCAAAGCCGCTGCGGTATTCCCTGCCCCCTGTGCAGCGCGATTTAGGCCTTGCCAAGGTGGCGGACGCCGCCGACCTGATCTCGCTGGGGATGCCCGCCACGCCCCACACGCCCCGCAAGGATGTGTGGTATATGCGGCGGCGGTATTTCCACTACCCGCACTTCAAGTATGACGTCTGGGCCGCGCAGGAGAACGGCAAGCTGCTGGCCTACGTCGTGACCCGCACGGTCTGTGCTCAGGACACCGGCTGTGCCGCCGTCGTACGGCTGGTGGATTTCATCGGCGAGGACGCCGTGCTGCCCCGCCTAGGTGCCGCGCTGGACGCGATTTTAAACCACGCGGGTGCCGAGTACATGGACTGCTACAACGCCGGCATCCCCGCCGACGTCTGGCTTGCGGCCGGCTTCACCGAGCGCATCGAGGGCGACGGCTGCATCATCCCCAATTACCTGACCCCGCCCCTGCACGAGAACACCGAGTATTATTATTTCACGAATAAGCCCGAGAATTTCGTGATGTTCAAAGCGGACGGCGACCAAGATCGACCGAATTTGAAATAAAAAAATGCACCGATGGCTTTTCCGGCTGGAAAGGCTATCGGTGTTTTTGGTTCTATTTTAAATAGGAAATAAAAACAAAAACCGCCAGACATCAAACGATATCTGGCGGTTTTCAGTCGGAGTGACGGGATTTGAACCCACGGCCTCTTGGTCCCGAACCAAGCGCGCTACCAACTGCGCTACACCCCGGAAAGAAAAACCGCAGCAGCTAAGCTGCTGCGGTGTGGTTGGGGATGAGAGGATCGAACTCCCACGGGCGGAGTCAGAGTCCGCTGCACTACCATTATGCGAATCCCCATCGGGTTTTGTTTTGGGCGTCTGCCCTCAACGCTCATATATTATAGCGTGCCCGGTGGGATTTGTCAACGCTTTTTTTGAAAAAACTCTCCTTTTTTTGCGAACTTTTTTATCTCTTCAAAAATTTTGCGATCCTGCGATAAACTTCTGTCTCCCGTTCGCGGAAGATACGCGGGAAGATCTGCCCTTCGGCCAGCTGGGCGGTCATATCCTGCTGCGGTTTAGCAGCGGTTTGGGTTTGCATGGGGTTTCACACTTTCGGCCGATACCGTATGTCTGACACGGTGTAGACCGTGATGAAGGCCTGCGGATCCTCCTGATTCATATAGTTCATCAATTTCTGGTATTCGTTCTTGTCCACGATGGTGATAATTTCCCGCCGCTTCTGCATATTGTAGGCACCGTAGGATTCATACACCGTCGCGCCGCTGTGCAGGTCGCTGAGGATGAAGCGGCGCAGCGCTTCCTCTTTTTCAGTGATGATGCAGACACGGCGCTTGATGTTGTGGTCAAAGATAAAGTGGTCCAGCACAAGGCCATTGAAATAGGTGCCTAAAATGCTTAACACCACGGTCTTTTTGTCGTAGACCAGCGCCGCCGAGAGCGCCACGCACATACCGGACAGCGACATGGCGCGGCCAAGCTCCATATGCAGGTACTTGTTCATGATCTTTGCCACGATATCCAGCCCGCCCGACGATGCGTTGCGGTTGAACAGGATGCTCAATCCCACGCTGACGACAAGGATATAGCACAGCACGTCCAGTTCCTGGCTGTCGGTCAGCGAGCCGATATCCGGGAAAAGCCGCTCAAACAGGGCGATGAACACCGGCAGCATGACGCTGGTGTAGACGGTCTTGACACCAAATTCCCGCCCGCAGGTGAAAAAGCCGATGATGAGCAGCACGACGTTCAAAATCATCGTGATGGCGGACAGTGGCAACGGCACAAAGTTTGCCAGCACAATGCCCAAGCCCGAAATACTGCTGACCGACGCATGGCTTGGAACGAGGAAGAAATACACGGCAGCCGCAATGATGGCTACACCCCCGGTCAGGATGGCGGCTTCTTTTACCAGGGCCGCAGTGTCGATTGTCTTTTTCATCGTGTCCTATCAACTCTCCTTGATCCTCTTGCCGGTCATATGCTCAGGCGTCAGGGCCAGGCAGAGCACACGGTCCCTGGCCGCGGCGATCTCGGCGTCGATATAAGCGGCATCGTCGGTGAACTTTTCGGCCAGGCGGCGGCAGGCGGTTTCAGTCAGGGCGGCATCCGTCACCGGGGCGATGCGCCCAAACACGATGACACTGCAAAAATGCAGCGGCCACTCCCCTGCCACGCGCTGTCCTTCGTCGTGTACGCAGAAGGACGCCTTATCGCAGGCGCGGATGGCGTCAATCTTGTGTCCTTCCTTCGCACCGTGGAAGTAGAGCTTTCCGTCAGTCTCATTGTACCAGTAGTCGATGGGCAGGCCGTAGGGGTAGCCATTCTCCCCCAGCAGTGACAGCACCCCGCGGGGCTGGCTGCGCAGAACGGCCAGGCATTCCTCCCGGGTAAGCTCCTGTTTAAAGCGGCGCATGGTTCTGAACATACCGGTTTCCTCCTCTATTGGCTTCTGCTATTGATACTAGCACAAATCGCGGCGGGATACAATGGGCAAGTTTGGAACTCACCCGCAGCAGTATCGCTCGATGGCTTTCCGGGCGAACTCCGCCGCGCCGGGGCCGCCCGCCGCGTTGATGTTCGCGGTAAATTCGCCGCCCGCACCGTACATCTGGCCCAGGCTGTGCAAAATTTCTTTGGTGCAGGTGTAGTAATGTTCCGTGATGAACGCCTGCAATTTCTGCACCTGTGCCTGCACGGCCGGGTCAGCCGGGTCTTTCGTCTGCATGTGGCCGAACGCCGCGACCAGGGCCATCAACGCACGGGCGTTTTCCTGCTGGGCCTGTGTTGTCTCATGGGCGTTCTTTGTCTCGTACTCCTGGTAGGCCGCCGTTGCGCCCCACTGCTGTTTGGCCTTTGCGGCGTACTCGTCGAGCTTCTTCGTGTCAAACGCGGTAAAATCCATGGCATTTCCTCCTGTTTGTCGGATGTTTTCCGCGAGAGTGATGAGGCTTTCCAAATGCCGTTTTTGGAGGGTCAGCAGCTCGATTTGCTGTTCCAGCGCCTTTTCCCGGTCGAAGTGCGGGTTTTGCAGGATCACGGCGATCTCTTTTAACGAGAATTTCAACTCACGGAACAACAAAATCTGCTGCAAGGTCTCCAGGGTGGTAGCATCGTAGAGGCGGTAGCCCGCCTCGGTGCGGGTGCCGGGGTGCAGCAAGCCGATTTGGTCGTAATATTGCAGGGTGCGCACGCTCACACCGGTCAGGCGGCTGACCTCTTTTACAGTCATCATAGCGCTTTCTCCTTTCGCGGTAGTTTCAGCATACAGTATCACGCAGCGTCAGGGTCAAGAGGAAATTGCAAAAAAATTCTGCCGTTATTGTAGCATACATTTTTAGAAAGGGGAAATCCGAATTGTGCGCAGCGTTACAACCCGGAAATTTTTCTGCTGGGGTTGTTATTCGCGGCACAATTCAGGAGCCGGGTGCAATTTTGGGTGTTGGAATCGCCGGCACAGTTTTCTACACACTGTATTGTTATCGGCAGCACAGTTCGGCTCAGGATTTTGGGGTTGGGTATTGTTATCGAGCGCACAGTTTGCGAAAAATGCTGTTGTTATTTACAGCACAGTTTGCCGGGGCAAGCGGCAGGATTTTTGCAAAATCTATTGTTATCCAGCGCACAATTCGGAAAAATTCATGGGCTTTTTAGGGTTGTTATCGGCGGCACATTTCTGTTGCCGGGCCAAAATCAAGGTTGTTATGTACGGCACATTTTCAAAAATTCTGCCGGCTTTTCCCCTGTTGTTATTTGCAGCACATTTTCTGGGTGGGGGTTGTTATTCAGCGCACAATTTACAGTATGTATAATTTCATTTTTGCAGCGACGGGTGTTGTTATTCGCGGCACATTTTGCAAAAAATCACTGTTTAGCGTGCCCTCTCTGTTGTTATTCACGGCACAATTCCCGCAAAAATTTCTGTTGGGGTTGTTATTCAGCGCACAATTCCGCAAAAATTCTGCTTTTGCCGGGCAGATTGTTAGTCTCGACACAATTTCAAGAATTTTCGCCGGGTGTTGTTATTCACGGCACAATTTGATTTTTTGAGAATTTTCCGGGATTTTTGCAAAATTTCCGATTTTTCTGTCCCTGTTGTTATTCGCAGCACAATTCCCGCAAAAATCTTTTTTGAATTTCTGGGTGTTGGAATCGAGCACACAATTTGAATGGTTCCCAGAATTTCAAAAATCCCGTCTCTGGGGTTGTTATTCAGCGCACAGTTCCCAAAATCCGCCAAATCGGCACCGCACGATTCTTGCCCAAAAAATAATTTTTTCGGGTTGTTATGCCCGGCACATTGTAGCTTTGCGCACAAAACAGTTGTTATTTACAGCACACCGCAGTTGGAATCCGCGGCACATTTCTGTTGTAATTTTCGACACAGCTACACATTATTTCTAAATATATATAAATAGAGAGTAAAAAGTTAAGAACGAAAAAGCAGGGATTTTGAGCGGCGTCGTCAAAATGTGTCGGATATTACAATAATTGACACTTGACGCACAATCTGCTATCATACGTGTAATGTGTTGAAGAAGATGAGGTCACGCCATGGTACCCAAAGACAAAACCAGTTCCCCCATAGATTCGCTATACCCCAACGCCCCGATACGCGGACCGAAAAAATCCCCCGGCCGCCCGCCGAAGAAGGACCCCGCCAAAGCCCAGGTTGAGGCCCCGGTTGCCACATACAGCGGCCGCGGCAGCCAGACCATTGTGCGCAAATCCAATGACCTGATCCAGAACGCCATGTCCACCCTGACATTGAGCCAGCAAAAATTGATGCTGCACATTTTTGCGATGATCAAGCCGTCGGATACCGAGCTGCCCCGGTACGAAATGTCCATCTATGAGTTCCTGAAGCTCTGCGGCGTCGACCCGCACAACGGCTCGATGTATGCCCAGGTGCGCAACAACATCGACGCGATCGCTAACGCGAAGGTGCAGTGGATACGCCTGGCAGGCACACAAAAGATTACGATGTTCCGCTGGCTTTCCGGTGCGACCATCGACGAGGGCACCGGCAAGATCGTCTTAACGCTGGACCAGGCATTAAAGCCCCACCTGATCCAGCTAAAAGAGTTCTACACCACCATGAACATCACCTACACGCTGCCGATGAAGAGCCAGTACAGCCTGAAAATTTATGAGCTGTGCAAGAGCTACCAGAACCTTTATCTCACGAAAAAGCAAAAAGGCGAGCCGCTGGTCTGGAACATCGAGACGCTGAAAAAGCAGGTGGACTGCAACGCCACCAACTGGGCCCACGTGCGCCGCACTGTGCTGGACAAGGCCAAGAGCGAGATCAACGGCCACACCGACATTTATTTTGACTACGAAGTCTACGAAAAAGACCGCCAGCGCGTCATTGCCGTGGCTGTCACGATCGAGCCTGTGGACAAGCAGGTGGCCGACGACAAGCTGAACGAGATCACGAAGTCCATGTCCAGCAAGTCCCGCGGCAAGAAGAAGCTGACCCCCGCCGAAACCGGCTCGCTGGACGACGATCCGAGCATCCTGACGCTGGAGTATGTCTCGGTGCCTGAGACGACGATCCCCTATTCCTACGGTGCTACGCCGGATCTGCTGCGCCAGGAGTTGGAGGTCAAAGCCGAGCTGGACAAGCTGAACCGCGAGCTGACCGCCGACGAGATGGAGGCCGTACACACGATGATCGGCGCGATGGTCAAGATGGCCGGTACGCCGCGCGGCAACGACAAGATGATCGATGGCGGCAACGCGCATTTCTTCCAGACCGTGAACAACGTCATCGACAACTGCGGCGGACTGCGCCGTTGGTTTGAGGGTGCGGCCGCCCGCTACGCGGCCCGAGTCATCCCGGTGGCCCGCACGAAGAGCGCCCCCCTGCCTTATCTGTCCAAGGCCATTCTGGACGATTTGGAAAATTACCGTATGTACGTTACTTCCGGCGTGCCGGAGCCGCTGGGCGGCTACGATGCCGCGCCCGAGCAGCCTGATATCGTTGAGACGACCGACTTTGTGGAGACCGATGCCGAGCCGGTCAACCAGCTGGTGCCCGAGGATGCCGCCACGAAAAAGCAGGTCACGGCGGCGTTGCTGCGCTACATCGACCGCGATGCTCTGTCCGCCCGGCTGACGACCGGCCAGATGGAGGCATTCGACGATATTTTGCAGATGACGGCCTATTTTTGCCGCCGCAACGTCAAAGGTAAGGACGACGGCATGATGGAAGGCAAGGCCAATATGCAGTTCCTCAACGCACTGAACAAGGTCATTGCCCGCTACGAGAGCCTGACCCCGCTGTATGAGGCCCTGGCCGTGATGATGGACTATGACACCTACTGGAAAGACCTGATGAAGAACCCGAGAATCAAAAACCCCAAGCTGGTGTTCCAGTCTGAAGTGGAGCGTGCGCTGCTGATGCCCGCCGCCGTCATTGGCGAGTACACGGCCCGCAAAGCCCAGAACGACCCTCGCGCCGTCCACAAGGAGTACGATTGGGTCAAGGCATTTGAGGAATAAACGCAGAATTTTTTGAAAATGTGCGCTGAATAACAACATCCCCCGCCAGAAAATTCCGGCGGGGGATGTGTTTTGGAAAGGCGCCCCCCAAGGGGGAAGGCAAAAGGATTACCCCTTAATAACCCTCTCAATCGCCTCTTTCTCCAGACCTTCTCCAATCACGATGAGAACTTCCTGTCCTTGGGCGATTTTCTGCACGGTCATGGTATCCCGGGCGGCGTTCAGCTCAACCCAGCCGCCGCCATCGGGAATAAACCCCTTGATGCGCAGAATGTGCCCGTACTTTGCATCGTGCAAAAGCAGTTGTGCGGCGGCTTTGATTTGCTCGACCGTGCGGCCCGCCTTGAGGAAATACAGCGAAGTAAATGCCTCATGCTCGTCGAAATGCAGCTTGACATAGCTCGTCTGCCGCCAGCCGCAGCCGTCAATGCGGGCAAAATCGGCGTCGGTCAGCGCGGCCCAGTCTTTGCACAGCACGTCTTCGCCAAAGCGGCGGGCGCAGTGGCAGCCTTCCAGCGCATGGTTCAGGTGATCCACCACGGCGGCACACTCCCCTGCCCCGGCCTGCTGCACCCGGCTCATGACCACCAGCCCGGCGCTGGCGGCCTCCGACGCCAGCAGGTAATCCGCCTGGGGCGAAAGCTCGCTCTCGAGCTTCGCGTCTACGATAGCAATGACGCTGCCCAAGCGGTACCAGCGGTCCAGGGGCTCATCCCGCAGGATGTCGTAGAACTCGTCCACGTCGAAAATACCGCTGGGCTCGATGACGACCCGGTCAAAGCCGCGCATTGCCATCGAGATGAGCTTGGTGCGCATACGGCGCTGGTGGGTGTCGCAGTCGCAGCCGCCGCTGATCGTTTCCAGATCGCAGTTGTCCCCAATGAGGTCCTGCAAAAGCATGGCGTCCACGTTCACCGCGCCGAAGTCGTTTTCCAGAATGCAGACGTTATGCCCCTGCGCCACAAGATACTGCACGTATTTACGCAAAAAAGTCGTCTTTCCGGAACCCAAGAACCCGGTGATGAGATCGACCTGTACCATCGCTTATTCCTCCTCTGGGTAGGTCATGCCCCACTGGCGGCGGATGTCGGTCATGATGCGCATGACGTCGCGGGTGTAGTCCAGGTGCATCGTGCCCTGCCCGGCCACGGCGCGCTCCATGTCCTCGACCTCGTAGAGCAGGGCGTCGGCGGTGCTGCCGCCCCGCAGCGTCTCCTTACTGCCGTCCTCGGTGTAGGTGATGACGGCCTCCTGCCCGCGGGGGTAGTCGTAGAATTCGACATAGCCCTTGTCAAAGGCGACCGTGCCGCGCTTGGGCTGCTTGGCGTGCAGCGAGAGAATGACCGACGCCATCTCCTGCTCCTTGTTTTTCAAAAGGATGCCCGCCTGTTCGTCCACGCCCGTGGGGGCAAACCGCACCTGGGAGACGACCTCGTCCGGTGCGGAGGTCATGAACCACCGCACGAAGGACAGCGCGTAGACGCCGATATCCAGCAGTGCGCCGCCCGCGAGATTGCGGTTGAAGAAGCGGTTGGACATATCATAGGGCTTGTAACTGCCAAAATTCATCTGGATAAGCCGCAGCTCACCCAACGCGCCGGTGTCGAGCTTTTCCTGCAATTTGCGGTAGATGGGCATATGGTAGAGGGTCATTGCCTCGGCCAGCACGACGTGGTGTTCCTCGGCAAGGCGGATGGCCTCGTTCAGCTCGTCAGAGTTCAGGGTGATGGATTTCTCGCACAGAACGTGCTTACCCGCGGCCAGTGCCTTGCGCAGGTACTGGATGTGGGTGTTGTGCGGAGTGGAAATATAGATGATATCCACGTCCGGGTCAGCGAACACATCGTCGATCTGGTCGTAGACTTTTTCAATGCCGTACTTCTCGGCGAAGGCCTCAGCCTTGGCGTGGGTACGGTTGGCGACGGAATACAGTGTTTGCCCGCGGCTGGCCAGCGCCTGCGCCAGCTCATTGGCGATAACGCCGCAGCCCAGGGTGGCCCAACGGTAGTTTTGCATAAACAAAATCTCCTTTCCCGGTTCTGCCAACAGTATAGCGCAGTTGCGGGGAAATGTCCATCGGCCCCCAAAAGAAAAAGCCGCCCGGCATACACCGGGCAGCGAGAGGTGGGGTTACAGTTGGGCTGTTTAGCCCAGCAGTTGGCTGAGCAGCACGGCGGGGCCGGCGCGATCGCCAGGTACAGCACGGTGGCAAGGCCGCGCTTCTGGGCCTCATCCAGGTAGCCTTGTGGGTAAAAATACAGGCAGTTGCGCCCGCTGTCCCGCGCCAGGAACTTTACCATCAAAAAAAACAGCGGGGGCAGTATAACAGGATTTGCAGGAATAACATAGGGGCCTCTCTTTAGCGGTAAAGAGATTTTTGGGAAGAATTTTTATTTATTATAGCAAATATTCGCAAAGAAAGAGGCTTGCCAATCAGATAGCCCACGTAGATCTACGGTTGGCTTTGTCGTAATCAAACAGCCCGTCGTTCTTTTCTTCCAGCGCCTTGATCATGTGGTAGGTATACTCGTTGTAGGGCGTGGGGATGCCGAGCTCTTTGCCCATGCGAATCAGCGCACCGGAGAACATATCGATCTCGGTGTGCCGCCCGGCGTCTAGGTCCTGCAAGGTCGAATAGCGGGCCGTCGGCGGGACGGCGCTGCCGTGGCGGGAAGATGCCTCCACAAGGCGCAGATCGATTCCTTTGGCGGCGGCAATCGTCTCCAGTTCGGCCCGCAGCCCGTCGCTGATGGCCTTCATGTGGACGCTGTCCTGGTAGCAGCCGACCCCGGCACCCAAAATTGCCTGCGGGAGATTGTTGCAGACGTTCAGTCGGAACTTGCTCCACATTTCCTCGCGGATATGCTCGGTGACGCGGGCGTGCAGCCCGGCAGCGGCAAACAGCTCTGCCACGGCCTGCACCCGCTCGCTCTGGCAGGGCTCTTGCAGTTCACCGTAAATGATGCCGATGGTGGCTTCCGGGTCAAAGCGATAGCAGCTGCCGTCATGGCAGGAGGCAATCTTGATGAGCGAACACAACAGGTGCTCCGTGCCGACCGCGGCGGCAATGCGTTCCTCGCTGTCCACGCCGTTCATCAGGCTCATGACGATGGTGTTTTCGGTGACAGCGGTGCGGATGCTGCTCAGTGCACCGGGCAGTGCCCCATATTTCAGCGCGACGATCAGCAGATCAGCCCCCTGTGCCTCCTGCGGCGTCCAGACGACGGGACGCAAGATTTCGCCATTGATTGCGCAGCCCTGGCGCAGACGCTCGGCGCGGCTGCCCTCGGCAATGACGCCGAACTGAACGCCCGGGCAGCGGGAAAGCCCCCAAATCACGTAGGAGCCGACAGCCCCGGCCCCCAGCAGTGCAACTTTTTGAATCTTCATAGATGTCCCCTCTCCTCTCCCCAAAACGCAAAAAAGACAAAACCCCATACCATTACGGTATGGGGTTTTCCAAGTGGAGGATGGGGGACTCGAACCCTCGACCTCTGCGATGTGAACGCAGCGCTCTAACCAGCTGAGCTAATCATCCATATGCGATTGACAAATGATATTATATAGGATTTGCCTGCATTTGTCAAGCGCAAATTTTGAAATGTTTTGCACAGAATCTTGACCTGGACGCCTATTAAAATTTTTCCAAAAATTTTGCAAAAAACCGAGACAAATTCCTAAAGTTGTGCTATACTGTGTCAAGAATAACAACCCACACGGTTTTATCAGGAGGTTTGCAACTATGGAAATCACCAACGATATCTTATATGTCGGCGTCAACGACCACCTTGTTGACCTGTTTGAGGGCCAGTACGACGTGCCCAACGGTATGGCCTACAACTCCTATCTGATCTGCGACGACAAGGTTGCCGTCATGGATTCCGTCGATGCCCACTTCACCGACGAATGGATCACCAAGATCGCCGCCGCGCTGGGCGAGCGCACGCCCGATTACTTTGTTGTGCAGCACATGGAGCCGGATCACTCCGGTTCGGTGGCCGCGTTCGCGCAGGCCTACCCCGGCACGACCATCGTTGCCTCCGCGCAGGCCTTCAACATGATGAAGGCCTACTTCGGCACCGACTACGCCGACCGCCGCGTTGTCGTCAAGGAGGGTGACACCCTGCCGCTGGGCCGCCATACCCTGCATTTTGTCACCGCGCCGATGGTCCACTGGCCCGAGGTCATCATGACCTATGACGATGC
>OLRW01002292.1_pt1 | contig 10753 bp, 8 predicted proteins | sample 1672701 | NCBI WGS metagenome assembly OLRW01 (sample SAMEA3136715, study PRJEB25190) | human gut metagenome | biome: human gut; feature: human-associated habitat; material: faeces | place: Austria | collected 2013
TCATAACTGAAATTATCTTTCACCATATTCAGAAGACTCCGGATATATTCTACAAAAGAATTCAAAAGAATACTCCGCTTATGATCCATAAACACCGGAATTTCGTAGAGGTCAAATGCCTGTCCCAGGTCATCACCATACACCTCCATATTGCTTACAATAACTCCGATATCCCGGTAACGATATCCTTTTGTCCGAACCAGGTTCCGAACTCTTCCTGCAGCTTTCATCGCTTCTTCTCTTGGATTTCTGGCCACATGTACCCGGACTGCTCCCTGTTTTTCCTTATAACATTCTTTGCTATAGCGGAATATATTTCTCTCCAAAAACTCCATAGCCGAATTGTCACAGAATCGATAGAGTGGACGTTCGTACAGACACAATGGGTCTTCCACACTCACTTTTCTCTCTGCCGCAATCTGTATTAACGATGTCACGGTATGCTTGCCGAGTGCAAATAACTGATATGGGTGCTTATAAACGTACGGATTTTCCCGATCATCCATCGTTACAGTTACGATCACTTCCCGGCATACTTCAAGAAGTTCTCCAAGCAGCCGGTTCTGTACTGGTGTAAATCCTGTGAATCCGTCCAGAACAATCGTACTTTCTTTTAAAATATCCGAACCTTTCACTACACGGCAAAGTGCGTCCAGGAGTTCTTCTTTCGTAATAAATCTATCTTCCAGATATTTCTTAAAACCAATATACAGAACTTCCAGATCCTGAAGTTTATAATAAAGCCTTGAATTCTCCCCTGCTGCTGCTTTCATCTGCCTCAGTTCCTCTTCCCCAATATCGTACTGATCAAATTCTGAAAGCACTGATTTGACTTCGCTGATATAGCCAAGCTTTTTCATATTTCCCTTTAAGACTTTTAAATCCTTTTCATAATCACCGGCAATCTTTCGCAGAATCAGATTCTTTCCCTCATCATCCAACACCGGAAGGGCCTGCCCACCGGTCTCCTCAAAGACGCGGTAAGCAAGCCTCACAAAACTAAGTACGTCGATATTCATAATTCCATGATTCGGATGTTGCATGACAAGATCCTTCTGCGTCTGCATCGTAAACTGCTCCGGTACAAGGACAATATACTGACGATCCGGGAACTTTACAGATTCCCGGATCACATAATCATATAATTGATAAGATTTTCCTGAGCCAGACGGCCCAAATACGAATTTTAAAGACATATCTCTCCTTCTTACAGGCTTCTTAAATTCTCCGTAAATTCACTGCTGAGCGTAATCTTTGCCACGTAGAATACATCTCCTGTCATAAAGACCGTTCCGTCATCTTCTACTTCCACCTGAAGATCTCCTCCCGGCATATGTACGATTACTTTATTATTCGTCATACCAAGCTTATGTGCCACGGCTGCGGCTGCACATGCACCTGTTCCAGATGCCAGAGTATAGCCTGCACCACGTTCATAAATCTCAATAGCGATATTCTCTTTGTCGATGACTTTCATAATCTGTGTATTGATTCTGTGCGGGAAATACTTCGCACACTCGGAGTAATCACCAATCTTACATACAATATTCTTAGAGATTTCTCTCATCGGAATCACGCAGTGCGGATTACCGACACTTACACAAGTAACCGGATACAATGTCCTTCCGAATACCATATCTTCATTGATAACTTCTCTCTTCTCTCCTGTCACCGGAATTTCATCACTCCAGAAAGAAATCTTTCCCATAGAAACGCGGAGTCTGCTTCCGTCTTCATTTAAAAATGTAACTGCTGCCTCCCCATATCTGGTATATAATTTGAAATTCTTCTTTTGGATATAGCCTGCATCTTTTAAATATTTTGCAAAAATACGGACACCATTTCCACTTGTTTCAGATTCACTTCCATCCGGATTCCATACTTTGACATGCATGCCGTCTTCTTTTATAACCGGACCTTCCAGGACTCCATCTGCTCCAAGTCCTGCATTACGGTCACAAATCATCTTAACATTTCCCGGTGTCAGTTCCAGTTCATTTTTATTTGGATCAAATACTTGCTTAATCCATGATAACGCTCTAATACCACTTTCATAACATACCTCCGTTTTAAATCTTCAGACAATTTTCACTATTCTTATCATAACAGGCATCAATTTCTTTTTCAATGTATATAATGATTTTTCTGTCGTTTAAATGTATGAAAAAATAATATACTATAAAACATAATAAAAATTACCTGTTGACAACAATTTGCGGATAAATATCAGCAGGTACATATGCCGTAACCTGGATACCTTCTTCTGTATAATTCTCTTCCAGTAATTCTCCATATTTTCGAATAAGCTGGATCTTCCCGGCTTCACTGTACGGATATACTTCCTCTATATAAACCTTCTGCTGGCGAAGAAGCGCTTCAATCGTCTCCAGCAGATTCCCGAGTCCTGCTTTAGTCTTTGCAGATATTGAAACCGTATAGTCTGCCTTAAAATCTCGAATAACTGGTATTCCTTCCAGCCGGTCCTGTTTATTAAATACGGTAATAATCGGTTTATCCTGGACTTTTAATCCCTGAAGTGTCTCATAAACAGTAAACATCTGCTCATCCGCCTGAGGATTCGAGACATCAACCACATGCAGAATCATATCTGCATACTTTGCTTCCTCCAGTGTACTTTTGAATGCATCGATCAGATGATGTGGCAGCTTCCGGATAAAACCTACGGTATCTGTCAGAAGTATCTCCTGACCGCTTGGAAGCTTCAGACTTCTTGTCGTCGGGTCCAGTGTTGCAAACAACTTATCTTCCGCCAGAATATCTGCACCAGTCAAAGCGTTGAGAAGTGTTGACTTTCCGGCATTCGTATATCCCACGATTGCTGCGACCGGAATCCGGCTCTTTGCTCTTTTTTCTCTTGTCACTTCACGGTGTTGCTTTACACTCTTTAGCTCCCGATTCAGAAGTGCGATCCGATTTTTAATAAGACGTCTGTCCATCTCCAGCTTCTTTTCTCCCGGACCTCTCGTACCGATACCACCGCCAAGCCTTGACATGGCAGTTCCAAATCCGGCAAGTCTCGTCTGTCGGTACTTAAGCTGCGCCAGCTCAACCTGAATCTTTCCTTCACTGGTAGATGCTCTTGCAGCAAATATATCCAAAATAACCAGAGTCCGATCCATAACCTTTGCATCTAGTTCATCCTGGAGATTCTTCATCTGTGCCGGCGACAATTCATCATCACAGATAATTCCTGTTGCATCCAACTCCCACAAAAGGCTTTTGATCTCATCAATCTTTCCCTTTCCGACATAAGTTCCCGGGTGTACCTGATCCCGGCTCTGCACAACTTTTCCTACTGTAACAGCACCGGCTGTCTTCGCAAGCTCACTTAGTTCTTCCAGTGAAGCATCAATATCCTCCTGCCCCGGAAGACATACCCCTACCAATATAACACGTTCTGTCTCTTTCTTTAATTCTATCATTTAAACTTCCCTTATCTGGTTTTTAAAAATTCTGCTTCTTTAGCAGCTTTCTCGTCATCTGGATATGCAGTCACATAATCTTCCAGTTTTGCTTTTGCATTGTCCCAGTCTTCCAGTTTTTCATAGCAGACTATTACATTAAACTGAATTTCCTGCTTCATATCGTCAGAACAATCTGAATGATCCAATGCTTTTTCATAATAAGAAATAGCATCTTCATAGTTTTCTGTCTGCATCTTACACACTGCCATCATATTACAGATTGTTCCTGTCTCCTTCGTTCCGGCTGAAACTGCATTTTCAAATGCAGCAAGCGCATCTTTGTATTTTTCCTGTTCATAATATGCAATTCCCAGTCCACGATAGGAATCGGCCACATTTTTCTTATCCTCTACTGCTTTCTGGAAATTCTCCTGTGCTGCTGCATAATCTTTATTTTCCAGACTTTCCACACCCTTTTTATACACATTCTGACCACATCCGGCAAGCATCATGCACGCCAGTATCAGTGGTATAATTCTTTTATAGCATTTCATAATTGTTGTCTTTTTTCCTCCTGTCTAAGCAGTATATCCTGCAACTCCTGCTGAATTAATCACTGCCAGTATCACCACGACCATCTCTACTAAAATTGCTTCCCACATACCAAAGTATCCAATAACTGCCATAAACAACACAAGTATCTTTATAAATACTGCAAATGTAATATTCTGTGAAACACTGCGCAGGGTCTCTTTTGCAATTTTCATCAAAGCTACTATTCCATGAAGGTCATCTTTTACAAGAATCACATCTGCTGCCTCAATTGCCGCTTCTGACCCGAGATTTCCCATGGCAATTCCTATATCTGCTCTCGCCAGCATCGGAGCATCGTTAATTCCATCACCGACACAGACCAGCTTCTCTGCCTCTCCCTGAATAGACATGAAATCTTCTAACTGTTCCAGTTTATCCTGCGGAAGTAAGTCCGTATAAACATAGTCCATATGAAGTTCGCGTCCAACCGCCCGTCCCGTCTTTTCTGTGTCTCCCGTCAGCATCACCAAAATTGCCCGATACTTTTCCTTCAGCCATGTAAGCGTCGCTTTCGCCTCTTCTTTCACCTGATCCTGAACGAGTACATATCCTGCATACTCTCTGCCCACACATACGTAGACGACTGTTCCCGGTTCATTAATTTCATCTACCAGCAGCTTTTTTGCATCCATCATACGACGGCTTCCAACATGCACTCTCTGACCTTCATAGGTCGCACTGATTCCAAATCCAGGCTTTTCTTTTACGCTTCTGACACTGTCAGTATCCAGCTCTTTTCCATATGCATCTGCCAGTGATTTTGCCAGCGGGTGATTGGAATAACTCTCCACATGAGCGACCAGCTTTAAAAGTTCTGTCATACCCACTGCTTTTATTCTTGCCACCCGGAACTCTCCTTGTGTCAAAGTTCCTGTTTTATCAAAGATAAATGTATCTGCTTTCACCAGACTTTCCAGAAAATTACCACCTTTGACCACGATTCCCTGTCTGGCTGCTGAAGCAATTCCACCTAAAAATGCAAGTGGTGCTGCCACTGCAAGCGCACATGGACATGCCACGATTATAAAAATAAGTCCTTTATATATCCATGTCTCCCAGTTTCCATAAGAAAATGTAGACGGCGGAATAACCATGATCAACACAGACAGCAATACCATGATCGGTGCATATACTTTGGAAAATCTCGTCACAAATGCTTCTTTTTGGGATTTACGGTTCTGCGCCTCCTCCACAGTTTCCATAATTCTTGAGACGATTGAATCCTTGTAAATTCTTGTCACTCGCGCTTCCAGCACACCGCTTTGATTAATGCAGCCACTGTAAATCTTATCCCCTTTATACACTTCCACCGGCATTGCCTCTCCTGTAATTGCCTTTGTATCTATAGTTGAGCTTCCAGACAGAACAACCGCATCGACTGGAATTCGTTCTCCTGGTTTGATCACAATAATATGACTCATCTTTAATTCCGAAGGATCTACCTGTACTTCCTGCCCTTTTACTTTACGAATAGCATATGTCGGTCTCAGATCGATCATCTTTGCAATAGATCTCTTTGTCCGGTCTGTCGCAATCTGTTCCGCAAGCATTCCAAGTTCAAACATAAGCATAACAATCACAGCTTCCATATATTTTCCTATGCCAAATGCTCCGATTGTTGCAAAGATAACTAATATATATTCTACCGGGAATCTCTTTTCCATAATCTCTTCACTCAGTTTCTGAAATGCCCCATATCCTGTCAGTAAATAGGTTCCCAGAAATATTGCGAATTTTTCTTGATCGGACAGCATAAATCGGGCTGCCCCCCAGACAGCACCTGCATATACGATTATCCCCAATCCATAGACTATACATTTTCTCTTTAACTGCTTTTTCATAACTCTATTCCCACATTCTCTTTCTTATTTTGAGACTTGCATCTTTGCTTCGCCCAGATGCAGGAAAACGCTTTGGTCAGTCATCTTAACATATCTTTTTATTCTGTAATATGCTCCATGCCCTGACTGATAATAGACTGGATATGTCCATCTGCAAGCGAATAATAAACAGTCTTCCCGTCTCTTCGGTTCTTCACAAGTTTCATCTGCTTTAACATACGAAGCTGATGGGAGACTGCTGACTGTGTAACTCCCAGTATCTCCGCCAGATCACACACACACATCTCTGATTTTTGCAATACATACAGAATTTTCACCCTTGTTCCATCTGCAAATGCTTTATAAAAATCAGCCAGACTATTAAGCAGTTCTTCATCCGGCATCTGCTCCAAAGCCAGTTTTACGTTCTCATTATGAATACATGTCACATCGCAGCATTCAACTTCTGTCTTTCCCATATATTTCATCCTTTCAAACTACAGACTATCATGACCCGACTGTCATGTTTTTTGTAAGGCTTAAATCTTAAAAATTACAATTTTCAAAGCCAGACTATGCCTGTACAAATGCCTGTTTATATTAATTATGCCAAATGGAGAAAACTATTTCAACCATTTGGCATAATTTAACACTTTTGTAATGTTATGTTATCGTTATTTTGTTTTCACATGCATTGCGCGGATGGAATTCAATACACATAGCATTGCTACACCTGTATCGGCAAACACTGCAAGCCACATATTCGCAAATCCAAGAAAACCAAGAATCATAACAATTGCTTTGATCACCAGCGCAAATACTACATTCTGAATTGCAATACTTCCTGTCTTCTTCGCAATCGCGATAGACTGTGGGATTGCTTCTACTGAAGAATTCATAAATACCACATCGGCCGCCTCTATTGCGGCATCTGCTCCGCTTCCCATTGCTGCTCCCACATCTGCACCAGCCAGTACCGGTGCATCATTAATTCCGTCTCCAACGAACATGACAGCACCGTGATTCTTACGAACGTTCTTTAGATGCTCCAGTTTTTCCTGTGGAAGAAGCTGTGCATAAACTTCATCAATTCCTGTCTCTTTTGCAACTGCCTGCGCGCTGTTCTTCTCATCACCAGTTAACATAACTGTTGCAATTCCAAGAGCTTTCATCTTACTTACAGAAGCAGCCGCATCAGTCTTAATTTCATCTGCTACAATTACAAATCCTTCTAACACACCATCAACTGCCAGTAATACTTCTGAGCCATAACCGCCTTTTTCGTATCCTGTCGTATCTACCTGATACATTTCCATCAGTGTATAATTTCCAAGGAGAACAGTTCCTTCCGGGAATGTTGCACGGATACCTTTACCGGAAATCTCTTCCACTTCTTTCGGTCTTGTAAGCGTCAGATTCTGTCTTCTTGCTTCCTGAACAATGCTGACCGCAATTGGGTGTGTTGAACCAAGCTCACAGTCCGCCGCCATAGTCAGCACCTGTTTTTCTGTCAGTTTTCTTGTTGCCGTGACTTTCTGTACAGAAAAATTCCCCTTTGTGATGGTTCCTGTCTTATCCATAATGACTGCTTTAACATCTTTCAATGCCTCAATAGCCAAACCGCCTTTAAAGAGAATTCCTCTCTTAGATCCTGCCCCAATTCCCGAGAAGAAAGCCAATGGTACACTCAATACAAGTGCACACGGACAACTGATTACAAGAAATGTAATCGCTGTGTAAATCCAGTGGTTCCAGTCTCCCGTTACAATGGAAGGGATAATCGCAGTAAGAACTGCTGCCACAACAACAACTGGCGTATAAACTCTCGCAAATCTTGTGATAAAACGATCGATCTTCGGCTTACTTGCCGCTGCATTTTCCACCGAATCAAGAATCTTTGTGACCATGGATTCGCTCAGTGGTTTTGTAACCTCAGCCTTTAACACACCTTGTTCATTGATACAACCGGAAATCAGTTCGTCTCCCGGAACAACTCTTACAGGTACCGGCTCTCCTGTGACCGGTGAAGTATCTATCCGGCTCTCACCCTCGATAACCTTTGCATCCAGCGGAATTCTATCACCAGGACGGATCATAATAATATCTTTTACCCTTGCATCCTGTGATGGAATTTCTTTTACTTCGGAACCAACGACAAGATTAACAACTTCTGGGCGCATATCTACGGCATCCATAATCTGTCCACGGCTCTTTTCCACGGCAATATCTTCGAACAACTCTCCGATACGGTAGAACAGCATAACTCCGACTGCCTCTGCAAAATCACCAATCACAAACGCTGCAATTGTCGCAACTGCCATCAGAAAGTTTTCATCAAACAAATGTCCTCCCGCCATATTCTTCAGCGCTTTCATTACAATTTCAAGTCCAAGAAATAAGTATGCAATAATGAAAATACTTGCACTGATCATCGGATTCGGAAGTGTTTTTTCTGCAATAATACCTGCGGCAAAAAGAATCGCTCCAGCTCCGACAAGTACTATATCCTTTTTATTCTCTTCAAACGGGTTCTTCTTCTCTCTTTTGATCGGCTGATCATCCGGCATTGCAACAACCTGTACTTCTGACTCGATAGAGGAACAGATTTCCTGAATCTTGGAAAGGAGATGCTCCTGATGATCTGATGCGACAACTAGTTTTTTTGTTGCATAAGTCAATGTTGCACCTTCAACTTCCGGTAACGCCTGAATCTTTCTCTCCATCTTAGCTGCACAGTTCGCACATCCCAGATTCTCCAAAATGTATGTCTTCTGCGCTACACCTGCCGGCATAACACAAGGCTCATGCTCCACTGCTTCATGATGGTGTTCATGCTCTTCGTCATGGTGGTGATGATGTCCACAACCACAGCCACACTCCTCATCATGGTGATGGTGCTCGTGCTCCTGCTTATGGTCATGATGATGTTCATGCTCTTCGTCATGGTGGTGATGATGTCCACAACCACAGCCACATTCTTCCTCATGGTGATGATGATGCTCATGAGCTTCATGTTCATGATGGTGATGTTCACAGCCGCAACCACAGCCGCATTCTTCATCATGGTGGTGTTCATGCTCTTCGTCATGGTGATGATGTCCACAGCCGCAACCACATTCACACTCTTCCTCATGGTGATGGTGATCGTGTAATTCTTTCTCCATATCTTTCATATATTTTATCCTCCTGCACGTTGCATTAACAATTGAGCATTTGTTCATATGTTTGTTTTAAATATATTCCTGATATGTCTGTTTGTCAATAGTCTTCCTTTATTTTCTCTTAATTATTACTAATCAATCTGCCAGTCGATTGGTTTCACACCGCCTGCTTCCAGGAATTTATTCGTCTTGCTAAATGGTTTACTTCCAAAGAAACCACGGTAAGCGGAAAGCGGACTTGGATGTGGTGCTTTCAGAATCAGATGGTTCGGATTATTCAACATGCTGGCTTTTCTCTGTGCCGGAGCTCCCCAAAGAATAAATACAATCGGACGATTCTGGCTATTAAGTGCCATAATTGCTGCATCCGTGAACTCCTCCCAACCAATGCCTCTGTGTGAATTCGCCTGATGTGCCCGTACAGTCAATACTGTGTTGAGCATCAGAACACCTTGCTCTGCCCATTTTGTCAGGCAGCCATGATTCGGGATGGTACAGCCCAGATCATCGTGAAGTTCTTTATAGATATTTACCAGTGATGGTGGAATATCCACACCTTTCTTTACAGAAAAACAGAGTCCATGAGCCTGTCCTACATTATGATATGGATCCTGTCCAAGAATCACAACCTTTACTTTATGTAATGGTGTCAAATGAAAGGCATTGAAAATGTCATCCGCCGGTGGAAATATCTGTCTTGTTCGATATTCTTCATTTACTGTCTCAAATAGTTTTTTATAATACGGCTTTTTAAATTCCCCCTGCAAAGCCTCAAGCCAGTCATTATTAATTGCTGCCATTTTCTTTTCTCCTTTTTACTTTCTAGATAGAGATATAGGTAATTGCAACTTTAAGTTACAATTACCCATACCTTTTATCTGTTATAATCGCACAGAAACACCTCTGCCACGAAGATATTCTTTTACTTCCTTAATCTCTAATTCTTTATAATGGAACAGAGATGCTGCCAATGCTGCATCTGCCTTTCCGTCTGTCAGCGCATCGTAAAAATGTTCCAGATTGCCTGCACCGCCGGAGGCTATGACCGGAATATTAACTGCTTCTGCAACTGCACGAGTCAGTTCCAGATCATACCCTGCCTTTGTTCCGTCACAATCCATACTGGTCAAGAGTATCTCTCCTGCTCCCAGTTTTTCCACCTTATGAGCCCACTCCAGTGCATCAATTCCTACATCAATTCTTCCACCATGTTTGTAAATGTTCCAACCACTGCCATCTGCACGTTTCTTTGCATCGATTGCTACAACCACACATTGGCTTCCAAACTTGTCTGCCGCATCCGAAATCAGATTCGGAGTATCAATGGCTGATGAATTAATCGAGATCTTGTCTGCTCCTTCTCGCAACAGTGCCCGAAAATCGTCTACCGTACGGATTCCTCCACCAACAGTAAATGGAATAAATACTGTCTCAGCTACTTTTCTGACCATATCTACAACTGTGTTTCTTCGATCGGATGAAGCTGTAATATCCAAAAAAACAAGTTCATCCGCTCCTGCTTTATCATAAGCCTTAGCAATTTCCACTGGATCTCCAGCATCCTTCAAATCTACAAAGTTCACACCTTTTACAACTCGTCCGTTATTTACATCCAGGCATGGGATGATTCTCTTTGTATGCATATACCGTTCCTCCTGTCTATAACTCAACAAAATTCTTCAAAATCTGTATTCCAACATCACTGCTCTTTTCCGGATGGAACTGGCATGCAAACACATTTCCCTGTTCTACC